>VTLG01013133.1_pt1 | contig 23679 bp, 41 predicted proteins | sample 4694571 | NCBI WGS metagenome assembly VTLG01 (sample SAMN12604809, study PRJNA352737) | marine metagenome | biome: ENVO:00000447; feature: ENVO:00000209|ENVO:00000569|ENVO:01000036; material: ENVO:00002151; isolation source: viral sequences binned using virsorter ...
CAAGCGTTTCTTTCTTTAGGAAAAAGACTATATGATAGTCTAAAAATAAAGGCTCCATAATATGGCTGAACCAAACACCCCGTATTATCTACAAGAAAAACTTACTAGAAGCCAACTTTTAAAAGATGAAAATTTTTTAGAAGATGCTTCTGAATTTTTGTATGATAGAACGGGGAGCGCATACGATAGGCCAGAAAAAATAGTAGATGAATTAGCCGAAATCATGAGATGGGGTCAGTCTAATGAAGTTTCTATGGCGAGGACGTATACCTATGCAAAAAATGCTAATGAAAAACAGCGAGACACAATGGGTAAAATGTTTCTTGCCTTCGATAAAGCAGATGGTATTACAAGCACAGGAGAATTTATTAAAGATTATAGCGGGGCAATATTATCTTCTCCTGCCACACTTGGTGCTATCGGTTCGGGAGGAATAGGTCTACTTGGAAGAGGCGCTGTAAAAGGAGGAATGACGAGAGTAGCAAGTTTAATTAATGATCTTACCGTTAACCAACTTTTAAAAAAGACCACAAGGGGCCAAGCTTTTAGGCAGTCAGCCGTTAGAGGGGCTGCAATAGAGGGGCCAATCGGTGCTCTTATGGGAGCAGGTGAAGCTGAAACTCGAAAGCTAACGGGAAGAGAAGAATTTCAGGATATTGATACTGGAGAACAAGCAGCCATAGGAGGAACCATAGGTGCTCTTTTTGGAGGAACTGTAGCTGGAGGAACTAGATTAGCACGGCGAGGACAAGAACTAAGAGCACAGGAACTATTTGGAGAAGGTCTTGAAGCAACAGGCAAGAGAGCAGAAGAGGGTACAAAAAAGTTTGATGTATACCTTAAAGAAGTAGGGGAAGCAGGAGAAAATACGAGGGAACTAGTTGAAATTAGAAAGGGTGTAAGAGGCCAACTTGATCCACTTAAAGATTCAATGATAGGAACAGACTTAAAAAAACAAATTGTTCCTACGCCAGAAGGATTTAAAGCAAGTTTTACCGACAATGTTCATAGCAACATTATGGATGCGGCCTCCGAAGTTTTGCATAAATATGGTAGGGGGGCTGTAGATTTTACTGAAGATAAGAGAATCACAGAACGAATAATTGATGCACTGGAATACTCTGCGGAGATGGAGAAAAAAAATCTCGCCAAGGGTGGCGATGAGTTACTTTTAAATAGATATGGTATAAGACAAGGAGAAATTGGTGAGAGCAGTGATGCTTTTCGAGCAATAGATGAAATACTAGAAAAGTATGGTTTAACTAGAGAACAATTTACTTCAATCTTTAGAGCAGACATGTCTGAATGGGGTAAAACTGGACAGAGAGTAGGACAGTTTTCAAAGAAACACTTTGAATACAAGGACAGATTAGAAAAAGCTGTGAATGATTTAACAGCAACTAGGTTTCTTAGCCCAGAAGCGCAAAAAAAGTTTGAACAAATTTCTAAATTGGCGGCATCTGGTGAGGTAGCCATATGGACAGGCATTCAGGCAGTAGATAAATTTCGCTTGGGCATGATGACAATTCAAACTGCAACTACAATTCGTAACACGGCGAATGCTTCAGTTAGAACGGCCCTATATGCTCTGGATAATTTTTTCTATGGTGCACTGACAGTTAACCCTAGCAGAATGCAATCTGGAATTACAGCAGCTAAAGAAGTATTTTTAAATAACTCTGAATCAAATTATCTACGCCTTATGTTTGCTCAAAACATGCCAGATGAATTTCAAACTTTGTTTAGACAAATGGCTGACATTGAAGCTGATTCCTTGTCTAGTTCAAAGCTCGTTGGTGTTGCTAGATTTTTAAATAGGGCCAACACTTTCGCAGATAATGCCTTTAAAAGAGCTATCTTTATGTCGGAACTTCAGGCTCGTGTGGGCAGAGATACACTTTTAAAGCACATGAAAGAAGGAACCTTTGGAAAGATAAACAGAGATGACATTGCTGGAGCAATGGAAGAAGCACTTCATTTCACATACCAAAAGTCCTTTCCGGGTATCAAACCAAAGGGAGCAGCAAATAGATTTGAGAGAGGCTTATGGAATGGCATAGCTAATGGGTTTATTGGAGCTTTTAGCAATCCTGCCACCTCTATAGCTATACCTTTTCCAAGGTTTGTGGCTAATTCGTTAGAGTTTATGTACAAACATGCTCCACTTATAGGCATAGCCGATCCTGCTTTGTTTTACAGGTATGCTAAAGCAGCAGGAGGTAAAGGCTTTACTAGACATACAAGAGGAGCGATAAGAAAACGTATAGCGCAACAGGCTACTGGTTCGGCAATGCTGTTTGGGGCCATTCAGCTAAGAGCACAGCAAGGCCCAACGGCAAACTGGTGGGAAGTTTATGACGAAGAAACGGGAAAATATAGAAATGCTCTGGCTTTTTACGGACCATTTGCACCGTGGATGTTAGTGGCTGACAAAATTGTTAGAACCTATTGGGGAAACAATTTAATAATGAGCAATGATGCATCGGCCCAATGGGATACAGTAGAAAAACAAAGCTTTCAGCAGGGGTTGTTTACTAAAGAAACTGGTAGAGAGTTTCTACAGGCAGCTTTTGGTTCCGCATTTAGAACAGGATTTACTGGTGAAGTAGTAAAAGAATTTACTAATGCTCTAAAAGCTACAGATGTTTTTGAGGAACAAGGAGATATAAGTAAAGATGTATTGGGAGAAAAATACAAAGATGCCTCAGTTCGCTTGGATGATTGGGCAGCTAACTTTGCTGGCAATTACCTAAATACATTTGCCGTTCCTCTTGGTCAGTTAAGAGATATAATGGCGGCGTATGATCCTAAAGAATATGCAGGAATGAAAGAATCAGTAGTTGTAAATCCAGTAGAACTGTTTATTAGAAAATGGCTTCGATCTGCTCCGATAAACAGTAAGGGCGAATACCAAATTGGCCCATTTAATTTGGGAACTTCAAAAGAAATAGCAGAAGATGGCATATTTAAAGCTATGGGAGGAAAAGGTACACCTGCGGAAGATATAGTTACAGCAACTTCGCTCCCCGGCACTAGAAAAGTTCGTGAAGAAGGTATTCTTAGGCAACTAACGGGTATTGGTTCTCCTGCTAAAAAGAATTTACTAGAAAAAGAAATGCAAAAACACCAATTGTTGGCGTATAAACTTTTTCCAAAAATTAAAAATGATCCAGAGCTTACTCGCAGACTAAGATTAAAATACCAAGAACTAGTTGAAAAGAGTATTGTCCCTTACTTGCGAGATCAACATAGAGAAAAATACACCACGCTTAAACCTCAAGAGCAAAGAATGGGTTTAGAAATACAGATACAAGAAGTGGTTGGTAACTCTTTAGACGTTGTAGAAAGAGACATTCGTGCTGAACTGAAACAAAATCAATTTGCTTCAGAAGAAAAAAGAGAACAAGTTAACGACCAGCTTACAAGGGTTCTACAGACACGTTTTAGAAAAGAAAAAGAAATTAAACAGATTAAAGCGGTACAAAAATTTAAGAAAAAATTTGGTGAAAAACCAAACCTTGACAGAACAGATCACCTAGAAGCTCTTTTATCTACATTGAAACTAGTAAAGACAAGATAACATGAGCATACCTCAGTTCCTTAAAATGTTTGAGACTGTAGGCATACCAGTTTTAACTGCCTCTGCTGCTGGCTATGCTTTATGGTGGTTAATCAGATGGATAACAGGAAACTTTAAACAAGAACTTAATGATGAACATAGCGATATTGTCAAAGCAATTGATCATCTAAAAGAAGAACTTGATGAAGAAACCCGTGATACAAGAGAGCAACTTGGCAAAAGTCTTGATGAATTGCGTATTATAGTAATTCGGCTGGTTGACAGAGTACGTGTTCTTGAAATTAATTTTATTGAACATGATGAAACTGTTCGTGCTGCCTACGGACTAACTAGAGCAGAACGAAAAAAGCCCCGCCACGAGCTTGTGGAAGAGCTTAAAGAACAGATAAAGGATGCAGGTAAAACAAATGGCGACTAGAAAAAAGTCAAACATGAAAGGCATGACGATTAAAGGTGGACACAAAAGGCCCACTAAGTCTGGTGCTGGTATGACTGCAAAGGGAGTAGCTAAATATCGTAGACAAAATCCCGGTAGTAAATTAAAAACTGCTGTAACAGGAACAGTAAAAAAAGGCAGTAAAGCTGCTAAAAGAAGAAAGAGTTACTGTGCAAGGTCTGCTGGACAGATGAAGAAGTTTCCCAAGGCAGCTAAGAATCCTAACAGTCGCTTGAGGCAAGCTCGTAGAAGGTGGAAGTGTTAATGGCAACAGGAACAGCTACAAAACGTGATCCTAAAAAATGGGCTTCTGCTAAAGCTAGAGCCAAAGCTAAGATGGGCGGCAAGCACTCTGCCAGAGCTATGCAATTAGCTGTTAAGTATTACAAGGACGCAGGTGGTACATACAAAGGCAAGAAGAAACCTACAAAACTTTCCAAATGGTCTAAACAAAAGTGGCGCACTAAGTCAGGTAAAAAGTCGAGTGAAACCGGAGAAAGATATTTACCTGAGAAAGCAATCAAGGCTTTGTCATCAAAAGAATATGCTGCTACCACTAAAGCCAAACGGAAAGGAACCAAAAAAGGTAAGCAGTTTGTGCGTCAACCCAAGAAGATAGCAGCTAAGACTAAGAAATACAGAACATAAAAATGCAATAACAGTATTCTATATCTACCAATCTTTTTTATTACGAAACAATTTAACATAAACCTTGGAAAGGGTACTACAGTGGGGGGCAGTTTAGCCCCCCTTTTTTTCATCCATTCTATTGCTTCTTTCTCAAGCCGCATTTATTTTCTCCAAGTTTTGGAAGTATGCTTTGTTAAAGCCTCTCTCCCACTCCTTGTAGAAGGCACTACCAAGTTTATAGGGGTTAGTTATCCTACCTCTATGAAAAGCTTTATATCCTTTCTCAACTTGAATACGAAGAGGGGGTTGCCTATCTTTAATTTGTTTCATTGTCTTTTTCTCCACGGTGATTTTGGACCTAGTTTCTTTCTATGTCTCAAGTGCTTTGGTTTGTGCCTTCGCACAATTCGTTTCTTTTGAGAATAATCATCGGTAAATTTTTTCATTGTGGTAACGCTGTCATTGGCATAACAGAGGGAAAGTCTACTACCTCACAACTGTCTGCTGTGCAAGCAAGTTCCTGTGAACCAACAGTCAAGTCCTCTTTTTCATAAGCACTAAGCTCCTCCCAATCTACACCTGTGGGCATTTTGTCCAACAGTTCTTTGTACTGTTCTTTCGTGCAGTCCTGATATGGAGCTTGCTTATACGTATGTTCCGTCATTGGGAGAAAACTTACACCAGACATATTATCAAAATTATCGTACACAAAACTTCCAACATTTAACCACTCCTTTTCTTTTACACTTACAGTAATTGATGGCTTATGCTCACACCAATACATAGCATAAATTTGCCACAAAGTCAAATGTTGGGTAGCTGATATTTTATTTCTAGTGATGGCTCCCGTAGGAGATTTCATCGGAAACAAAAACACAGCCATACTATCTGGCTTTTCCATAGCATCTTCATAGGGAAACCCTTGATCAATTAAAAACTGTGTTAGTGGGTCTTTCTTGTCTGCACGAATGGTACGAATGTAATAATCATTGTGCCGTGGGTGTATGCCACTAGCCGCATTTACAAGCTGGCTCACTGTGCCTGATGGCTTGACACAAGTGATAGCAGCAGAAGGCTCAATGTTCAAAAGCTTTGCCCACTTTCTATTTGTGCTTACAGCCGTAAGTCTTAGATTGCTTAGAAGAGAAGGTAGATTATCTTTAGTTGTATTAGACAATAACTTATTGTCCATGATGCCCGTAAGAGACACACCAAGAAGTCTTTCTTCCTCTGTGTTTCGTGTCCACTGCCTACTGATACCCTTAAAATCTGTAAAGCAGGACTGTATTGTGCCTAATATAGTGGCTAGTTCAACCTTTCTTTCTAAAGTTTCTGGCGTATCTTCTGCCCGGACTACAACTTCTGATAAGTTACAAAACTGTTTTGGCCTAAGAATAATCTCACTACATGGATTAGTACCGTACTCTACATTTTCCTCTCTACGACCATACTTAGCAGCCTGTTCCTGTGCAGATTGGCGATTAAAAACCCCACGTTCACCTGATTTGCTTTCATGTAGAGCTACCCACTCACGCATGAACGTGCCAATGTCAGGCTTTTCTGTATAACACACACTATTGTTTGATAGTGCTCTGTGCGGATCAGTCTCCCACCATGACCCAGATTTAGCATGTCTCATGCGGTCATCTGAAAGATTAGACAAACTAATAAGAGCAGACCTGCGTACTCCACCGACCACTACTACATCGGCAATCTTACACATAAGATCGTGGCACTCAATGCTGGACAATTTACGTCCTGCAGCTTTCTTAAATATATTTACAGTAAATGTAAATAGATCGTCTAGTGGATCAGGACCACTCGCTCTACCACCAAATGTCTTTAACTTGGAACCAGCAGGTCTGACACGCGACATGTCCCATTGAGGAACCATACCAGCGTATAGAATATTAATTAGTTCCTTATAGCCACGATGCCATCCCTCTTTGCTGTCCTGTACAATGATCGTAGTTTCACTGTACTCAAATTCATCTGGAACCTTTGGTAGTTGTGACACAAATTGCCGTTCTACAGAGAACCCTACGCCAGTGCCGTGCATAAGAATATACAGGCATTCATCAAAAGACCTTGGATTATCAACGGGCAAGTAAGAGCAATTATAAGCCGCTATATGATTGCGTTCTAGTGCAGGGCCAGCAGTCATCATAGCTCTCATGGAAGGCATAACCTTTAGTGTAACCATAGCTACATATAAGTCTGTATATATTTCCTTTGGTAAATCATAGTCATGTTTATTCTTTAGATAGCCTTTATAAAAATCTAACAAGCGAGTGACTGTTTCTTGCCACGTCTCTCTACGTTGTTTTTCTTCATTCCATCTCGCATAACGAGACATGGCAATAATATTTTGATAGTCACTCATTAAGTTAGTCATTAAGTTGTCCTCCAGTGCATTTAATATTAAGTCGTACAAGATTTGTACCGTCAAGGTGATCCACTAGTTCCTCCAACATGTCTCGTAGTTCCTCTGTTGGATCACCATCCACAGGCATAGGAAACTCTTCAGCACTAACCTCTAGTACCATATTTACTCGTGCTTTTACTATCATGCTACTCTAAACTTTCTATTAACCTATTTAAATACCAAGCGGCTTTCTTCAAGTCCTCTAGTTTATTTTTGTAGTTCTCTCTCCATGTGTATTTTAACACATTTCCTTTTATATATCCCCTAAATTCTTCCTCTGTAAGTGCTGCCTCTATAGCTGTTATGCATTCAATACCGTGTTTATTATAGTGGGGTGGGTTGTTCACCATATCTACACTCATTAAGCAGTTCCTTCCGTGTCTGTGTCAATGGTTAGTAACTCATGTATAATTTGATCTTCTTCTGGTGTGGGAAAAATCATATTTTTTTGAGCATACGCTTGAATAAGATCACGAACAAATGCATTTTCCTCCATTGCGGGTATGGATGCTGCAGCAAAGTTGCATAACATAATCATGTTATTGAACTCTGCCTCAGTTAATGTGGTTTCTTTAGCATTAGTTACTATGGAAACCTGCACCTCCCCTGTCCAAGTACCTTCATCAAGAACAAAGTCTTCCTCATCTCTTACAGGACGCACTATAATAATAAAATCATCTGGTGTCAAATGCTTATGAATAGTTTGCATGTAATGCTCCTTGCGTTTCAATCAGTTTAGGCGGCATAAAAACTAAATTTTCTTTTAACCAGATTTTTGGAACTACCCTATCGCAAAATTTTATTTCTTTTTTATTACACCAATCTCCGTAAGTAGTCTTTGACCCCTTTCTTATTTTTCTCTTACTATTTTCAAATACCATTCGTATATCTAATTGATCATGTTGTCTTTTTATTTCTACATGTTTGCGGCGATCTGCCGTAGACCAGAACCCCTTGACTTCTAAAATTATACCGTTATCAAGAACAAAATCTGGTGTATAGGAGCGTATAGAAAAGTCTACCCATTTAATTTTCATGGCTTCATAGCGAATTTTATGCCTAGCTTGTTTAATTTGCTTTGCAACAGTTTGCTCTAGACCAGATCGAAAGCCACTAGCTCTTGCTTTACGATACCCCTCCTTGTTATACATACAACTGTTTTATCTTCAAGTTATAACAATCTGCTCTTACAGTGTAATTATTGCTTGGATCAACGTCTCCCTTTTTCATAAAGATGGCCTTTTCCAAATATTCTTTTTTATTCATACTGCCCAAATACCACCCAACAGTAAAATCATTTTTAACCCTAACAAAAGCATAAGTATCACATGCTTGTTTAGTATTAAAATTTGCGACACTACAATCATAATCTGGAAGAGGTGCTACTGAAGTTTGTTTGGTTTTAACATCTACTTTTTTACCATTAGGCAATACAATATCATGGGAATATGTATTGTCCCATGTACCTCCCAAACATTCAAGCGCAATTTGCTCTCCTATAAATCCTGCTATGTTTCCCTTTCCCTTTAAAATCGAGTTTTGTAGTTTGCCCATTTCTTCAGCTTTAGAACGGGCCTTGTCAATCATATTTAGAGATATTTTAATTTCTTTCATGTTAACACCTCACTACAAAATAGGGGAGGGGAAAAACAAACTTCCCCTCCCAATTGTAAAACAAAATTAAAGTCTACCGTAACGATTACTAAATGGATCAGCAATAAACAAGCTCCTTGATCCTGCACGATGACCAATCTTACGCAACTCCTCATTAAGATCAGCGTCTGCCTCTCGCCGTGCTTCAAGTGCTGCCCTTACGCCCGACAGCCGTTTGTCTCTCAAAGCGATCTTTGCATCTCGCAATTCAGCAGACATTTGTTCAACAGCATCCTGCAACTCCTCCACAGACATGCCATTAAACACATTAGGTTCTGTATCGTGTTCAGTCATATTTAAACTCCTTTCTCCATAGATACATAGCTAACTATAGGTTTACTCTTTGCCTTACTTACTTTAGAGGCTTCTTCAGTTAGCCTATCACCCCAACAAGTGTGTCTAAAATTACAAAACTTACACTCCGTACTCAAAACATACCGTCCTGTCTCCTTTCCATAAAAAGTTTCTTTTACTGGATCAAAACATCTACTAAACTCGTTACTAGACACTGCCTTTACAGTCTTTTCTAGGCTATTCATTACAGCATCTGGGTCACTCGTATATTTAATATACTTAAATTCACCAGAAGAATGATTTATAACCCACCAACCTCCCGGCTCTACGTTTTTTCCCTTTGCATACACAGTTAGCTGTCCTACATACCCAAAGGGATCACTCTTCTCTATGGTTTCTCCGTCTATCCACTTATTTTTATAACTCCAAGGACTTGTAGATTTAATGTCATCCACTTTGTTGTCCAAGATTAGATCATACTCTCCTTGAATTTTTGTTCCAGCTATCTCTGTTTCCACTCTCTCTGGTTTTTCAAATGTAGCACCAGATTCTTTAAGGATACCCTTGAACACAGCTTCAGTAATATCTCCAATCATCATTCGTACTAAAAAATGAGAGGAAGGGGGAATAGCAGCCTCTGGTTTGTTCTTTTGAAACCAGAGTTGGCAAGAGGCTCTGCCTACGTTGCTTGCCCGTAAGCGAAAGTCTTTTCTAGATTCTCTAGACTTAAACTGCTTACGCACTGCTTCTTCCACATGTTTAACTATGCCCTGTATATTTTCCTCAGACATTGTAGATAACCCCTGACGAGCATCGTCAAGATATGAATGAGCAAGAAGTTCTGCAGGGTGTTCCATTTATTACTCGCTTTCTACAGTAATGAAACCATCAATGATATCTGTTTCTTCCTCAGACAAAGGGTTACTGTTGGCATTTTTATCATATGCTTCTTGAATGTACTTATTGTACTTGTTAACCCACGATTGAAACTTCATAAGCACTTCATTATCTTCTGGTTGAAGCTTAACTTCATTAGTTAACTCAACACTGTAGACAGGTTGGTATAACATATTTCCGTTAGCCATAGGCGCACCGTCTGTAGACAATGAAATCATGTGTTGAGGAAACAAACGTCCTGCATCACGATACTTTGCCAAAGCTTCTCCCATAATTTTAAAGGCAGTATTATTTTCAATTTCCCAAATGACAGGAATTGGAGTTCCATCTACTGGAACAGCTTCACCAGTATCATTAATGGCTTCACCTTCCTCCAAGGTAACTGTACCAAAAATTGTTCTAACTCGCCTTACTGAAGTTATGAGGTTTCGTGTGGCTTCTGGTACAGACTTCCAATCTTGAATAAATCCTGATGGCCTACCACAATTAAATCCACCAGACTCATCAATCAAGTCTGAAGAATTAAACGCTTTGTAATCATGTGTAAATGCAGACTTTACGTACTTTCCTTTTCGACCATCTTTGTCTGGAGTCTGGTATGGCAACCAACGGTTGTACCTAAAGCGTTGCAAAAAAGGACGAAGTTTAATTTTTTCACAATAAAGAAAATTGCCCGTTCCTTGATCTAAACGATACGAACCTCCATGATCAAAGCGATATGTACCTCCCGGCACCACTTCCATCTGACGTTTCTTGCCTGCCTTTTCAATTGTTCCCATAACAGGCTTATTCCAGATACGAAGACGACATAGAGCATCTTCAGAGCGAGAGGGTCTATTGTCCGTATTTTCTATGCCCATAATAGATGCAAGCATATCATAGTTATTGTTGTCCATAGTAACTAAATCTGTTTCCATAAAAATTTCCTTTCTCAAAAAAAGATTGCCCCATTATACCTGATCAGGAAGTATTGTCAAGCGTATTGTTCTAATTCCATCCAGTTTTCTCCTATCTTACATTCCATAATCAGTGGTACGTCAAAATCTACACCTAACCTTGAAAGAAAAGCATTTCTGATATTCTTTTCTACCTCAATAATACATTCTTTAACTTGCTCCTCCTCCTTTGGATGGGTATCTATAACTATACTGTCATGTACACTGTTTACTATCATGCTCTTTAGGTTCCTCTGTCTCATTTCCTGCTCCACCATGAGCAAAGTCATTTGAACTACGTCTGTAGATATGGATTGCACAGGATAATTCTTAACAGCAGTGAAGTGAGTTATTGTTCCTCCCGATCTACGCTCTGCATTTGGAAATGCAAACTGCCTACCCGTAGGTGTAGTTACCATTCCTGTAGACATTACTTCATTAGCCAGCTTTGTGTGCCAATTAGCAATGCCATAGTATTTATCTGTAAACTGTTGATAATACGCCGCCTCTGCATTTGTCCTACCAAAACCCGTGGCACCAAAAAGTGGTGCAAAAGTATGTGCCTTTGCTTCCTGCCGTGTTGTAGGCTGACCAGACTTACTAATAACCTCTGCTGTATAGCTATGTACGTCAAAGCCTGTGTCTATCTCCTCTCTGGCAATCTCATCCTCTCCTAGAAATGCCGCCGCTCTAAATTCTAGTTGAGCAAAGTCTGCCTCTACTATTTTACCTTCAGGCCAACGAGAACGAAATACTCTTTTGATGGGAAAAGTGCCACCACGAGGCATATTCTGTAGATTTGGAGAGTCTGAAGCCAGTCTGCCCGTTGTAGTTCTATGTTGCACCAATCGTACATGCAATTTATTGTCAGATTTCATGAACGTATGAATGCCATCAACAAAAGAAGATAGGTACGTGTCTAAAGCAGACAGCCTTCGCACTTTGTATAGAAAACTCTCTGCCTCTGGAAGTTCTCTGCGCTTTGCCGCTTCCTCCAACATCTCTACATTCAATTTACTAGTGCTGAACCCATGATTTGCTATCCAAGAAGCAGAAGGAGCAGTGAATTTAAGTCCAGCAATCTTTTTACTTGGGACATACAGTATTCCCTCCTTGTTGCAGTCTTTACAAATTCTACGTGCCTTACCAACCGTACCATCCTTCTTTATAGCAAGGTTGTACCCCCTACCAAAACACTTTTTGCATTGTATGGCAGTAGTTCTGTACACATACTCTGAATTTTCTTTCACAGCCACATCAAAGTCAGATTTCTTCATGTATTTGGTGAAGTTACTCGCCCACGTAGGTTTATCTTTAGGCTTGCGACTATAAATGACCATGCTTAACTGCTCTGGAGAAGCAAGATTGATTGGGGTGTCTCCCATGAGATCGTAAACTTGTTTATTTAAAGAGTCTTGTATTTCTTTTTGTTCTGTTTCAAATTCTCTTTTAACTTCTGCCAGTGCATCTGCATTTACAGAAAAACCTCTGTAATAAATCTTTGACAACAGTACACACAAGTCATTTGTCAGTGTGATTATGTTTTGAAGTGGAGCATAGTCCTGTGTGAACATCTTTCTACGTAAACTATCGGCCAACTCCTGCGTGGCTCTTACATCAACCCTGCAATACTTTTCTAAATCATCCCCATCTATTTCATCTACAGATAGCCCTTGTTTAAAGCTCTCCGTAAGAGTGTCAAGCTTTTGGTTCTCAAGTTCATATCTCTCTGCCACTGCCTGTAAAGATAGAGGCTGCTTGACTGCTCGTTGGAATAGATATTCAACCAACATGGTATCAAAGACAGGACCATCGTAAGTAAAGCCTGTTTCCCATAGCCACACCAACTCATGCTGTGCATTATGACATATCAATACCGTAGCCTGATCTAGCTGTGCCTGTAAAAGTTCTTTAGCATTATCAGTACTATGCGTAGAGTGACTGAACCAAAAAGATGACTCCTCCCCCTTGTCTGTTCTTGTGCATACCAAAACAAGCCTGTTGCCCTCTGTAAATGGATCAAGAAGGGTCTTACCTGATGGTAGTTTAGATACAGTGTTCTCTACATCTATAGTTAATTTCATAGTGTGTTCCTATGCACTGTAAGTAGCCGTTTCTGGATCAAGCATTGTAATAACTCTTCCATGCTTTCCAGTTAGCTTATTTTTAAGCACCAGCCAATGCCTCTCAGGACTTTCCTCCTCTTGCTGGCCCTCCACCATAGGAGTTTTAGTTATACAGAACAGAACGTCTGCTTCACTTGCTTTACCTGTGCGACTGCCTTCCAACATGCTCATGTTAACAAAGACCTTGCCTTCCGCTTCAGCAGATAGCTGAGACATGGCAAACAACACACAATTATATTGTTTAGCGATAATTCTAAAGCGAATATACGTTGCCTTCAGTTGTTCGTGGTGAGCAGTATACTTTCCTTCTGGCTGAAACTTGTCGGCCATGTCAGCAATCACAATGTCTGGTTCATATGCCTTTACTGCCCGTTCTACACGATCCAAGTCCCACCCTGTAGCATCAGTAATTTTAAGCTTGTCTTTGATAGGACTAAACAATTCTTCTGCACGTTTTCTGTTCTTAACAATCTCCTTTATGCTCATGCCACAGGACGCAGTGAGATATCGTGAAGACACTCGACTAGTGGCTTCCTCATTTGCAAGAACCATAATCTTTGCGCCTTGATGAGCAAATCCACCCGGACCTGCACAAAGGTAGGCATGGCTACTGGTCTTACCCGTGTTTGGACGAGCAGCCCCCACCACTATCTGACCTGCATTCACTCCCGGCACTAGCTGTGCCACTGTAGGTATGTTGAACTTCCATTTAAATTGTAGCTCATTTTTTTCAAGCAACGAGTCAATGTCCATCTTCTCAAAGTATACCTTGAGTGCTGGCATAAAGTCTTCTTCACGCCGCTCTGTAAACTGAACTATTTTATGTAGGGATGTTACCTCACCGTTGGACATCTTAAAGGCTATGTCCATTAGCTCATTGGCAGCGTCCTCTCTGTTTAGTTCTCGTAATACATTTTGTGCTACATCCTCATTGAGAGGATCAGCATTCTCTATCTTACGAAAGATACTTTGGTATACATCTTTTTGTGCCGTGGTAAGCGTGGGGTTTTGAGTAAAGAACAGTGCCTCTACATCTGAAGGCCCAATGTCATTTTCATAGTCCGACATAGCCTCATCCAAAACATGCTTGATGCTACGAGTTTCCTTGCTTCTAAATATCCTTTCCTTTGCTATGTTTTTGTTTCCATTATAAAATTCTCTGCTCATCAATGTGCGTAACAATGCTAGTTCCATTTATTTCTCCTAACCTACATGTAATTCTAAATTCATAATATCATCTTTTCTCCTGTACTTCAAGTCGTCCACTAGTTTCATTGCACAGACAGAAACATGAAGGCGGCTTCTTAATATTCCTGTAAATTGAAATGTCTTTTGTACTGCATCAGGATCAAGAGCCACAATAATTTTGTCATAGTCTTTAAGTTGTGCAATATGCCCATCCAAGAGAGATGTTCCCATTAACGCAAAACCAGTAAGGGAAGCATCTATTGTAGGTACTACAGCAGCAGATATGCAGTCCTCCACCACAACAGCTACAGAACCTATGCCTAACACATATGCATGTCCGCTGCTACCATACCTTTTCCACTTTGGACTTTGCCTTCTATCTATTGACCTGCCCGTAGCATCCACAATCTTATTGTCGTATACAACGGGAAACACTATTCTGTTTTCCTTCACATCGTACAGTAAATCACCACCACCTATGTTGTAGCCCTTGGCCCAAGGGTCTACGTACTCTCTATTCGGCGTAATGTATGAGGGCAGATAAAAAGTTTCTGTTCTGCCATCATTCTTTTTGTTTTTAAGTAAGGCATCTCCAACAGTGAACTGATATGCAGAACGCCCCTGTAGCCTACATCCTGCCTTGTAACAATTATAAAGAAGGTTGTCCGTTGTTTTAATTACAGTGAAGGTATTCTTTCCATTACATGCGGGGCAATCTCCCCTATGTCTCTCTTCGATTTGTAAATCTAAAGATTGAATATAATTATGTATGTTCATGCTCTACCTATATGAGTAATGAAGTACAATTCCTATGAAATATATAACAAAGATGACTGCATTTAATGTTATTAGGGCACGATCAAACCAGAGCATACCTACTATAAACCAAAGTGCTGTTCCCGTTAACATGAAATAAAAGTTCATGGGGGCTATCTCTAGAGAATTTAGAACAGCACCAAGCAGAATTATAATGGTGGCTAGCCACTTTAAATACCAACTTGGGCCGTGACCGGGAGTAACTTTGGGCCTCTTCATCGTGTCATTCATTGCACTCATCTTCCTTAAATTTAATTTCATTAAGTCGTTCCTCTGTTGTCATGAAGCTGCGCCTAAACTGCCGCCACCCATCGTCCTCCTCCAAACTAAACTGTCTCTTTTCTGCTGCGTTACGAGCCTGTTGTGTGCTTATGCGAACGTAGGGCATCAAACTGTCTCTGTGCTTATGCCCACTGTACGCCATAATCTCTGTATCAGTAGCACCATGATTAGCTAGGTCTGTTAGCACCGTCCTACGGATGTCCCGTAACTGTAGTCTAGAGGGTAGTCCAGCAGCAGTCCTAATTTTTCTAAAGGTACGAGCAATTCCTTTCTCAGTGTAGGGGCCAAGCGTTAAAGGATTAGGAACAACCCAATTTTGGAAATCATAAACCTCCTTCTGTTCTGTCAGCATCTTCACAAGAGTATCCGACAGAGGTATGCCTGCTATGCGTTCATTAGTTTTAAGTATAACCTCTCTCGTGTATAGTTTCTCCTTTAAATCATAATTGTCCCATTCGGAAAGGCGTATGTCTTCAATGCGTTGCCCCAACTCCACATTAATTCTTACCAATAGTCCTACATTTCTCCACCTAGACTGACTAAATGCCATGTTTAGAAATTTGGTAAAGTCTTCCGTTTTCCACACGGTATTTCTAGGTGCTGGCTTACTTCTTTCAACTAGGGACCAAGGATTTTTGTCAAGCATGTCGTATTTCATAAGCACATTCCATGCACGGGTCACCACCTGCAATGTATAGTTAGCAAAGCGTTCTCCTTTACTGCCTTCAGCCCCATTTATGATAGACCAATATACATGCTGACAATTAGCCACAGATAAATCCTCTATCATCATGTCTCCCACAGTTTTGTCCTCTAAACCGGGGCAAGCTATAATTGTGTCACACAACCTCCGTAATTGATACACATATTGCTGCCTTGTTTTATCAGAGCGTATCTTGACACTAAACTCAGGTGTCTTTTGATACTCTTCGATAACGTCTGCGACTGAGTTTTTTTGCAACTTCATCAGGATCATTCCTTTGTAAATAGCGTTCATGGGAAGCTTTAAGTTCATTCCATTTATGTAATCTAATTTTTTTAATTACCTTTCCTTCTCGTTTATCAGGATCGCCACTGTGACTAGTCATGTATGCCCACTTTCTACCTTCTTTTACATAGACAATTCTTAAACCACTACCAATTCTTGGTGCCTCATTTTTAAGAACTATGTCGTATCTAATTCCATATTTTTCTTGCTTAACTTTATCCCATTCATCCCACTTGTTGGGAACCTGTACATCAGATGGCATGTCCAACAAGTTCAAGGTCTTTCTGGGTCTGCCCCTCTTCTTCTTGCGTCTTAGAAAGTCGGGGATAGTCAATAGGTCCAAGTCCATGATATAAAACATCCTCATATTTAATTGTAAGTTCATCTCCCGAATTTATGGGAGCATTCTGTAGCAAGTAGCGCACCTTAATCTCAATTCCCTCTGAACTACTATACCTAGAACCAAGCAAGTATCTATCCAAGTTGTAGTTTTCAATAGCTACCTTAGAATTAACGGTAGTAGAGTGCTCATGCACAACACAGTTAGGTGTATCACTGTGATTAATAAATGCACCTACAGCAGTGCGAAGCCATCCAATAAATGGATGGTGTATGTGGGAGATAGCAGTAGGAAAGATAATGATGTCCACCCCCGCAAATAGCCCAAGGCCATCACTATCGGATGATCTTATAGTAAATTCCTCTGGCAAAGCTCTCAACATGACCCATTCCTTTCAATGTATAACATTCTATTCCGAAGCCACCTAGTTACCATTTTGTATTCTATGTCTTCTTTATTCTCAGTTACAATTTCTAATCTTTCTAGCTCCAATTTAAATGCAGCTAACTGTGCCAAGTCTGCTGAATTAAGCGGCATTCTGCCACCACTCAGGAGTATCTCTACCCTTGTCCCACTTAGCGAAGTATGCTTTCTCGCCCTTGTAGTAGTTACGGTAAGCAGAAACGGGATCACCCTCCACCTTGTACTGGTCTGGCATACACTGAGGAAAGGGTATTGGAGTTCCTATGACACAAAGCTTTAGTGAATAGGATGGCACCTCGTCTTGAAAAGCAGTGCGTAGTCTCTCGCTTGCATGATGCTTACCGTATCGGTATGTATATTCCTTGCACAGATTTTCAAACAGTCGCCTTGTCCAAAAGTAATTTAGAGCACCGTGCCGCACCCACACAGTAGATGGATGGTTCTTGTGTGCCGACTTGTACATGCCATGCTCATTCGCATACTTACTGTCACTCTCTGTCATGCGCCATGCCGTAGACAACATCTGTGCCGTTTCCAAGATCATCTTGACCACATGCTTGTCGCAGTGCATGGCAGCGGCAATCTCTGGATCATCATGTAATCTAAATATGTTCATTAGTTGCTCTCCTCCTCGTTGTCAAAAGCAAACGCAGAAAATATCTGCATGATGGCAATGCGGTATGCCTCCTGATCTCCCTTGAATTGTTGAATACTAAGTGATCCTACAATCTCAGCGATCTCAGCAAGATGTTTTACGTGGTCAATGTCAGTCATCTGCCTCATTGGAATACTCCTTTGGAACATTGCCCCATCCAACTGTTCTATCCCAATCTCTTTGAGAATAGGTGTTACGTTTACTATAACACTGTTTACATTGCTGTTGCAATCCCTCTGAACTAATCCACGCTAACGCAGAAGCTTGTGAATAAAATTCTTTACCGCAAGTAGCACACCTCCATGTGCCTTCTTCCTTGGCAACATAATCTTGTGCCCCCGCTATGCCAGTGCCATTCATCAGTTAAGAACCACAAGAATAAGAAGCATTGCTAGAATACCAATAGCGTATCTTGTGAGCAGTTGCTCAAGTTTTGTTATAGTTACTTTTTTATTCCGTAGACAGGAGTAATAGCTTTCGTTCTTCTTCATTTATATATCCTTTCAAAGTAGTAATGGCAGGTGCATAGGGGAGAACAAAACCCACACACCTGCCATTAAGTTACGACAAAGCTATGCAGCTAGACGCTGCTCAAAGTCATCATAGTTTATGAGCTTTTTAAACGCATCACCCCGCACCAAGGCTTGCACGTTCTGCTCTTGCCGCAACTGCACGTTACCAACTTCAGCCCCCCGTAGGCTGTCTCTGTCAACGTGCGTACCGTAGTGGGTCAGCGCATTATAAAATGCGTACCCATTTTGCCCAATCTGAGTACTGTAAGTATCCCACAGCCCCATCATACGACCTAACCACTTCTCGTTAACCTTGACCTTAGTCTTGGTCTTGGTCAGACACAGATTTGTGGTCATAAAGTTCTGCACTGTGTCTCGCTCGATAGGCACTCGCCGCATGTGATTAAAGAGGTGAGCATCATCCTCTAAAATTATGGGCCATGTAGCGGCTACCTGCCCTATCTTTTCTGGCTCTGTGCTAATCGTGTGCTTGAATACTACAGAGGTATTTTCTGCTATTCGAGCTTGACCATTGGAACACCATAGCCGTTTGATAAAGGCAGATACGTCATACTTCAAAGACCCATCCACACTATTACGAACTCGCATTTGAAGAGCGGTCTTCTCGCCCACAATGCTATCGTAGTTATAGGACTTCAAAGTAATGTCGGCAAGCATACGGGCACCATTGTTCATGGTGCTCCACCTGATATCTGCATCGTCAAGGTCAAGACCCGACTCCTGCAAGCCATCAACAAGGGGTTCCCAAAGAAGGGAGTATGGCTGTGGAGTATAGCGAGACTTGACGATACCCAACACTTCGTTGGTGTCATCACGAACAATCTTTTGTCCGATTGAAGTAGGAAGCGTGGCCCCCTCATGCTCAATGGGCATAAGAATAGGGGTAAACTGTAGCTTTTCTGGTAGTGCGAATGTATCTAACATTATAGTCTCCTTTGATTGATGATTAAGTTATACCACAGACTGATCTTAGATGTCAACAACGAATTTCACTAGTGTACAAAACCTTCGTACTTAGAGGGAGCATGTAACGTGCAGGATATTCCTTTACATATGCTAATTCAATATTAGCAAGGGGCTGCTGCTCTCTTACCGTATGCATAGCATACTCTGCCGCACTCACCCAATCCTCATCGTAGAGTACAATCTCTTTTCTACCATGTGTGTGTGCATGGTAGTCATGTATGTCAACTCCTACATTGTATCTCATTTTAGTTCTCCTGTTCTACATCTATTTCAAAATAATATGTGCCTAAGCTTTCTTCCCATATACAATGCTCTGCCACATACTCTCTGATAGAACCACCTCCTTTTAAATAATCTTTTACGTCTTTATCCTCATCATTTACTGTAAATATATTACACTGAGTTATTGTAACTTCATGTATCGCCATTTACTTTCCTTACTTTTCTCTGAGATAGGTGTGTCCTCTTAACTTGGCGGTAACTACCATGCTTCTAGCCCACGACGGATTAACTTTATCGTGTGCGTAGTAATGTGTGGCACCATCCACTATGTCCTCACCAAACCCTGTATATACAAGGAAGGCAGCAATTACACTGTCCTCCCATCCATCAAGGTTCTGTATGGCATCAGACCTGCCATCACAGTACCACGAAAACTGGCACCTATGTTTGATAGGATAATAGACACGATCCTCTTTATCAAGATCGACATGCTGCCTAGTTTTCCATGACTCACGTATAGGTCCAGAAGTTATTACTTTACAAACATCGTCAGGATATTTCATGGAATCTACCCTGTTCATCACCACCTGTGCCGTAGCCATTTTGTCATCAAATGATTCGCCTCTTGCCTCATGGTATGAGTTGATCGCCAAACAATACAACTCCTCGTGTATCTCAACAGGGTCAGAGATATGTAAAGGATTTACAACAACCAGCCCCGTCACTATCTGTACCAATACGGTCAGTGCTGGTAATGAAATGTCAAGCATAGTATTTCTCCTTCTTACGTTTCCGCTGCTGCTTTCGCAGTTGCGTTTTCTTCTTTGCGTTGTTTTTTCTTATGTGTTTTTCCTCTCTCCTTCTAGCTAATTCATCTGACATCACAGATGCAATCCCCTTGATCTTCACTTTAAGTCTCCTTTATGTATGTTTACATATACTATATTAAAGAACATAGTCTATGTGTGGTTGGTGTGTAAGAACACATTATACAGGCACCAACACAGTTGTCAAGTGTTAAAATAGTCGTCCAAACTTTCCTGTATATCTTCCTCATCGTATCCCAGCCGTACCATGCTAATTTTAAATTGCTCTGTTGTATTTTTGCCATACTTCCAGAGCATGATGCACTGGTCTACTTTACGTTCAAGAAAATCTTGGTATGTAATTAGTTCACCCATGTATTACTTCCCGTAATTTATTCGACATCTGTATCTCCTAGTTGATCATCTATCTTGTCTATTAACGTAAGCAATGGTCGAGTGCTGCCTCTGTTATATGAGTGCCACAACTCTGCCCTTGCAGACTTCAAAAGTTTTCTCAGCTTTTGGTTTTCCTCCATAGTATACATAAGAACTTTCTCATGTGGTGAATCCATCTTCCTCCTCCTCATAAAATAAATATAGAAGCGACCAGACCCATCGCTACTGCCCAACAAAAGCCAAGCACAAAGTCGTTTATCTTTATAGCTTCAGCCTTCTTGTAGTAGGGAAGTTCTTTGAGAATTTCCTCCGTTAGTTCTTTCTTTAGATCAGCAAACTCTATCTCCCTCACTAGCAAACTTGATTTCGATAGGTTGGTTGACCGATTGGTTTTCTTGTACATAGTCACCTCCTAGTTGGCTGGCCCAGCAACACCAGACCAGCCAACTAATACAGCTGTATTAAACTAGGTGGTATACCCGTGTAACACCACTACGATTGTTTTCGTAGATGGCTCGCAAACCACTCTTCTTTGAACGAATGGTTTTATTAACCGCTGGGCTAAATGCTGCCACACTGACATATGGAACGTCAACACGCCAGCCGTTGTTCAACGTGTTCACACCCAACACGGTGCGATACTTTGGTGAACGAAGGTTCTGACGAACGGTTACTTTAAATGTATACATAATTAGTTCTCCTCTTCATTGAGTATTTGAGTTTTACTTACACGCTTGTACACTTTACCACTAGGTACTTTCTTCTGTTGAAACCTGCGCCACGCCAACATCCTTGCAAACTTGTTGCGTGGCAACAGGCTTAACTTACGTCTAGTTTTGCTCTTGCTACGTGCCATTCCTCTGGTGCTCTATTTAGTTTATCAAATCCAAAAGATGCTACTCTCCAAAAGTCATCGTCAATCTTGATTATATCTCCAACAACGGTGCTACGGCAACCCTCCTTTGTAAACATCTTTATGACCTGCTCATTATCCCACCAATACTTGTCTATGGTATTGGTTAGCTCGAACACTTGGTCGAGCAATTTGTCCAGTGTGTAGGTGTGCTTGTCTATCTCTACAAGAGCTACCACATCAGGTGTTCCAAACGGCTCTCTGTTTTCAAATTGAGTGTGAATGACAGTAGCAAAACCCATTTGATCTACATTTAACATCTTAGTTCCTTTCCATTTTTTTGCAGTGCAAAATTTCCTATTAGATATCCATTCCACCATCACCAACCACATGATGTCGCAAGCGAGTGTGGTATGGCAATAGCTTCACCCATGCCAGCAACTTTTCTCCGTCACTGATATGATCCTTTGCTTTGTTGGCTAGGTGTGTCCAGTTACGATTGACATGATAGCCAGTGCCGTAACAAACACCCTTACCCTTGCTGACCATTTTCTTGAGCGCACCAACTGTGCCATGCCAAGGAAATGTAACTACATAATTGCGTTCAAGTCTGGCACACAATGGCCCTTTAAGACCACCACAGTTATTGCATGTCATTGTCTTGGACAATGTAGCAGGACAAGCCGCAAACTGCACACCATTATGCACAAAATTCTTAGGCGTGTCAGGCGGAACATCCAACACCGTAGGGATACCCTGCTTAACATACTGTGCAGCCTGATCTCTACTGGAAGCACTCGCATTGATGACAGTTTTACCTACACCCAACAAATGTTTCCACAAATCAGGAACAAAGTGTGAGTAGGTCCACGACCACCCACCTTTAGGCACAGCCTTACTCAAGGCAGTGAAGTAGGGCAGATCAAATTCATCTGACCCTTTCCAATCATCGGGTTTGAGTGGGCATGTATTGGGACAGGTAGCGTAAGGATTGCCCTCACCACCACGGTAAGTAGTAGCGCAGCCGTATGTTTTTGCGCCTTTACTGAACGGATGTAGACCTAACATGTTCTTTCCTTTCGTTTGATACCTTCTTGACGATTGTAATTAAGTTAAGGTGATGACGCAAGTCTTCAAGCGTGTCCACTCTAAGCGAGCACATCTTGACCGCTTCCCACGACCATCCAGCCGCTTTGAACTCATTTTCCCACGCTTCAAGCACCTGTGCTCTCCACTGTTCTCTGGTCATTACGCTTGCTCCTCAATATTACTTGGGCGGCTTTCAATCGCTCCCAATCGGCTTCGGTGTTTAACCACTGACACATTTGAAGTGCCTTCACCATGTTCCTAAGTGCAAACATGGGCTGATTACCAACTATTTTTCGTGCCTGTTCTAAGGTCATTTCCTTGTCCATTTTCTAGCTATATCCACATACAACGGCAACGAGTCTACGTCTACATATTGTATAACATCCACATCCAATGGTTGACAATCCTTTCCCCACGGAAGAAGCTCCTCCCACACTTGGCTGGTGCGCCACACCATAACTGGATCAGTGTTTGTGTCAAAGCAAGCAATCTCTACTTGTTCTGGTAACCCATTGCCCATCCGCTGTTCACCCATCCAAACTATAGATACTGTCACACCATTAGCAAGGTCAAGTCCGTATCTACTTTGACCTCGATTGCATGCATGTATAATTTGTCGATTGACATGGCGACGAGTGCGTTCCGTGTCACCGTTAATGTTCCAACGCTTTGCCATCACTAGTTCCTTCTTTAAGGTTGCTACATGTAGCAGGGTTAGCGGTTCTGAGCATTAGCAATGCCATGCCCACGCTCTCGTGGATCAACTTCGTACTTGTCGATGACGATGTTGCCCCACCTATCGTAGTGCCACTTGGTGACACGCCGACAGGTACTTGATGAACCAACACAGCCAAACTTGCGCCGTGTTCTCCAAGTTTCGTTTGCAGGTTTGCCTTCATCAATAAGGCGTTGAATGATGACGTTAGGTTCTAACATGGTGTTCTCCGTGCCTTGCTACATGTAGCAAAGCTCTGTGTAAGCAATTGAAATTACTGGATTATTTGTAATACTAGCATATGTCAAGGGCAATGTCAAGCTGTCTAATCCGGCCAACAATGTAGCAGCACCACCACCACCACCACCTTATCAGAAATATAATTTACGCACCAATAGCATTGCTACATGTAGCAGGTCGCCCACACTTTC
>VTLG01016592.1_pt1 | contig 23679 bp, 8 predicted proteins | sample 4694571 | NCBI WGS metagenome assembly VTLG01 (sample SAMN12604809, study PRJNA352737) | marine metagenome | biome: ENVO:00000447; feature: ENVO:00000209|ENVO:00000569|ENVO:01000036; material: ENVO:00002151; isolation source: viral sequences binned using virsorter ...
GAACGCAATCACCCTGACTTTGAATTAAATTCAATCTTAATACGTTGTTTTAATTGTTTACCCCGTATCGGTTTTGAGGGTCGTGTATTTCAAGGGGACTTTATCGGGTACGGAGGTTATAGAGATTACAAACCGAACGCAATCTCTTATACGTTCTCTGATGTTCAGAATGTGGGAGTCGTCGTTGCACCACATACAGAGTATAAGGGAACAACTCTTAAGGAGATGAACGCAACACCATTAACAGAGAAGTTAGATCCGACAATGTTCGTTCAACCCACTGCGTGGTTATCTGATTTAGGATCAGACATTGACATAGACTTAGCGATTGCCTTTGCTCATCAGATTGCAACAATGGTTGACTTTGCAACACCGAAGGAGGCAAAGCAATTGAAACAGGATCTAAACGCATATATCAGGGACGGGGACGAAGTGGTTGCAGAGGAGTTCGCAAACTATCAACTTGTTAGGTTGTGGTTGCTTGTGAAGAGGATCAAAACAAACTTCTTACAGAGAATGAGAGATGATTTTGATGCTGAATGTTTCTTAGGTAATGAATACATCTCAGGGGAGGGGTATGTAATGGCAGGGGAGCATGGCACATATAAGTTAGTTGACAGAGAGACATTTTCATATTATAATTTCAATATCATACGTTAGTGCATACAGCAGTTGGGGGGTTGCCGCCCCCCGTGTTTAAAATCGCAAAGGGAACCTAACCTACAAAGTGTTACGGAAGCGAGATAAATGTTGCATTTTATATACAAAAAATTTCCCAATAATATATAAACTGAAAAAGGAAAATGAAATCCACCTACATGAAAAAAAATCCCGACGAAATTTTAACTTCGATAGAGACTGACATGGTTACTGGGGAATATTATACAATTATACCAGAATGGATAATGAATGAAATGAATTGGTATGAAGGAACAAAAATTAAATTCAACGTTGACACAGAAGAAGTAATCATCACAGAATCAGATGACTAAAAAGAAAGAAGAACGTGAGTATGCAAAAGATCGAATGGAATACTTTCGAGAGTTTCATCGTGTAATCGCACCAGTAGTTGTTTTAAGAAAAGACAAATGAAAAACTATCATATTTACTTAAACGATAAATGTCTGTTTAAGAATTTAAACCAAGAGGAGTTTGATATAATCTGGGGAAAAATATATTATTCATATTTTAAAGAAGAACTCACATATGTTGAATGCATAGATGATGCTTGCATACAAGGTAAAGTAGAAGAACACTCTTATTGACAACGTATAGATAATAGTGTATTATATAATTATAATTGAACATTAGTATGGCGAAAGGATTTACTGTTAAATCAGCAGCTGCGAAAGCAAAGAAAGAAGCAAAGGCACCAGAGTGGGACTACGATAAAGCAAAACAAATGATAGCAGGTAAAACAGTTGTATTCTGTTTGCCAGGTCGAGGAGTATCATATACATTTCTAAAAAACTTTGTGACCCTTTGTTTTGACTTAGTTCAAAATAAGGCAAGTATACAAATATCACAAGACTATTCATCAATGGTAAATTTTGCCCGTTGTAAATGTCTTGGTGCAAATGTTCTTCGAGGTCCTGATCAGTTACCTTGGGATGGTAAACTTAAGTATGACTATCAATTATGGATTGACTCTGACATTGTTTTTAATGTAGAGAAGTTTTATCAACTTGTATTAATGGACGAAAAGATTGCATCAGGTTGGTATTGTACAGAAGATGGTAAAACTACCTCAGTTGCACACTGGTTAGATGAAGATGACTTCAAAGGTAATGGTGGAGTAATGAATCATGAAACATTAGACTCAATCGCAAAGAGAAAGAAACCTTTCACAGTTGATTATGCAGGTTTCGGATGGTTACTGATTAAGCACGGTGTTTTTGAAGACTCACAGATGACATATCCTTGGTTTGCTCCGAAGATGCAAGTATTTGAATCTGGTGCTGTTCAAGATATGTGTGGAGAAGATGTCTCATTCTGCCTAGATGCAAAGGAGGCAGGATTCCGTATTATGTGTGATCCACGTATTCGTGTAGGACATGAAAAAACAAGAGTTATATAGTATTTCTCATGAAGGTAAGATTCTTTATGAAGGTCTTACAGAAGAAGAATACTTCGACAAAATACAAGACTTAGCAGATGAGTATTATGCAAATGGTACACCGCATCCGCTCGAACTTAGAACTTCAATAACAGAAAATGGCAAAAACGTTTAGTATGGGTAATACAATTGAAACCCGCCCGAAAAAAACTCGTCAAGGAAAGGGAAAACACTCGAAATACTCGGCAACATCCCGTAACTCGGCTCGTAAAAGATACAAAGGTCAAGGAAAATAAAGAATGTCTACTTTGATTGCGAATCTACCCTCCTATGAAGTATGGGTAAGAAAGGAATACTTAACTGACCATAAGAGTGGTCATGGTGAATTTGTGAAAGGAGTATGGGTATCTGCGAAAAGTATACCTGGTCGTGCGTTTTATTTTGAAACTTACTTACCTGACTACGCTGCGATGTTCGATAAACTGCCGATTTCTGCGTTTACAAGTGATCCAGAGACTCCAACACCCGATATGACACTACATAATCTGCAATTTTGGAACTGCATGGACTATGGTGTGGTTGCAGTACAGAAGCAATTCATCGGAAGTATGCACTATGAAGTGATGACAAGGGATTTTGGCAATCAAACAGGCACTTATATCTGTACTTTAGACAATTATCACTCAGATGTAGACGCAATTGACTACTCAACGAGTGAACAACCTGCTGAACATAAGTCTCATAACCTCTTAGAACTCGATAATGGACAGTTTTGTCTGTATCCAAACAACAGAATGCGTATCTATGATAACAGTATTACCCCAGAAACACCAAAAGTGCCCGATTTTAAGGTTTCAACTGTCTATTATCAAGTAGAAAACGGTCATGATCGTGATGGATTGGGTTCAGAAGAGAATTATTTTTGGAAAACAGCAAAGGAAAGAGCAAAAAAAGACGAAATTGAACCAGAATTAGGATAAATAATAACATTTACAAAAAAGTGTCATAAATAAAACAGGAAACAACTGTTTACATGGCAATAAAACGGATATCAAGAGCATTTAAAGACATTTCTTTGTCTTTTACCCCTCATCCTGTCACAAAAGACCTCCCAATTCTTAAAAATGAGAATGCAATTAAGGCATCTGTAAAGAATTTGGTGCAAACCATACCAACTGAAAGATTTTTTAACCCAATTTTAGGATCAGAGGTAAGGGATAGTTTATTTGACTTTGTTGATTTTGGTACTGCATCAGTAATTCAACAACAAATTGAGATAACTCTTGAAAATTTTGAACCTAGAATAGATAATGTCTCAGTTGAGGTTAATCCAAGACCAGATTTGAACGAATTTGAGGTTACGGTATTCTTTAATATTGTCGGACAACAAGTTCCTGCACAAGAATTTACGTTCATATTAGAAGCAACAAGATAGAATGCCCTTTACTAAATTTACAAACCTTGATTTCGATCAAATTAAGACATCAATCAAAGATTATATTCGTGCAAACTCAGATTTTACTGATTTTGACTTTGAAGGATCAAATTTTTCTGTTTTAATTGATACTTTAGCATATAATACGTATATTACAGCATTTAACTCCAACATGATTGTGAATGAGTCCTTCTTGGATTCAGCAACACTTCGTGAAAACGTTGTTTCTCTTGCTAGAAACATTGGATATGTGCCAAGATCACGAACTGCTGCTCAAGCAACAGTTTCTTTTGATATTACAACCTCTTCAAACACACCATCACTAACTTTACAGGCAGGATTGGTATGTGTAGGTACAAATAATGATACATCTTACGTATTTTCAATACCAGAAACAATTACAACGACAACAACTCAGGCAACTGATGCAAATGGCAATATAATTTCAAGCACAGGTTCATTTAGTAACATAGTTGTATATCAAGGAACATATCTAACAAAGACATATACAGTAAATGGATCACTAGATCAGAGATTTTTAATTGATAATTCATTTATTGATACATCAACACTTAAAGTTTATGTAAAAGGTGCTGCAGATACTGGTTTGGGGGTAGAATATCGTAAAGTAGACAATATTATTAATATTACAGATATATCTGAAACCTATTTAATACAAGAGGTTACTGATGAGAGATATGAGATATTATTTGGTGATGGTATTTTTGGTAAAAAACTTGAAAATGATGCAATTATCACAGTTTCTTATGTTGTAACTGATGGTACAGAAGGAAATGGTCCCTCTGCATTTTCATACGCAGGTAGTATTGCAAACTCCACAAATCAGATTGTATTGCCAACAGCAACACCAACAATCACTACTATTTCATCGGCAGCTAATGGGGGTAGTATTGAGTCAATTGATTCAATTAAGTATTTTGCACCCAGATTATACTCATCACAGTATAGAGCAGTTACAGCAAGAGATTATGAGTCTGTAATACAACAAATATATCCTAATACTGAATCAGTTTCAGTTGTAGGTGGTGAGGAATTAGATCCACCTGAGTTTGGAACTGTTTTTATTACTATAAAACCAAAAAATGGTGAATTTGTATCAGACTTCGATAAACAATCAATATTATCTAATTTAAAAAGTTATACACTAGCAGGTATCAACCAAAAACTACTTGATCTTAAGTTGTTATATGTTGAACTTGATTCATTTGTATATTATGATCCATCTAAAGTATCTACTGCATCCGATTTAAAAACTAATGTAACTAACGGTCTTTTAAATTATGCATCATCAACTGATTTAAACAAATTCGGTGGTAGATTTAAATATAGTAAGATGTTGAATGTGATTGATAATGTTGATGAGGCAATTTCATCAAATATTACAAGGGTTCTTATAAGAAGAAACTTAAAAGCACTAACAAATCAATTTGCTCAGTATGAATTATGCTATGGAAATAGTTTTCATATAAATCCAGAGGGACGTAATATAAAAAGCACTGGATTTACGATTCAAGGACAACCAGATACTGTTTATCTAACTGATATACCAAATAAAAATGTTGATGGTACACTTGATGGAAGTGGTAAAGGAGTATTAGCTATTGTAAAAGGAAATATTGAACAAGCAGAAAATCGTTTAGTCGTTGCATCTGCTGGAATAGTTGATTATACACATGGTGAAATAATTTTATCGACAATTAACATAACGTCAACTATAAAAACTAATAATATTGTTGAAATACAAGCATTCCCTGAGTCAAATGATGTAATTGGATTAAAAGATTTATATCTCAGTTTTTCCGTTAGTGATAGTGTGATAAATATGGTTAAAGACACAATTACCTCTGGTGAACAAATATCAGGTGTCGGTTATAAGGTTACATCAAGTTATTCAAATGGAGCATTGATAAGAGGATAGTATGATAACCACTGGAATTGATAAAAGAGTCAAAGTCCAACAGATAATACAAAACCAACTACCAGAGTTTTTAGTATCTGAAAGTCCAAAAGCAGTTGATTTTCTTAAGCAGTATTATATCTCGCAAGAATATCAGGGAGGTCCTATTGACCTAACTGATAATTTAGATCAGTATATAAAATTAGACAATTTAACACCAGAAGTTGTTGTAGGAGAAACTAAGTTAACAAGTGGTATTACCACAACCTCAACAACTGTAAATGTTAGTAGTACTAAGGGTTTTCCGAATGAATATGGTCTTTTTAAGATTGAAAATGAAGTAATTACATATACTGGTCTTACTACAAATACTTTTACAGGTTGTATTCGTGGTTTTAGTGGTATAACAACATATCATGCAGATAATCAACCAACAGAATTAGTATTTACAGATTCATCATCTACAAATCATGATGTAGATGCAACTGTTATCAACTTAAGTGCATTATTTCTAAAAGAATTTTACAAAAAAACAAAAAAACAACTCACACCTGGCTTAGAAAATTCAACTTTTGTTAATAATCTTGATGTAAGTAATTTTATTAAAAATTCAAAGTCATTATATCAATCAAAAGGTACAGAAGAATCTTTCCGAATATTATTTAATATATTATACAATGAAACACCAACTATAGTTGATTTAGAAAAATATTTAATAAAACCATCATCAGCAGAGTATATTAGAAGAGAAATAATTTTAGCGGAAGCAATTTCTGGTAATCCTATAAATTTAGTTGGGCAAACAATTGTTAAATCAAATGACAGTGAAACAAAAGCAGCAATATCGGAAGTTGAACCTTTAACAAGAAAAGGAAAAGTATATTATAAAATTGGTTTATTCGTAGGTTTTAATGAAATAGACTTAATTGAAGGAACATTTAATATAAATGCTAAAACTAAAGTTATTGGTGATGTTTCAATAGGTTCCTCAGTAATTACTGTAGATTCTACAGTTGGTTTTGGTCAAACAGGAACTTTAATATCTGGAATTAGCACTAACATTTATTATACTGATAAATCTGTTAATCAATTTTATGGTTGTGAAAATATAGTAGATAACATATCAAGCACTGATGATATTAGATCTGATGAATTTTATTATGGGTATGAAGGTGGTGATTTAAGCAAAAAAGTTGAGTTAAGATTAACAGGGGTTCTTTCAAAATTTGTACCAACATCTGATATTCGACTTTTAGTTGAAGGGGAAAAAATAACTGTAAGTAATGTTGGTGAAAAAATATTAAATCCAACAGATGATAAAACAAGAAAACAAATTTTTGCTAATTCATGGATTTACAATACATCCTCAAGATTTAAAATTGAAAGTATATCTGGTTCAAACATAGTATTGTTCACTAGAGATATTGATAAATCTAGTTTAAAGAATGGGGATAATATTGAAATTTTATTCCGAAATGAGGAAACAAAAATAGCAACTGGTACAGTCGGTAATATTAATGTGCCAACAGGAACTGTTACTATTAATAATTTAACTAATCAACCTGGAATCACATTATTTCCTGATCCTAATAGAGAATATGATTTAAGAAGAGTTATAAATCGTGCTTCTAGCACAAACACTGACATGGAGTTTGGAAATAATATATTAACGTCTGATGTAACTAATGTTTACAATGAATCTAACACTAATTTTTATGTTGCTTCAAATTCATTACCATCCTATCAAGTAACATCTGCTCTACCAAAATCAATATTACCAAACGCAATAGGTGGAAATCAATTACCACAATCAGGGTACAATGCAAATACCTTAAAATACAGTATTTTATCATTTCCAAATCCTGTACCTTTCATCACTGGTGATGAAGTATTTTACACCGCACAGGGAACAATAATACCAGGATTAACTGAATCTGCATATTTTGTAGAAGTTTTAACAAGTACAAACCAAATAAGATTATATAAATCTAGATCATTTATTCCAATATCTGATTTTGAAGAGTTTGAATCTTTACCATCAGGATCAGGAACTCATACATTTTCATTGGTTGGTATAAAAGAACAAGAAATTGCACCTCAAAAATTATTTAAAAAGTTTCCCTTAAATCCAAGTTTAACTAACTCAACAAATAAGTTAACAACACCTGGAACAACAGGCATGCTTATAAATGGTGTTGAAATTAGAAATTATAAATCAAACGATAAGATATTTTTTGGTCCTCTTAAAAGTATAAGTTTATTAAATGGTGGAAAAAATTATGATCTGATTAATCCTCCAAATATTCAATTATCTGGATCTGGTGCTAGTAATACTACTGCATTAATTAGACCAGTTATCAGTGGAGATGTTGTTGATATTCAAGTTGACCCTCAAGATTTTGATATTAAAAGAATAATTTCTGTAACAATTGAAGGTGGTAATGGTTCTGGAACCGTGTTAGAACCTGTTCTTCAAGAAAGAAGAAGAGAAATATCTTTTGACGCTAGATTGTTAAGTGATTCTGGTGGTATTGATAATGTAAATGAAACTTTAACTTTTAGTACAAATCATAATATAGTAAGTGGACAACCTTTAATTTACGATAGAAATAACAATCCACCACTTGGTATTGGAACTGTAGGTAATGATGCTGGAACATCAGTTGTGGGTGTTGGAACAACTACTTTAATAAATGCTGCAACATATTATCCATCCGTTATCAATCCAACTACAGTACAATTATATCAAACTTTATCTGATTATACTGCTGGTATTAATACTGTTGGTTTTACCACAACTAACAAAGTAGGAATTCATAAATTTGAACTTTTAAATGGTGAAAATACTTTAAAAGATATAAAAGTTGTTGATAGTGGAACTGGTTATGAAAATAGACAAGTATTTATTAAACCAATTGGTATAAACACAGTTACTAATGTAATTAAGTTTATTGGTCATGGATTTGATAACGGTGCTAAAGTTGTTTACTCTACTGCTGTAGGTGTAGGATCTACAATGCCTGTTTCGATTACAGGACTATCAACTTATACTGGAATAACATCTACCTCTAATTTTTACCAAATAATTAAATTAGATGAAGATTCATTTAGAATTGCAAATGCTGGATTAGCAGGAACCATCACATCAGAATTTGAGAGAAATGATTATATTAAATTTTCAGATCAAGGAACAGGATTCCAAGTATTTAAATACCCTGATGTTAAATTAAATTTAAAATATGAGTTATCAAATACTTCTGTAGGTGTTATTACTGCAACTCCTGTAGTCAGAGGTTCAATTACAGATATTCTTTTGTATGAAGAAGGAAATGGTTATGGATCTGATATTTTAAATCTTGAAAAATCAATAACTGTTAATGTAAAAACTGGTAAAGATGCACAACTAAAACCGATTGTAACAGATGGAAAAGTAACTTTTGTAGAAATACAAACAAAAGGTCAAGAGTATACATCTGCACCTGATTTAGAGGTGGTTGGTATTGGTACAGGTCTTGGTGCAAAGTTAAGAGCAGTTGTAGAAGGAGGTAAAATAGTTGATGTTGTCATTCTTGACGGAGGTTTACAATATCAACAAGATAAAATTGATATAAAAGTAACTCCACCAGGTAGTGGTTCTAAATTAGAAGCGGTAACAAGGGGATTAACTGTTAATACATTTAATAGATATGGTAATGAAGCACTTGTAGAAACAAATAATAAATTAGGTTATTCAATAGTTGGTTATTCAACTCAAATAGGAAATGATTCATTTGGAGACACTGGATCACAGCATTCACCAATAATTGGATGGGCATATGATGGAAATCCAATTTATGGTCCTTATGGTTATAGTGATTCAACTGATCAAAACTCTCCAGTAAGAATATTAAATAGTGGTTACATTCTTGATACTTCTAATATTATTGATAGACCAACTGGATTTAGTAACGGATTTTTTGTTGAAGATTATAAGTTTAACAATTCTGGTGACTTAGATATTCATAATGGAAGATATGGTAGAACTCCTGAATATCCAAATGGAACATATGCATATTTTGTTGGAATTACAACTAATTCTCTTTTACCATCATTTCCATATTTTGTGGGAGATAGTTACAGATCTGATCCAAGTCCCGAAAACTTTAATATAAATCAAAACACATTTGATTTTAATAATACTGATTTAATACGTAACAGTTATCCATACAAGGTATCTGATCAATACGCAGATAATGATTTTATTATTGAATCAAATGAAATTACATTGCAGTCATCAATAGTTGAAAGCACCACTTCAGGATCTGTAAATTCAATTAATATTATTAATCGTGGTGATAATTATGAAGTTGGAGATAGTGCTATATTTGATAATACTAATACTAATGGTGGTGGATTAAGTGTATCTGTTAATAGTGTAACTGGAAAGGATATAACATCAATTAATACGACTGTTGATACATTTGATAATACAGTTTTTGTTTGGAAAGATAGTAATACTGTATCAGCTTTTATTTCAACAGCACCATCTTTAAATGATAATGATAATATTATAGTTTCTGGATTAAGTACGACAAGTATTAAAGGTTTATCAGGTTCACATGCAATTGGTATTGGAACAGCAAGCACTGTAGTTTATAAAGAAATTCCAAACTCATCAACAACTGGTATTGTAACCGATATTTACGTATCAAATATACCTACAGGAATTGGTGCAGGAAGTAGTATTGGAATTGGAACTGAGAAATTATTAGTTTTAAATACATTTAATAGTAATAATATTATAAGAGTAAAAAGAGGAATCTCATCAGGAGTTCATACTGTATCAACTAAATTAAGTTTAACTCCTAGTTTCTTTGATATTCCTTTAATTTCTGATTATTTTAATTCAAAAGTAAATGATTTAGTATATTTTAATCCTCATGAAAGTATAGGTGTTGGAACTGTTGTTGGATTGGGTACTACTGCTTTATCTACATTAGGAAATTTATCTAAAGTTGTTTCAATACCAACTCATAATATTTTCTTACCAAATCATCCATTTGAAACAAATCAAAGAGTAACACTTACAAAACCTGCTGCAGGTTATGGATTAACCGTATCAAAAGATGATGGTGCAACTACATTTACTATCCCAAAAAGTGGTAATACTGAAGATGTATTCATAATTAAAAAATCAAAAGATTATGTTGGAATTGTTACTCAAGTTGGTTTAACAACATCTACACCAGGATTAGCATTCATTGGACATAATAGAGTTGGATCTAGTAGTTTTGAATATTTACTTCAATCAAACTTTACTCAGGTAACAGGAAAATTACAAAGAGTAGATACTGTTGTTTCAGTTTCCACTGCTCATAATTTAGTAGATGGTGATGTTATTAATCTTGATTTAACACCAAATCAATCAGTGGGTATTGGTGTCTCAACTTCAATTAATGTAAAATTTGATAATCAAACTCATAAATTATTAGTCAATCCAATCACTTGCACTACAAGTGGTGTAACAACATCTACAGATAATTTCAATATTAATTCTCATAATTTACAAACTGGTAATAAAATTCAATATAATTCATCTAATGTATCCGAAGGTTTAATTAATCAAGAATCTTATTATGTTTATAAAGTTGATGATGATAATTTTAAATTAGGAGAAACTTATTCCGATGTTACTGGTAATCCTGTTAATTTAATAGATATCAAATCTACAGGTAATAATCATGAATTTTCATTAGTAAACCCACCTCTTCCAGTTTATAAAAACAATAATTTAGTATTTGGTGTGGGTCACACCTCATTAGTGGGATATGAGTTAGAAATATATCATGATAAAGATTTTAAAAATAAATTTATTTCAGTTGGTAATACTGCTAACTTCCAAGTTACAGGAGTAGGAACAGTTGGAGTAACTTCAACTGCAACAGTAACATTGAATTTTTATGAAGATAATCCGTCAAATCTTTATTATAATATTAAAAAATCAGGATTTATAAGCACTTCTGATACAGATGTCTTTAATTATAATAAAATTCATTATCTTGATAGTAAATATAGTGGTGAATATAGTATTTTTAATGTTCCTCCTGTAGTTGGTGCTTCATATACGACATTTAGTATTTCAGTTGCAGAAATTCCTGAAAAATTATCATATGCATCAACTGAAACTAGTACATTAAAATATTCTACAAAATCAGAAAGAGCAAAAGGTCCTATTGAAACTGTTAATCTTGATTTTGGTGGTGTAGGATATGATGATTTACCAGCATTTGTAAGTGTTGCATCAACTCAAGGAACTAATGCAACTTTACTTCCAGATTCCACGACAATTAATAGACTTGATGATATCAGAATATTAAATCCTGGTTTTGAATATTCATCAGATCCTACTCTTAAACCAGAAGCATTTGTTTCACCAGTAATTTCAATTATAAATTCAAATACTATTTCTAAGGTTGAGGTTGTAGATGGTGGTAGAAATTATACAACTATTCCCGATTTAGTAATTGTAAATCCATTAACGGGAGTTGAAGATAGTTCTGGTGCAATAATTGGTGCTAGTTTAAATGGAAGTTCATTAGCAGATGTTAAAGTTATTGTTGCACCTAAAGGTTTACAATCAATTACTCATGAAGTATTTGCTCTCAATAATACTAATGGATCAACTGTAAGTAAATTAGATTATAATCAATCAGCTGGAATTGTAACGTGTACTTTAGTTACTCCTGTTTTAGGATTTACAACTGCTCCATTCTCAGTTGATGAGGAAATATTTGCAGAGGGATTGCAAAAAGATGGTTCAACAGGAACTGGATTTAACTCAAAAGATAATGGATTTAAATTCTTTAAGATAAGTGCTGTCAATAACACTAATCCAGCTACAATTGAATTTGATTTATCATCAGTTACAAATAATGCTGGAATCGCTAAGACAAATCAAAATTCATTTGGTATTATAATAAGTAAAAATGATTATCCAACTTTTAAAGTAACACAAGAAGTATCTAAATTTAGTATTGGTGAAAAATTATTATCCTTTGTTGGATCATCTTATGTTCCTGTTGATTTAAGAATAACAGAATCTTCTAATGATTTAATAAAAATTGAAGAATTATCACCTGGTGCATTTAATTTAATTTCAGGTCAACTCATAAAAGGTTTTGTAACTGGTAACATAGCACAAATAAATTCCATATCTAAAAATACTGGTGTTTTTGAAATTAACTATTCACTTAGACAAGATCAAGGGTGGAATGATGATATTGGTAAATTAAGTCAAGATTATCAAGTAACTCCAGATAATGATTATTATCAAAATTTATCATATAGTGTGAAAAGTGGAATTACTTATGAAGACTTAATAAATCCTGTTAATAGATTACTTCACACAACAGGACTGAAAAATTTTGCTGATGTTGGTATAACATCCGTTACAAATGCAGGTGTTACAACATCTAGTTTTACTGACACTCTGGCGTTAGATTTTATTGATCAAAAACGTGTAGATACAATTAACAATTTTGATTTTGCCAAAGATATTGATACTGTAGATGGTAAATCTAAATTCTTAAAATTAAAAAATACAAAATTATCACCTTATATTGAATGTAGAACTAATAGAGTTCTTGAAATAGATGATATTAGTCGTTTATTTTCAAATACAGCAAGCACTTTATCTGAATTTTTAGATTTATCAATTAATACAAGATATGCAACATTCTTAATTCAAGTTAGAAATCCAAATAACAATAATACTCAATTATCAGATATTATCTTATATAAAGATGATAGTGATGTATTTACTGCTGAAAGATCAAAAATTCACACTACTCCATCTGAATTGGGTGAAATTAAGGGTGAAATTGATAATTCAGGAAACGTAAGTTTAAAATTTACCCCTGATGATCCAGACAATAATGATTATGATTTAAAAATATTAAAAACATTCTATAATACAAATTTAACAGGTATTGGAACACAATCAATAGGATTCATTAATCTATCAGGAATTAATACTACTGTTTCTGTTGCAACTACATCTAATATTATTTCAACATATACTGGTAACACTGATGCATTTTTTGCTTCAATTGAAGTTAATAATACTTTCACAGAACAGACAAATTTTGTAGATTTATATTTAACTCATGATGGAACAAATTCATTTATATCCGAATTTTATGCAGATACAGAAGATGGACCTACATCTAATTTTATAGGAACATTTTCATCTGAAATAAATTCTGGAGTGCTATCATTAAACTTTGAAAATGATCAATCAAATGATGTTTTAGTAAGATCAAGAATAATTGGTATTGGAACAACTGCCACTGGTATTGGAACCTATAGATTTAAATTGTCTGGACAAATAGATGGTACTGAAAGAACTACAAAATTTGAATCTAAGTATCATAATGTTTCAACAGCATCTACCATTGCAACATTTACTGAGAATGAAATTAGTTCTCTTAAAGCATTTGTTCGGGTATCAAGTGGTTCTACAAGTTCTCTTCATCAAGTTTTAGTTGCACATGATTCAACTGATACTCATACAACACAATATCCATTCATTTCAATAGGAAGCACATCAGGTATAGGTACATTCTCATCAACAATCGTTGGTAACGATTTGTGTCTAAATTTCCATCCAGATCCATTATATAGTGGTGGAACTAATAGTGTTCAAGTTCAATCATTTACAGAGGCATTTTATTCAGAAACTGATTTATTAAACATACCACCAGACTTACAGTATGGAACAGTTACCGAATCATTATCATTCGCACAATATGATGCTATTAATGGATCAAGATCTAATAAAACAAGTTTTGCTTTACAGAGCGATTCAAAACCAATATTCCAAAAACAATTTAATCCATCTGAAACAAGTACATTAAATGCTGTCACAGGTGTATTTACAATAGAAGATCATTTCTTTGAAACTGGTGAAAGATTAGTTTACACACCAGGTTCTACTTTTACTGGAATATCATTATCAGGAATAGCAACTGCAGGTGGTACATTAGGATCAGAAGTATATGCAATAAGAATTAATAAAGATACATTTAAAATTTCAAAATCTCGTTCTGATGCATTAGCAGGAATTTCAGTGACATTTACTGGAACTGGAACAGGAAATGCTCATGAATTTGAAATGTTTAAAAAGAATGAAAAAGCATTAATGTCTATTGATGGTGTAATTCAATCTCCAGTTGCATTCACACCCATCACAACAGATCTAGAATATAATATTACTAATACTGCAACAACATTTAGTGTAACTGGAATTACATCTATTACTTCTAATGATATAGTTAAAGTTAATAATGAATTTATGAAAATCACAAATGTTGGTTTAGGAACCACATCTGTGGGACCAATTACCAATAATGGTAATGTAAATTTATTTGAAGTCGAGAGAGGTGCAATAGGATCTGCTTCTACAAACCATAGTTCAGGTAATACTGCAAGACTGTTCTCTGGAGGTTACAATATCGTAGATAGCACAGTTCATTTTGTTGATCCACCAAGAGGAACTAATTCAACACAAAAAACATCATCAAATTTAGATCCTGTTAGGTCTAAATTTAACGGAAGAGTATATTTAAGACAAAGTTATGCTACTAATACAATATTTGATGATATATCAGGAGATTTTACTGGTATTGGACAAACTTTTGATTTAAGAGTAGGTGGAGCAAATACTACAGGAATTCAAACAGGAAGTAGTATTTTATTATTAAATGGTATATTCCAAACACCAACTACATTTAATAATCTTGGTAATAATTATGAATTTTCAGAAACTAGTGGTGTTAGTGAAGTAACATTTACTGGAATTAGTTCAGATAATGGCACAAAAATTATTAGTGATACAGATGTAAATCAAAATCAATTACCAAGAGGTGGTGTTATTGTTTCATTAGGATCTACTGGTGGATTAGGTGTTGCAAATCTTGCTCCTGCAAAAGTAAAAGCAACTACTAATGGAAGTGGTGCAATTGTTGGAATAGTTGGTCTCTCAACAACTGGCACTTCCTTTGGCATAAGTACTGCATCATTTAATAATACAACAGGAGAACTTCAAGTAACAACCTCAACTAATCATGGGTTTAGAAATATAAATGAATTTGTAAGATTGGATGGTTTGACATTCACTCCTACTTTAACAATACCAAACGACACATCATTTAGTGTTACTGGAATATTATCCACAACTACATTTACAACAAATGTTGGAACAAGCACTGTAACTCATACATACGTTGGTTCTGGTACTGCTACTGAATACCTTGCAGATTTAAGTTTTGGATCTGGATATCGTAATCCAGTTTCTGTTGCTGTTACAGATCTATCTGGAAATGGAGCGAGTGCAGATATTTCTGCAGAGGTTGTTTCTAATACTCATGTTTTTGTAAGTGCAGCAACAAATTCTGTCTCAGTTACTGGAGGTCTTTCTCTTACTCCGACAAATGCCACATACGATCCAGCAACAGGAGATTTAGTAATTACAAAATCATCTCATGGTTTAACAACAAGTAATACAGTTGGTCTTGCTACAAATGGTTTTGTATTCAGATGTGCTCAAGATAACTTCTCAACTGATCATGCATATCCAAGATCTGGTCCTACCCCAAGTTCAGGTGGAGGAGATCCTGCACATGGTAAAACTTTAGCAATTACTTCAAAAACAACAAATACATTTACAGTCAATGTAGGCATTACAAATACAGGTACTGGTGGTGCTCTTAAATTTACAATTAACAATGCTGGAACAGGTTATACTCAACCACAAATTCAAGTTTCTACACCATCATATGAAAATCTTCCAATTATTGGAGTTTCTAGAAGAGGGATTGGAGCAACAACAGATACAGGAACAGGCGCAACATTAACTATAGGAGTTGGAGCAGCAGATACGACAGTTGGTTTGGGATCAACATCATTTGAAGTGAATAGTTTTACATTAGATAATTCTGGATATAATTTTAAGGTTGGTGATGTCTTTAAACCTGTAGGTTTAGTAACAGATAGATTTTTAAATACTTCGCAGTTAATAAGTGATTTTGAATTAACAGTTACTAAAGTATTCAGAGATCAGTATTCATCATGGAATTTTGGTGAATTTGATTTCATTGATTCTGTTAAAGAATTGCAAAATGGAGAAAGAAAAAGATTCCCCTTAATTTACAATGCTAGTTTATTAAGTTTTGAGATTGATGAAGATAATCCAGATTCTTCATTAATTAATCTTGATGCTTTGTTATTAATATTTGTCAACGGAGTTGTTCAAGATCCTGGTGAATCATATACATTTGAAGGCGGTACTTCTTTTGAATTTGCTGTAGCACCTGATGCAGATGACATAATTGACATATTCTTCTATAAAGGAACTACAGGAGTGGATGCTGTTCAAGTTTCAGCTGGTTCTTCTGTTTCACCTACAATTAAAACAGGTGACGTTGTTCAAGTATTCAAAGACACATCTGGAATTACAACAAGTCAGAAACAAAGAACAATATATGCAATTAAATCTTCTGATGAAGTTGAAACTGATTTATACACACAATTAGGTGTAGATGAAAGAAACTTCAAACCTTTAAGTTGGATAAAACAAAAAGTTGATAAGAAAATAAATGGTGAATTAGTATTTAAAACAAGAGACTCTTTAGAATCTCAAGTTTATCCAACTTCAAAAATTATTGGAGATCTATCCACCACTGATACTGAGGTGTTTGTTGACAATTCAAGATTCTTTAACTATGAGGAAGATAATTCTGCTTTAACTGTAAGTAGTGTTGGTGGATTAATTGTTGGTGCTGAAGAACCTGTATCTGCTGCATTTACCGCAACTGTTTCAATCGGTGGAACAATTCAAGCACTTACTATAACAAATGGTGGAAGTGGGTACGTCGGTTCTACGACATCCATATCAATCTCAGCACCACACGCTATTGGAATAGGTATTGGCACAACTGCTACAGCGACCGCATCTATAACTAATGGTGTGATAACTGGTACAACCATAACAAATCCTGGTTTTGGATATACCATAGCAGCAGTTCCCCAAGTTCTTGCTCAACTCCCAAGAGTAGTTAAGGAAGATATTGATGGTATAGCAACAATTGAGGGTTATGATGGTATTATTACTGGAGTAGCAGTTACTGACGGTGTTGGTGGACATCCATTAGCACTTAAATTTACTCTTGAACCAGATTTTGTTAACAATAAGAATTCAACTGCAAGTCAATTGAAAGTTGGATACCCAATAATGGTATTTGGTACAAAAGTTGGACATGGAGTAACTTCTGTTGTTAGTGATAATAATACTGTGGTTGCAACAGGTACAACTTGTCTTGATAACATTTACTTTATAAATGATTATGTCGCTGCAGTTGGTATTATTACTTGTAATATAGATACTGGTGTAAATACAACAGGTATTAACAATGCAGCAGTTGGATTTGGAACTGGAGGTTTTTCTTGGGGAAGACTTTCTGGATTCTCCAGAGGTACAAATGCTGTATCAATAGGAGTAACTGGTTTGACAATAGACTCTGGATTAACAACTTACCCATCTATCCAGAGAAGAGATTTTGGTCTTAGGGACACTGGTTCATTAAGAAAGGATCTTGGGTAGTATAAATATAGAAAAAAGCTAATGATATGGCTGCAATTGTAACAGATCAATTTAGAATTCTAAACGCAAATAATTTTGTGGAGACAGTAGATAACTCTGCAAATTCATATTATGTTGTAGTTGGACTCGCCAATCCAGCACTTGCTGTTGGTTTTGGAAGAACTACTGATTGGAATACTGATACTCCTAATCCAGTAGATAATTTTAATTACATAGATCACACTGGTGATACACAGATTTTTGGAAAGAAGGTAACAAGTGCTAACGTAAGAAGACTAATAACCAGAAGAAATTGGACACAAGGAACAAGATATGAAATGTTCCGTCATGATTATAGTGTCACAAGTCCATCACCCGTAACAAATTCAACAAGATTGTATGCAGCTAATTATTATGTAATGAATAAAAACTTTGATGTATATGTTTGTATTGATAATGGTTCTTCTGGTATTAGTACAACTGGTAATGCATCACAAGACGAACCTTTATTCACTGACTTAGAACCATCTAGAGCAGGTGAGAGTGGTGATGGATATATTTGGAAATATCTTTTTACAGTTCCTCCAAGTGATATTATAAAATTTGATTCAACAGAATATATTTCAGTTCCTGGTGATTGGCCAACTTCATCAGAAACTCAAATACAATCTGTAAGGGAAAATGGTGATTCAACCATAAATAATAACCAAATTAAAAAAGTTTATATTGATAAACAAGGTTTTGGATATTCTCAAAACATAGTTGGTAGAGAAGTTGATATTATTGGTGACGGAACAGGTGGAAAAGTTGTTATTGACACTGATAGTAATGGAAAAATTACAAAAACTGTTGTTTCTTCAGGTGGTCAAGGATATACCTATGGTATGGTTGATTTAGGTCCTTTAGGAAATTCTGCAGTATCAGTCGGTAATAAAGCAAAACTTATTCCAATAATTCCACCATCTAGAGGTCATGGATTTGATTTATATAAAGAGTTAGGAACTGATAAACTATTAGTTTATGCTAGATTTGATGATTCAACAAAAGATTTTCCAACAGATACTAAATTTGCTCAAATAAGTATTGTAAAAAATCCAACATCTATTGGATCTACAATAACATATACTGCAAATGAGTTTTCATCGGTAAATGCAATTAAAGTCGTAACACCATCAGGAACTCCAACTATTGGTGGTAAGATTCAACAATCTGTAACTGGTGGTACAGCAAAGGGTTATATAGTTTCGTATGATACTGATACAAATGTGATTAAATACTATCAAGATAGATCTTTATACTTTAATCAAACTAGCGCAGATCAAACAGATTATGTTGGTGTTACAACTGCATCAAAGGTTTTTGCCTTTGAATCATCTGCAGAAGTTATAACAGGAACTAATTTTTCTGCCTCAGTGGATCAAAACTTTACAGGTATCAGCACAAACCCTACTGGTAACAAAGTTATTTCACTGGGAGTAAACTTCACAAATGGTCTTGCTTCTCCTGAGATAAATAAAGGATCAGGGGATGTTATTTACTTAGATAATCGTCCATTGATAACTAGAAATTCTAGACAAAAGGAAGACATTAAAATCATACTCGAATTTTAAAAATGCCACAAAAGACTAATTTAAATATATCACCTTATTATGATGATTTTGATAAGGAAGACAAATTTTACAAAGTTCTGTTCAAACCAGGATTTCCTGTTCAAGCAAGAGAATTAACTACTCTCCAGTCTCAGTTACAAAATCAAATAGAATCTTTTGGTAGCCATATTTTTAAAGATGGTTCAATGGTCATACCAGGTGCTATTAGTTATGACTCTGTGTATTATTCAGTTAGAATTAAGGATGATCATTTAGGAATACCAGTTACATTATATTTGGATGAATTAATTGGTAAAACTTTAAAAGGACAAACATCAGGAATAACTTTAAAAATTGACAGTTATTTACTTGCTGGAACTAGCACAGAAATCAATGATTTAACAATATTTGTTTCATACTTTGAGTCTGGAAGTAACAATGAGATTTCATATTTAACAGATGGAGAAGTATTAATTACTCAAGAATCTTTTGTATATGGTAATACTGCTGTAAATGAAGGAGAAACTATTTTAACTTTAGTTGATAATGATGCATCCGCAATTGGATCCGCAGTTGGTATATCAGAGGGAACTTATTTTATAAGAGGAACTTTTGTTGATGTATCCACAGATAAAATAGTTTTAGATCCTTATACTAATGATACTTCATATAGAGTTGGTCTTAATATTGATGAACAGTTAATTACTGCAAAAGAGGATGATTCTCTATATGATAATGCAAGAGGATTTTCAAACTTTGCTGCACCAGGTGCTGACAGGTTAAAAATAACAACTACATTAGCAAAAAAAAGTTTAAATGATTACAATGACACTAATTTTATTGAATTAATAAGAATAAAAGATGGTGAAATTCAAAGTTTAATAAATGATCCCCAATACTCTCTTATAAGAGATTATTTTGCAAAAAGAACTTTTGACGAGTCAGGACATTATGCGGTAGAACCATTTACTGTTAAAGTTGCAAATTCACTTAATGATGGAATATCAAATGAAGGTTTATATAAATCCACCGAGGTAACAGAAGAAGGAAATATTCCTGATGATGATCTCATGTGTGTTAAAATCTCTGCAGGTACAGCATACGTAAAAGGTTTTGATGTAGATATTGATGGAACAGTAGTTTTAGATATAGATAAACCAAGAGATAAAAAAGAAGTACCATCAGCACTAGTTCCATATCAGATGGGAACTATTTTAAAAGTAAATAATGTTTTCGGAGTTCCTGCTCCAAATATTAATGATGATACTAAATTTGTAGAGTTATATAATCAAAGAACTGCATCAAATAGTGCTGGAACAGGTGAATTAGTAGGTCAGGCAAGAGTTTACTCTTTTGCAGTATCAGATGCATCATACACAGGAGATGCTACAGGGTGGGATTTACATTTATTTGATGTTCAAACATTTACCCGTTTAGTTCTTAATCAACAAGTAAGTAATAGTGATTTTCCTTTAGACACTGCTTATGTAAGGGGATTAAGTAGTGGTGCAACTGGATATATGGTATTCCCAAATAATAATAGTACAGTCGTTAAATTAACTCAAGTTACTGGTACATTTGTATCTGGTGAGCAAATAATTATTAATGAAGATCCAGAAATATCAAGATCTATCCAAACAGTTAGAACTTTCGGAATACAAGATATTAAATCAGTATATCAAGATACATCTGCTTTGAGTGGTTATGCTGTTGATTTTGTTGCTGATACAGTTTTACAAAGAAAAATGCCAACTGGTTTTAATATCACTGATAAAATTGATATTAATTCATCAGGTATTGCAACATGTGCTGGTGGTAATTTTACTGGTATAAAGACTGACACAATTGTTAGATATCAATTACCTAACGAATCTGTAGAGAGATTTAACAGAGTCACAGAAGTATTAAGTGACGGATCTATTGCTCTGGCTGCAGTTCAAAGTATAACTGGAATATGTAATGGTTCTCTACCAAGTGGTACAAATACAACAACAACTTTTGCATTTGGTGTTCCTGCTATTAAGTTAGATGAAAATAAAGGTTTATATTCTAAAATAGGTAATCCAAATGTATCCGATGTAGATTTATCAACAGCAAATCTTGTTGTTGGTACAAATATTACAGGAGAAAGCACTGATGGTAGTGGAGTTCTCACTTTTGATTTAGCATCAAGTGGTATTTCAAGTGCATTTTATGAAAGTTTTGATGAAGAAAGATATTCTGTTCATTATTCTAATGGATCAATAGAACCATTAACATCAGATCAATTTGTTTTAAGTAATAATGGTCAGTCTGTAACAATAAATGGATTAACTCAAAGTCAGTCAAACGTTGTTGTAAGCACAACTCTTAAAAAACAAGGATTAAAGAGTAAGCAAAAAAATTATATTAGAAGTGAAAAATTAGAAGTTATTAAAACTGCTGTTGGGATTAACACAACTCTAACAGGTATGGAAAAATCAACTGGTTATGGTTTAAGAGTAGAAGATAAAGAAATATCATTAAATAAATGTGATGCTGTTAAAGTGCTTGGAGTTTTTGAGTCAATTGATGCTAATTCTCCTACACTTGATAAATTAACTTTCCCAAGTGGGTTAGCTTTAAATACAAATGCAATTCTCGGTGAAAAAATAATCGGTTCTACTAGTGAGGCAATAGCACAAGTATCATCTCTTCTTTCAGCAACTCAAGTTGAAATAGTTTATTTAACATCCGAAAAGTTTGTTAATGGTGAAGTAGTTAATTTTGATGAATCAAATATATCCACTACTTTACAAGAAATTACTGAAAGTGGAAGTTTAAATATTACTAATATATTTGATCTTGATAAAGGTCAAAGAGATCAGTTCTATGATTATTCGAGACTTGTAAGAAAATCTAACTTTGCACCACCAACAAGAAAACTTTTAGTTGTTTTTGATCGTTATGATGTTCCAACAAACGATACAGGAGACTTTTATACAGTATCATCATATGATGAAGAAAGATTTAGTTATGATATACCAAATATTGGTAAAAATAATGTAAGAGCATCGGATACAATTGATTTTAGACCAAGAGTATCAGGATACACTGGCAATGAATCACCATTTGCATTTCAAAATAGAAATTTTTCAAGTTCCGTTAATCCATCATTTATTGTTACTCCAAATGAAAGTTCAATACTTGGATATAATTATTATCTACCAAGAATTGATAAAGTTGTATTGGATGATGATGGAGAATTAGGACTATTAAAAGGTGTTTCAAATATAAAACCTATAGAACCAATACATGATAAAAATCATATGGATATTGCAACAATAACGTTGCCACCATATCTTTATGATCCAGATGATGCCATTATTAAAATGGTTGATAATCAAAGATATACCATGAGAGATATCGGTGGATTAGAAGATCGTATTGAAAATTTAGAAGTTACAACATCTTTAAGTTTACTTGAGTTAGATACTAAAACTCTTCAAGTTCAAGATGCTGATGGATTGAGTAGATTTAAATCTGGTTTCTTTGTTGACGATTTTAAAAATGCTGATCTATTAGATAATAATAATTTAGATTGTAAAGTTACTGTTGATTCTGGTAGAAAAGAACTTAATGTTCCTATTGATCTTTGGTCTATATCACCTCAAGTGGCTTTAGACTTATCAATAAACTCAGACACTGCAGATTTTTCAGAAAACTTAACTTTATTAGATGAGAATTGTAGAAAAACTGGTGAAATTGTTACTTTAAATTATACTGAAGTTGAAGCTTTCAATCAACCTTTAGCATCAAGAGTTGAAAACGTTAATCCATTCAATATGATTGATTTTGATGGATTTATAACATTAAGACCTGAATCTGATACATGGATAAGAACAGTTGAAACAACAGGTGGTACTATCAGAAGAACTGGTGCTACAAACAGAACGTTTACTCAGAGAGTAATTACAAGCACATCAAGAGACACACATATACGTTCAAGAAATGTTTCATTTGATGCTATTGCTTTAAGACCATATGCAAGGTACTATCCATTTTTTGATGGTACTAGTGGTATTGATATTATCCCAAAATTATTAG
>VTLG01000133.1_pt1 | contig 23677 bp, 38 predicted proteins | sample 4694571 | NCBI WGS metagenome assembly VTLG01 (sample SAMN12604809, study PRJNA352737) | marine metagenome | biome: ENVO:00000447; feature: ENVO:00000209|ENVO:00000569|ENVO:01000036; material: ENVO:00002151; isolation source: viral sequences binned using virsorter ...
TAGTAGATCCTATTGTTCCACCACCTAAACCTAAAGTACTTCCTAAATCTGAACTTACAACCTAGAATTGAACCTGTCTGTCCGTCCCAAGAAAGGGACGAACAAACAAAAGGTGTGAGAAGAGATCACCAGAATATATTAAAAAAATATTACTTGCAAGTATTGTTTTTTTGATGTAAATTCCCATATATGAGAAGAACAATAATAAGAAGAAAGGAACACAATGGCAGATCCTGCTAAATATAAATCTATTTCAGTACCTAAAAAAGACTGGGAAGATCTAACTGTTCTTGCAACTAAAACTAATAGAACCCGCTCTAAAATGATCGGACGTTTAATTAGATTTTTTAAAGATAACAAAGGTGCAAAAGCAAATGGAAAAGATAAAAATAGCTAATCACAAATACGTTTGTGATAAGTGTAACGGGAATGGTTATATCAAAATTTATGATATGACCGTTCAATGTGGTAAATGTAAGTCTCAAGGTGAGTTGGAGTTAGAAGAACCAACGATTGAAGAATTAGAAGAAATGGCCGCAAAAGCGAGGCTACAATGACTAAAAACGTTGTAGCCAAAGACCTACGAACGCCTAAGTATAAACAAAGGCGTGTAGAATCTAAGAAAAAATATAACAGAAAGAAGAGAAAAATATCTGGTTACTATTATGACTATGATGGAAAGGAACAAATTTTATATGAACCTGAACGTTAGTGATGTAGCTTACATCGCTGGACTCTTTGATGGAGAAGGCTGTGTAACTTGTAAAAAGAAGCCCACCAAACGGAAAGACAGAAAGAATAAAGTTTATAATCAATGGTACATCCGGTGTGAACTAACAATGACAGACAAAACTACTGTGGAATGGCTATATAAAACTTTAGGCTTTGGATGGTTTAAAGAAAAAAAATATAATAATAAACCTCACTATAAAAAACAATGGCGCTGGTCCTGTGGTTATCGAGACGCTTTAATTTTTGCTAAATTAATGTGGCCCTATGCGCAAGTTAAACTACATAAACTAGAACAAATCATAGATCACTATGAACCTAATCTTCAACACATTGGAGATAATGTCGTGCATTTATGTTTAGAAAGGGAGTTAAGAAGAAAATGAGTTGGCATAGAACACAAACACAAATGATTCACGAACTTAATGGTTCAGTGTTCTCGAAGGATCCTATTAATAAACAAATGGATCCAATGAGTCCTATTGATGTGCATAACACAAACTACGTTATGGAATTAAAGAATCGCGAAGCGTATACCCCCGACAGATTTGATGGCTCCTTAATAGAAAAAATGAAATATGATTTTCTAATAAAGAATTGTGGAGATAAAATTCCCGGATATGTGTGTAAGTTTAGTGATGGTTCTTACTGGGCCTGGAACTTAAAGAAAATTCCAGAACCTGACTGGTACGATAAAATGCTACCGGAGACCACGCACTTCGATAGAACTGGTTGGATTAATAAAAAGGTAGGAGATTTAAAATTAAAAGATGGGACCAAGTTATTATGAAATATACCTTTACTATAACGGAAGAAGGCAAAGAACCGGAACAAAAAGAATCGATGTCTTTTAAAAAACTTTTAAAATCTTTAATAACTCCCAACCCAAAATGGACAGGACTCTTAAATTATAATAATAAAAAGGGAAAGTCCGTAACTCATAGGATTGTCAATGGAAAAAAAACCTAGTCTTTATATAGCGATGCCGTGTTATGATTCGGTGAAGATTCCTACAATGACTTCACTGTGTAAGTTAATTGCGGATTTAACGAGAGCCAACATTAAAGTAGATATGAATACCTTAAAATCTCCTTATGTGTCTTATGCGAGAAACATTTTAACTGCTCAGTTTATGAAATCTGATAAAGATTATTTATTATTTATTGACTCTGATGTAGAATTTGAACCGGAGTGTGCTTTAAGAATGGTGGTTGCACAAAAAGATATTGTCTGTACTCCTTACAGAGTAAAGACTGAGAAGGTTAGATATACCACTACTGTTCCGGATAATGATAATGTAAAAATTTTACCAGGGGGATTGGTTGAAATTACACGTGGTCCTTCGGGTATGATGTTGATTCATCGAAGAGTCTTTGAAACTTTACAAAAGAACAGACCGGATCTTGAAATTCAAGCGCATCAACACGCGGATCTTTTTCCGGAAGGCTACAAAATTTTTTCTTTTTGGGATTGTATCTTTAAAGATGGAAAGTGGACCGGGGATGACATTGCGTTTTGTAACTTGGCGACAGAAAATGGATTTAAATTATATGCTAACATCGAATCGACAATGACTCATCACGGAAATTATGGTTTTAAGGGAAGGTATGGAGATGGACTTAGGAGTAAAAATGAAAAGTAAACTCAGACCCATAGGTCGAAAATTCGATGGAAAATCAAGGGTTTCCAACGATTTGTATAGAAAAAATTATGATGAAATTTTTAAAAAAAATTCTGAAGATCCTTTTAAAAAAGAACAAGATGAATTGAAAGAATCTTACGAACAATCTTTAAGAAATAAAAAAGAAAGAGAAGAATTATTAAAAAAAATAGAGGAACGAAATGGATTTTGAAGATAGAGGGGAAGGAGATTTGACTTTACAAATAGAAAAGTTAAAGAAGAAAGTACAAGAAGCCGAACTAGAAACATCTTTAGTTAAAGCGGTAGGAGTGAACTCTCCTGAAATGAAAGCTTTAAAAAAAGAAATAGAAGAAGTGAAAGCGGATCTTGCTCGAGAAAAAGAGAACCGCCAATATGATAATCTAGTTCATCAAAAAGAAATAGAAAATTTATTAAAAAGGATAAGGAGACAATGAAACTAAAAAATGTTTATAGATACCCGACAACGGTTCGGGAAACGATCGATGGTAAGAGACACTATGCGATTAAGAGTGAGAAGTTACCGAGTGTCACGACTATATTGTCAGCGACTGAGTCGGCCGAGAAGCGCGAAGCGCTGGCCAGGTGGAGAGAAGCGAAAGGCGAGGAGATTGCGACGCGGATCGTGGATGAGTCGGCCGCAAGAGGTACAGCGATGCACAAGATTCTTGAGAAATATATTTTAGAAGAAGGTTATTTAGATTTAACCAATGTTGGAAGAGACGCACATAATATGGCCATTAGAGTTATTGAACAAGGACTTTGTAATGTTCCAGAATATTATGGAACAGAATGTACTTTGTATTATCCAGGCCTCTACGCAGGTCAAACAGATTTAGTTGCTATCCATAAAGGTAAGGATGCAATCATAGACTTCAAGCAAACTAACAAGCCAAAGAAAAGAGAATGGATTGAAGATTACTGTCTTCAATTGGCAGCTTATGCGATGGCTCACAATTTTATTTATAAAACTAAAATAGATAAAGGTGTGATTATGATGTGTAGTAAAGATAACTTCTATCAGGAGTTTGTGGTTGAAGGTTTAGAGTTTCAAAAATATAAACATAACTTTTTAAGGAGGGTAGATGAGTATTATCAAACAAGATCTAAGAAGACTGGATAATATAGCTAAAGCACATTGGAATACATCAGGAGAGATGAGAGAAATGTGGAAAAAGAAGTGGTATGAATTAATAAAACAAATAGGAAGGAAATTAGATGAGAGTAAGAGACTTTCAACAAATTCTAGGAAAATTCACTAGGAATGAAAAAGGCACAATCATTTCTGATTGTCCAATTTATATTGAGACAATGGACGGTAGACTAGAGGAAATTAGAAAAATAGAATTACAGGAGAGTAAGTTAATAAACTCACCAGAACCCTGCAGAGTTGTACTTAAAGCAGAGTCTTTAAAGAGATTTATGTCACCTACTTTTAAGCAAAGTTAATGAATCCCGTCGGGAGTGGGGTGGAAGCTAGCGTGGAAGCCCCATAAAATTATGACAGACATAGTAAAATATCCAGATGTATTTTTAAGAACGGTGTCCTCACCTGTTAAGTTTCCTTTGGATGATAAAACTGAAAGACTAACCAAATGGATGCAGAAGATGATGTATAAAAACCACGGCATTGGTCTAGCTGCTGTTCAGGTAGGATATCAACGGAGAATCTTTGTAATGGATTGTACCCGAGCAGGAGAAAGCCCACAGATTTTTATTAATCCTGTAATAGTAGGACATTCAGATGAGAGTTTAACAGATTTTGAAGGGTGTTTATCTGCACCAGGCAAGAGAGGAGAAGTAACAAGATACCTTAGAATCATTCTAAAGTATCAAGATGAGAAAGGAGACGAACATAAAAAAACCTTTTATAATATGGAAGCCCGATGCATACAGCACGAGCTGGACCATTTAGAAGGTAAATTATGTATAGATTATGAAAAAGGTGAGTATAGTCGGGACAAACATAAGTCCCAAACAATGGTCGAATCTGATTTTAGAGATAAATCTGATACGTAAACAGTGGGCGCCATACGCTAAATTTGATATTCAAGGCCCCGGAGTTAAGAAAATCATTCAAAACGGCACAAGTATTAAGAAATACGACACTGTGCCAAGATAAGTGGAATTTTTGCCCCTATGTTTTTTTTTCGTCATAAGAAAAAACCTCTGGCACACTTGGCACACCCTGTTTTTGGCTTAGAAGTGTTGGTATTAGCGAATAATAGTGTGCCACGCCCCTTGGCACAGCTTGGCACAAATGGCTTATTTACTAGCTTTTTTGCAGTTTTGCCTTGGCACAGTCTGCTACTCGGCGCGCGCGACCTTTTTATTTTTCGTAAGAAAAAAATTGCCTAAAAATTCCCCTATAGTATAAGATAGAAATGCAAAAACGTCCGAAGAAATCTAAATATAAACATACTGTTATTAAAAATAAAAAGTATTACTTCTACAAAATCACGTGGTCTGATATTACAGGTGATGCCGGCCACGCTAGTGCTGAGGAGTTTGAAAAGTTTTTACCAAGCACAATGATTACTCAGGCGTATGTATTTAAGAAAGACCGCAAACATCTCTGGACCTTTGCATCTTATGAAGATGGTGATGAATTATTTTCAGATAGAAATGTATATCCAATGGGATGTATAATTAAAATGGAGAAGATCAATGAACGATGAGACAAAAGAATTACTAGAAGATATTAAAGCTTACCGTAATGATATGGTGGCTAGAAACTATCCCTTTCAACAAATTAGTGATATTATTACTAAATGGGAAACAAAAGAATTCAGCAATGAAGAATAAAACCTTGACCAAGAATATGCCTAATGTAAAATGGAAGGCAATCCCTCCAGTAAGGGGACCTAATCCACAAGGAGTTATATATGGGCGAAATGCAAAAACCAATTATAAACAAATGGGCACTAGTAAGAAAGTTCCCTCTAAAAATGTGGAGTAGATTTATTGGGCTTTTGAATCACTATCAAGGCTTGACTTTGGTTCTAATTCTAGCTTATCTAATTCTATTTCATCAGGCGTAATATTAATCAATTCTTTATTATCATCTAGGATTTTACGTAGTTTCTCTTTAATTTCATCAGCAGATAAATTATCGACATTACCTGTCATAATTAATTTTTGATCTACGTAGAGTCCGCCTGCTTTTCCTCGTGCCACTTCAGCATTAACTGCTGCAGACCAAGCACCTTTCTTTAAGGCTTCGTTTCTAATCTTTGCTAATTGTGTGATGTGTTTTTCAAAATTGATTCCATACTTCTCTTGCACCTCTGCTCTTAACTCCCCAATGTATTTAGCTACTAAAGGATATACTCTAGGATTCCTAAGCTCTGATGCTGATTGTCTGGGTCTAGTTCTATATCCGGCGTCGTGAGCACACTCGGCTGGACTCATCTTTCCTTCATTATACACTAGTAATTCTGCAAATTTCTTTTGTCTATCTGTAAGTATTGGAGTTCTTGTCATTCTTGACTTCTATCGTACAAATCTGTACAAGTCAATCGTGAGATATATCATAATATTAATACTGCTTTCAGGCTGTGTGAAGGACTACGATTTTAATCCTTGGACTACAGTTATGAAACAAATCTATAAGGTACAGTACGATGAAACCGGAATCAAAACTTTGGAAATTAATAAAGAAAAATACACCCAAAATTCAGTGGACTAGACTGGAATCTTGGTCATCATTTGGTGTACCAGATCTGTTGGGATACCACGAAAACTGTGGTTTTTTTATGCTTGAGATGAAGATCACAAGAGGGAAGAAAATACACTTCAGTCCACACCAAAAACTATTTCACATTACTCGTCCGAAACGGAATTTCATCATAGCCCAAGACGCCGGTCTTGGCTCCATAAAACTTTATGAGAGTTCAGCGATCCTCGATCTGCTTGCAGACTACCGCGGCACGAAGCCTGTGGCCATCGATGATTGGGATCATATCCAACGCTTGTTGATTCGCGCACCGCTTGACGCCTGAGCGCTTGCTCGCGGGCTTGTCAGCTTGAGTCCTTAGGGCCCACCCGCCCCCCTGCTTGAGAGCTTGACGGCTCGTCGGCTTGTTGCTTGAGGCCGCTCCCAGGCGCACGTCTTGCGTCTGCCGTCGCAGCTTGTAGACTAATGGCCTGGTCGCTATTGCGTAACCTAGCTAGCTTACGCAAATTCTTATAATAGTTTGGGTGTCTCCACATTTTAGTGTTTACCGTATTGTATATTTTTAATTTCTTTATTCCAGCAATTTCTGCAATCTTTGCATTGGCCGCCCTGATCCGGTGCGGGACACGTCCTGCTGCCTGGCGTTGTTGAGACTGTCGACGTCCACTGCCAGCTCTTCACAGGTGGTTGATCAATCATTGTCCCTGAGAATCTTATAACAAGATTTGAAGGTGCGCGCTCAATCCATTTCTTTGTCCACGCTTCGCGCGTCGGCATCCAGTGCTTAATGTCCGGCGTCCTCCTGCAAATCTCAAAAATTTTTGCTAAGTGCTTCAGGTCTTGTACATCTCCGGCGTCGTGCCATCTAAAAAATTTGTGCTTGCTCACCGCTTCGCTGTTAATCTTTGCGGTCATAGCCTGAACCCATAGCGGATGGCGTATTGCTTTTAATCTTTTATATTGCGCTTCGCGTATCGCGGGAAATCTTGTATAATTTCCTTTCATTGCATAACAGCCTGAACACACAGAGCCCGGAACCTTGGCCAGCTTCTGGCCTGTCTTGCATTCCCACGCGGGCAGCCCATATGCAAAACCAGGCATTTTGTCTGGCTCACTTAATGATATAATTATTTTATTTGCTTCTTTAATTAACATTTTATCCTTTCTTAGAATTTCCTATATAAACGCTTGCGCTCTGCTTGTCAACTTTTTATTTCTTTTAAATATTCATCTTCAATTCCATCGCAAAAGCCGCTGTGGTCTCCTGTATATTCGTACTCTTTGCCGTCTATACTTTCTCCGTTCTCGTCAACTTTTAAAAATGTAAGCTTGTACACTTGCAGCCCATAATATTTTTTTGTCATTTTTTCCTTTCTGTTAGTTCCTCCCCCAGCTCGCGGGCTTGCGCCCGCTCCCTGGTTAAAGGATAATGATCAGCAACGCGCCCGGTACTAGTATCGGGTCTTTTATCGGAAGCTATCCGCGTTTAACTGATCCCAGATCCGATGCTCTAGATTGTTGCAGAGTTCTACATCGGATCAGGGATCAGGGAACAGTTCTGGTTGTAGATAATGTTTAAAAATTTAGAACTTTAAAACACAACCAGAACTGTTCCCAGGTCTGTTAAGTCTGTGGCCAAGGTAAACTGTACAACCCACAGTAGATAACAGACCAGGGATCAGGGCGCAGTTGCGCCCTGCAATTCTTTAATTTGCTTTCTTTGCCTTTCCACCCTGAATCATAACATTATCAGTGTTGAACCCTGCGCCGCTCAACATCTTTCCAATTTGACCGATCATCTTAACCTCTGCGTGCTTTTCGTGTTTGTCTTTGTATTTAATATATTCCTTGTTCAGGCTAACAGGCTCAAACTTGGTATAATAACTTATATTGCTATCATAGCCATTTTTAGTTTTAACATATTTAGAAGTTGATACGTGCCATCTATTATCTTTGAAGATATAAATATATTCTATAAATACATCTCCACGCATACTATGCATAAACATCCACTCATCTCTGTATTCTCTGGCTGGATCTTCGTCCCTGTCCCAGTCTCTTCCATAAAAACTACACTCATCAAAAGTATCTCCCAGGTAGCTGGCATCTCCTTTTGTAAATAGTTCTTTGGCTAAATCATAACGATTGTAATTATCCACTAGGCATTTTCCAACGCCATATGGATACCCATCACTATGAACATATATTACTTTAACCTTCTTTGTCTTTGGGTCTTCTATTGCTATATTTGATCTAGTGCTCATATTTTTATCCTTTCTAATCTTAATATAAGGATTTCTGGGAATATGTCAAGAACGATTTTTATATAAGCTTGAGAACTTTGGGCCCACCCTCCCTTAAAAAAAATTAATTATTTAGTTGACTATTATTTGTATTGTGGTAATTTATGGGATATGTATAACTCTAACAGAAAGGATAACAATGAGTAGAATACGAATGAATACCGAATTTAGAAATAAGTTTTTAAATCGGTATGTTGATTACGCAGAAAAAGAAATCACGCAAGAGAGTGATAGCTTTAATGACGCAAGAGAAAAAGTGGATAGTCTTTATCCAAAAGCTTTTGAACTTGCAACAAAAGTTGTTAAGAGGTCATACCCAGAAGAAGATGTTGCGACTTGTAGAACATTAAAACAAAAGTATGGAAGTCCGCTTGATGTTGTTGCAAAAGATAAATGCTTTTATTTTTCTTATGCAAAAGATGAACTAGGACAAGATGAAGATGAAAGCGACAGAAATGTCAGCGAACATTTTGATTTTGGTTTATTTGGTGAGTGTGATACGTCTGAAAGGTATAACAATGATAGTGGTAAGAAATTTGCTTATGCTTATAAAAGGGAAGAACTCAAAGAGAAAGAGTGCAACCCAGATATATTTGCACAACAAAATGGCAAAGATGACAACCCACATAAGACTAAACACATTGACGCAAATGACAAAGCTTTAGGATATTCTGGTTATAGTCGTTATAATGCAGATGATGATAACGCAATCGGAATAACTAAAAATTTTGATAGTCAATGGTATTTAGATATTATTGGAACTAGCCATTGTCGTTCAAGAACTATTGCTTGTACTAAAGAGGAATTTGGATTTTTCCAAATGTTTAAACAAGCAAAAGCAAATGTCATCACTTGTCATCAAAAGTGGATTGATAGTATTGAAAAACAAAAACAAGCTATGAAAACTGGTTTGAAAGCTTATAGATATTTAAGCGAGGGTGTTGAGTTGATGAATGAACTTGGCATTAACATTGATGAAGCAGAACTTGTCAGATGTAATTCTACTGGCTTAACAATCTACAACCCAGTTAATTTGGCTAGTATGATTAAAGGTATGAAGAATACTCATATAACAAGAGAACAGAAGATTGCTATCAGAAAGGAATACGAGGCACAAAATAAAATAAATTAAGGTATTGACTTATGGGGTAATCTGTAATAGATTATCCCATAAATAAAAGAAAGGATAATTTATGAATACAAATAAAACATTTTATATAACTTACTTTGCTAGAACTCATAATGGCATAAAGTTAGAAAAAGGAAAACACATAACTAGACGAGGTAAGCACGATGAAAAATCTAGATATGGAACTAATAAGAAAGGCGAGCCTTATTATGTTTATTATGACCTAGACGCACATAATTATAGATGTGCAAAAGTATCGTGGAAAGTGAGGGCGATGTAATGCCAAATAAACATTTTTGCCAAGGAACTAATTGCCATACATACCCAACAACAGATAGATTTCTAAAATCTAAAGGAATAATTCGTGGACGCTATGCATATGCAGATATAGATAATAAATCTCGTTATCGTTATGCTCAAGAGTCTGATAGTTATTTCTGTAGCCAAGGCTGTAAGAATGAATGGCTCAATGAGAATATGTCAGCTATTGAAATGGGTATTCCTGTTCCATTTATTCGTGAGCGAAGATTTACTACTGGTTATAAAAAAAATACTCTTACTCACGAGGGTTATAATGGGGGAACTTATAAAACTACTTCCATTGAAAGGATTGACAATAACCCAGAATAATATATAATCCCATACATAGAAAGGATAAGTTATGACAAAAGAAACAATCAACATTACATATAAAGATAAGATTTATGTTATACCTAAACCATTTAACCAATGTTTTTTTGGTAGCAATCCTACTAAAGAAATGACTATTCATAATAGGTTTAATGATGAACATCATCAAGTATCAGCAAAGCTACCAGCATTTGCAGTAGCTATTTACGATACAATCATTGGCTCAGAAATGTCTGAGGACTTTGACACAATGCAGAAGGGTTTGACTTGGTTTCAAAAGTATTTCCCTAAAGCATATATGCAATTACTAGACTAATCACAGAACTCTAAACAAGTAGACCGAGACCCCTAGCAATAGGGGTCTCGTTTTTTTTGGCTTTTTGCTCGAGAACTTCGGGCCCACCCTCCCAGGCTAAAAAGGGGTCCCAAAGTTTTGACCTTTAGACTTTGATTTAGACATAGATGTGCTATAAAACCATTATGAGAGGAAAACAGAGTTGAAAAAATTCTGCAAAAAAATTTATGAAACGAGAAATTATAGATAAACTCCCGCCCGACGCTCAAAAAGAATTTTTAAAGCTAGCAATGAAGCTAGAGGAAAAAACTAAGCAAGCCACGGTCCACGATGACTTCTTAGGTTTTGTCAAGCACGTATGGCCTGAATTTATTGAAGGTAAACACCACAAAAAAATTGCAGAAAAATTTAATCAGATCGCAACCGGGAAAATTAAGAGATTAATTATAAATATGCCGCCACGGCATACGAAATCTGAATTTGCATCCTTTTTACTTCCAGCGTGGATGGTGGGACGTAAGCCAGATTTAAAAATAATTCAAACAACCCACACCACTGAACTCGCGATCCGTTTCGGACGTAAAGCGAAGACTTTAATTGACTCACCGGAGTACCAACAAATTTTTAAAACGCGTTTAAGAGAAGATTCGCAAGCCGCGGGTAAATGGGAGACAGCTCAGGGCGGTGAATACTACGCAGCCGGTGTTGGATCGGCGATAACGGGCCGTGGAGCGGACTTACTGATCATCGATGACCCACACTCGGAGCAAGATGCGTTAAATATGCCGGCAATGGAACGAGCTTATGAGTGGTACACGTCTGGACCCCGTCAAAGACTTCAACCGGGTGGAGCAATTGTGTTAGTTATGACGAGATGGAATATGAAAGACTTAACAGGGATGTTATTGAAGTCTCAAAAAGAATTAAAATCAGATAAATGGGATATAATAGAATTTCCGGCGATTATGCCATCAGGAAAACCTGTTTGGCCCGAATATTGGAAGAAAGAAGAACTCGATGGAGTGAAAGCGTCATTAAGTGTTGGAAAGTGGAACGCGCAATGGATGCAAAACCCAACTTCTGAAGAAGGATCACTCATTAAGCGAGAATGGTGGAAAATTTGGGAGAAACCTTACATTCCTCCTCTACAACACGTCATACAATCTTACGATACGGCTTATTTGAAAAAAGAAACTGCAGACTTTTCTGCAATTACCACTTGGGGCGTTTTTTACCCGAATGAGGACAGCGCAGCGAATTTAATCTTGTTAGATGCGTTTAAGGAACGGGTAGAGTTTCCCGATTTACGAAAACAAGCCTTTAGACAGTACCGCTATTGGAATCCTGAGACGGTTATCATAGAAGCAAAAGCTGCTGGCTTACCTTTGACATATGAGTTGCGAAAAGCTGGTATTCCTGTTATAAATTACACACCTAGCAAAGGACAAGATAAACACGCTAGAGTAAACGCCGTTTCTCCGCTCTTTGAGTCTGGAGTCGTTTGGGCGCCCGATGAAAAATTCGCAGAAGAGGTTATAGAAGAGTGTGCATCATTTCCGTATGGAGATCACGATGATTTGGTGGACAGTACAACACAGGCAGTAATGCGTTTTAGACAGGGAGGGTTTGTAGTTCACCCTGAAGACTATAAAGATAAAACATTACCGCGAATTGAGAGAACATATTACTAATGGCGAATAAATTATTATTAAGAATTTTAGTAGCAGCACGACCTGGCATTCAAGCTGGTAAGTTAAAGATGCAAGACATTGTATCTGAATATTTTAAACAAACTGGTGGAAAAACGATTGACCCAGGTGAAAGAACTATTATTGAAAATGAATTCATAGAATTTGCACCCAGCAATGTAACAACTCCTGATGCATTTAAAGGTTTTTTAAACGAAGGGGAAATTGTAGATCAAGCTTCGACAAAACCTACAATTGCTCAAGATAAAATTAATTATAAATGGGTGGAAGATAAACTAGGGGTTAAACTTAGAGGTGACGAAACTTTTGACGAAATATTAGAACTTGAAAAAGGTCAACAAGGAATTGGCTCAATGATTCCTAAAGAATACTTTGGATACAATAGAGGTAAAGGTGGCGAGTTTACAAAAATTCCAAGTCCGGTTTATATGGATGATATAATCGCATCCGAGAGACCGATGGACACAAGCAGAATTAAAAACTGGTCACAAAGAGATGACTATGCAAAATTTATAAAAAAGATGAGAGGTGAACAATTTGAAAATCCAACTATTAGAAAAATTGTAAAAGATTCAGGTGGAGATATTGGCGAAGGCAAACGAGCCGCGACCACCGTAGCGCGAGCCGCGGAAATGGTAGCAGATACCAAAGTGAAACAAGAAATGTTATCGAATTTAGATGAAATGAAATTAGACAAAGGACCAAGGTGGTGGAAAGGTGATGAAGCGTATGACAATATCGAAGGACCGATGGGCGCGGATACAAGAGGAGATATGACGAAGCGTCTTAATGACAAAGTTTATTATGGTGTAATGGAAGATTTAGATAATATGCTGGGTGAAGAAAAAAGTTATGAAGTTTTAAGAAATTTAGGAAGCTTTAGTGGTGGAAGAAGACAATATATTAATGATCCTGATGCTTTTGTCCAAGCAATCAAAGAAGAATTAGAATTTAGTGATATTAAATATGATATGACGTTTTGGGAAAACTATGTTAATGAGATTATGCAATTAACAACACCAGAAATGCCAAGATTTAGATATGGAGGATTAGTATAATGACGGTTGATAAAAGAATAAGTTATGAAATGCAAGGTGGTAAAAAACCTGCAAGAAATTATTTAGGAAAACAAAAAACAGTTAGTAATGTTCCTGTTAAATGGAAGTCAGGTCCTGATGCTCCCGAAACAGAACTAGCTTACATTACCAAAGCAGAAAAAGATTTATTACTTAAAAAGAATTTACACGGTTCATTGAAGAATGGACCTAACACAGGTCCAGATGACATTATGTCTTTAGACTCACAAGGAGATTATACAGCAGATAGAAGTCCAGCTGGAAGAGCTGGTCGAAGTAGACAAGGACAAGCTCAACACGAGCAACATATGAAAGAAATTTTGACTGGTCAAAAAAATATTGGTCAGACAACTAAAGTAGGTCCAAAGACTAAAAAATACGCAGTACCAGAATATGTAAAAGTTAAACAACCAGGTGGTGGATATAAAGATAAATACATAGGTTCAGGTTACAAATCTTATGGCACCCCAAGTTTCTTTGGAAATTTATTTAGTAGAGGGGCTCCTGGTTATAGAGGAATAAAAGGAATGCCTGCTTTCTGGGGTAAACCTGGATTTGAATTTAAACAAGGTCCAGATGGTATGGGTTATTATTCTGATAAAGAAAACTTTGGAGAAATAAGAGATGCAATTCCAAGTTTTGGAATAATAGGTGCATTACAGAGTCTAGCAAATAAATTTAGAAAACCTAAAGATATGTCAGAGTTTAATAACTTACAATTAGTAGATGGAGAATTAGTTGACACTAGAAACATTGAATCAAAAAATATTCCAGTACCAGGAGAAAGTGCGTGGAGTGATGGCACGTTTACGTGGGGAGGCACAACACCACCCGCTTCAAAACAATATTATGGTATAGGGCCAGTACCTCCTTCAGATCCATTTGCAAATCCAATTGGACCGAGGCCAGTAAATATACCAGGTCCTTATGAAACAGCAGCTGATGATTATTGGTCTGATAAACAAATTATAAACACACCGGGTGGAGAAATTGTAATTGATAGTGAAGGAAATGAAGTTGTAGATATGCCAACTGCTCCAATGGGAACCCCTTGGGATAATCCATACAATGTAATGGAAGGAAGTGTCTTAGACGCGCAACCTAAAAAAGGTATTATGGAATCTATTAGTGATTGGGTTTCTTCATTTAAACAACCTGAAACTATTGTAGAAGATAATGTTCCTGTTTCTAATTATGATGTTAGACCAGATTTTTATCCGGGAAATAAATTTACAAAGACTATTACGGAAACAGGCAAACCGATGGTGATTGAAGAAGGTGTGTGGGCTCCTAAACCAGGAGAATGGGGATATCAAGGACCTTTAAGATTAGCTAACGGAGGTTTGGCTTCGCTCTTCACTAGGAGGGGATAGTGAAAGTTTCAGATTTTACCCGTGCAGAGCAAAGAAGTCCTGTATTAAAAAAAGTACTTAATCAATGGACTCCTAGAATAGAGAAAAAAGTTATTGATCTTTTTAATAAAGGATATTCCGAAAATGATGTTCAAAAAATATTAGTAGAACAAGAAAACTTTAAACTTCCTAAATATAGCGATGGATTTTTTGATTTTAAAGTCCTTAAGAAAATTTTCCAAAAATTATTGGATACTGGAAAAGTTACTTCTATTTCTAAAGAGAAAAAAGCATTTAATCCTGTTCGAGATAAACAAATTTTAGATTTATTTATAGAAAATAGGGACACGTTTGAAGGCAATCCTAAATCTAGATTAGCTAAAGCATTTAATGCTAAATATAATTTAACTAAAGGTACTAATCTAAACCCAGGCACGCAGATTGGAGCTGAGACAATAGATACAGCATTTGAGCGGGCTATTGAAGGGAGATATCCGGACTATGATGACTTATTTAAAGGCAGAGAACTGTCTGACTTTTTTAAAACACGACACGCTAGTATTTTTCCTGAAGTTAAGAAATTAGACAAATTAATTAAAAAAATTGCAGCCAGTAAGAATAATTATTTAGTAGATGAATCACTTGAGCTGGAAGAACGAATGCTTAGATTAAGAAATGACTATGCTAAAGAAATTGGTATGGCTCCTACTGATGCTAAGTTAGAAAATAATTTTACCGCTAGAATAAGAAAGCTAATGAATCGATATGGGGGTATGAATGATGAGAGATACGAAAAAGCATTATACGAGACTATTAACCCTCCTTCAGGATATATGGATTCTTTATTACACAAAAATTTAATGGCTATTACAAGTCACGCCGGAAAGATGAGTAATAAAGATACAGCCTTACAACTTGGTTTAACTCCCAAAGACGTGAGACTTTTAGAAAATATGCGTAATGCAAATGCTCAAATAGCACGTATATATAAATTACCACAAGTTGCAAAAGGTGGCACTAAAGTTGCTTTAGCTGGAGACCATACGGATATTAAAGCCTTAATGCGAGACTTTGGAAAGTACAAAAAAGATTTTATGAGAATTGCTTATATTGGAGATCCTTTAAATACACTTAAATCTATTTTTGATAAAAAAATATTAGCTCTTAAAAGACAAGCTGAATTAGGTCTGAAGTTTGACAAAGGAGTATATACAACAGGCATACCGAGAATCCATACTTTTATGAAGGGTACAAATAAAAAAGTTGACCTTAGAGGTAAAAAATTTAATCCGGCCATTCACGAGCGTAAACAAGTTGGTATAAGATCTAAAGGTTATTATCAAGATCCTTTTTCGGGACCTTTAACCCAAGCTGAAAAAAAAGCGGGAGGAAGAACAATTCCCGCAGCTATTGCAAAATTACAAAAACAATTTTCTGATTTAAGTGGGGGTTATAAATTAGGCGGGTTTGATATTAAAGATGGAAAAGTTGTTGCTCCCAAAAACTTTATTCAACCTAGAATTAATGCGAGAACTTCTCCTATTTCAATGACCCTTAGAGAAACTTTAGGTAATTTAAAATATGGAGTGCCGGGAAGTAAAAAAATTAAAGAGAACCTTTTAAATGTTGTAGATAGAGCAATTATCTCACCAGAAGGAGAAACTACAAAAGGAAGAATAAATATTTTAAAAAGATTTGGACCCAAAGATTTAGAAGGAAGCGGTTATTTACACGCGATGAAAACCGTGGGGGAAAAAGGTACCAACCAAAGTCAACAAATAACAGCCATTATAAAAAAAGGAATGCAAGCAGCTCTTGATGATGCAGATACTAATAAAAACAATATTTGTAGTATTTTTGGAATGCAAAGTGGAGGAGTAGCGGGTGGTAGTTGTAGAAGACAAATGGAACTCGCTTTAAATGACGCTCCAGAACAAACTTTAAATGAAGTTGTAAAAGTAGGAAGTCCTAAAGTTAAATCATTAGTTCAAAGGGCTTTAAGTGTATTTCCCAAACTAGGAACACCTGGCAAAATTGCAGCAGGAGCTGTTGCAGGTGCGGGCGCAATTGGAGCTTTAACTTACAATAGAGAATTAGGAGAATTTGTTAATCCATTAAATGATGACAAAGCAAATCAAGGAACGTTAACAGAATGGATTAAAGAAAACCCAGTCAAGACTGTTGCCGGAACTTCTTTAGGTTTTTCTGCACAAGAAATTCCTGGAGCTTATAAAAAAGCTAGAGAGTTAGGAAGAGGTAGAACTAGATCGGCATTAGGAATTACCGGAGCTTTAAAACCGGTTTTAACAACTTTTGGTACACCAGCAATGACTACTTTATTCGAAGTACCGTTTGCTGCTAAAAGATTAGAAGAAGGTGAAACAATGACCGATGTATTAACGGATCCATTGGGTCCAGCTTTAGGCTTAACTTTTATGGAACCTTTATCAAGAGGTGCTGGAGTTATTAGAGATGCACCGAAAAGAACAATGGCAGAAGGCTTAAGAAATTATTTTAACTTACAAAACGTAGGTACAGCTAGACCTGGAATGACAAGTAAATTTTTAAGAATGGGAATGAGTCCAAGAATGATTGCCGGAGCTTCGAGATTTTTAGGATTACCAGGACTTGCATTATCTTTAGGATTAACTGGATACGATGCTTACAAAAATTATCAAAACCAAGAAGGTATGATATACAACTTTTTTAATAGAGATGAATAGACGAGCTTTTATACAAGGATTAATTGGTCTGGCTTCAATGCCAATGCTATCTAAATACATAAACGTATTTAAACCAGCCGCTGTCCGCGAAGGAATTACACAAGCCGCGGATAACACAATGTCAAAAGGAATTGAGTTTTACGAAGCGGTTATAAAAAGAGTTATCGATGAAGGAACCATTACAGGCGAGGCCGATAGATTTAGAACTTATAAACATCCAGACAAACCCGATATTAGTGTAGAACTAAATGTAGGCACAGGAGATACAGCAGTATATTTTGATACGGATCGAGGAAGTAAAGCTATGGCGGAAATTTCAACGGATATTGAAGTTCCAAGAGCTGGAAAAGAATTAATGGAATCCGAAGAAGTTTATAGAATGGGTGGTAATGATTATTACAAAGATATCGACGAAGAAATTACAGGCGGTGTTGGTAGTTTAGAAGATTGGATTAAAATGAAAAGAGGCTACGCAGCAGGTGGCAGAGTTGGAATGTGGAAAGGTGGAATGCCAAAAGGATTATGGGCAGCTGTTAGATCTATTTGGAATAAATATGGAGACGACGCCATTACAACCGCTAATGAAATTAAAAGACCCAAAGGTGTTGTTGAAGCAGAAGAAACAGCGCAAGCTATAAAAGATTTTAATTTACGAAATCCTGTTAATGTAACCGAGACTGTTCAAATTTGGGAAGACCCAGTTAAAATTAGAGCAGCAGTAGATGACATATTTCCAACAGGAGATTATAAATATGATGCGCAAATGGCAGCTGAGGCATTGGTTGAAAACAATCCCCAAGCTTTTAATAATATGCTTTATGAAGATTTAGATCAAAGAACTCAAATGAAAGTTTACGGAGCAGTCTTAGGTGTTGTGCAAAGCGATCTAGGTAAAATGCTTCAAATGAAACGATTATCTAAACCTACTAAGACTTTAGAAGGAATTGAAAACACAGGAACCATTAATATCTCCGATCCAAATGTGGCAGAAGAATTTGCAAGATTTATGAAAGAGACAGATCCTAAAGGACATAGAAAAATAGAAGAAATAGTAGAGTTGAGTAATTTTGATCCTAAAGGGCGTAAGAAAAATGCTCAGGGAGGTCATATTAAAGATGACGCCGATGTAAGTTTGACAGTAATAGAAATACCTGATATCAGTCAGTCAGGTGTTGAATCATTATTTAAAAGAAGGTAGAATAGCAAAATGGCTGAAATAGACAAATCATTACCCAATATTGGTCCTAACGCAATTCCTGATGAAGCAATCATTGAGACGGAAAAAAAGGCTGAAGTTATAAACACACCTACTGGCCCAGTTGAAATTGCAATGGATGAAACAGGCGGAGCAGAAGTTTCTTTTGATCCTAGTGCACCGGAGATAGATCCAGCACAAGATCATTTTGCAAACTTGGCTGAAACAATGCCGGATAATGTTTTGGAACCTTTAGGTCATAAACTTTTCGATCAATATACCGAATACAAAGAGTCCAGAGGTGATTGGGAAGAAACTTACAGAAACGGACTAGAACTATTAGGATTTAAATATGAAAGACGAACAGAACCATTTCGTGGAGCTTCTGGTGTCAATCACCCGGTTCTTGCAGAAGCAGTTACGCAATTTCAAGCGCAGGCTTATAAAGAGTTACTCCCAGCTGATGGACCAGTAAGAACTCAAATTTTAGGAGATGTTAACATTCCTAAAGAAGAACAAGCCAAACGTGTTAAAGATTTTATGAATTGGCAAATTATGGATCAGATGAAAGAGTATGAACCAGAATTTGACCAAATGTTATTTTACCTCCCTCTAAGCGGCTCAACTTTTAAGAAAGTTTATTATGATGATCTTTTAGGAAGAGCCGTTTCTAAATTTGTTCCAGCTGATGATTTAATTGTACCTTATTCTGCAAATTCTTTAGAAGATGCAGAAGCAATTGTACACGTTATTAAAATTTCAGAAAACGAATTAAGAAAACAACAAGTATCAGGATTTTATCGAGACATAGAATTAGGTAAACCACCGGTTACAGAAAATCAATTAGAAGATAAAAAATTAGAGTTAGAAGGAATTTCTAAAGATGGTCAAGAAGATCAATATACTTTATTTGAAATTCATACTGATTTAGATTTAGATGGTTATGAAGATGTAGGTGAAGATGGAGAACCTACAGAAATTAAATTACCTTATGTGGTAACGATTGCACAAGCGACTCAAGATGTTTTATCCATTAGAAGAAATTATGCTGCCCAAGACCCTCTTAAAAAGAAAAAAGATTATTTTGTTCAGTTTAAATTTTTACCAGGAACTGGTTTTTATGGTTTTGGTTTAATTCATATGATTGGTGGTTTAACTAGAACTGCCACAGCAGCTTTAAGACAATTATTGGATGCAGGAACTTTAGCTAATTTACCAGCTGGATTTAAGTCTAGAGGAATTAGAGTTAGAGACGATGCACAACCTTTACAACCTGGTGAATTTAGAGATGTAGATGCACCTGGTGGAAACATTAAAGATCAGTTTATGACTTTACCTTTCAAAGGTCCTGATGCAACTTTACTTCAGTTAATGGGTATAGTTGTTGATGCAGGTCAACGTTTCGCGGCCATCGCTGATATGCAAGTTGGGGATATGAATCAACAAGCTGCAGTCGGTACTACGGTTGCATTACTTGAAAGAGGCTCGCGTGTAATGTCCGCTATTCATAAAAGATTGTATGTAGGTTTAAAACAAGAATTTAAATTATTAGCAGAAGTATTTAAAACTTATCTTCCACCGGTTTATCCTTATGATGTACCAGGTGCTAGAAGAGAAGTTAAAATGCAAGACTTTGATGATAGAATAGATATTCTACCAGTTGCTGATCCTAATATATTCTCTCAAACACAGAGAATATCTTTAGCGCAAAGTCAATTACAACTAGCGCAATCAAATCCTCAGATGCATAACCTATATCAAGCATATAGATCTATGTATGATGCGCTGGGGGTGAAAAATGTAAATGCAATTTTACCACCACCTCCACAACCAATACCAATGGACCCTGCGTTAGAGCATATTATGGCAATGTCACAAAAACCATTCCAAGCTTTTCCAGGTCAAGACCACAAAGCTCACATTGATGCTCACTTAAACTTTATGAGATTGAATATGGTACAAAATAATCCTATGGTTATGGCTGCAATTCAAAAAAATATTTTAGAACACATCAGTTTGATGGCACAAGAACAAGTTCAAATAGAATTTGTAGAAGAATTACAAGAATTACAAATGATACAACAACAAATGCAACAAATGGGTGGAATGAATCCAGCTATGGCACAAGGAATGATGCAAAATCCACAAATGCAACAGCAACAACAAAGAATGCAACAGATAACAAACCAAATTGAAGCAAGAAAAGCTCAACTAATTGCTGAAATGCAAGAAGATTATGCTAAAGAAGAAGAAAAAATTACAGGTGAATTTGCGGGTGATCCATTATTGAAGATTAAATCAAGAGAAGTTGATCTAAGAGCAATGGAAAATGAGCGAAAAGAGGAAGAAAGTGAAGAAAGAATCAATCTTGATAAGATGAAAGCTTTAATGAATGATCAACAACACGATGAAAAGCTTGAACAGAACGAAGAATTGGCTCATTTACGTGCCGGAGTGTCTCTTGCTAAACAGCAAATGGCAGACCAAAGTAAAAGACACGATTTTGGTAGAAATTTCAAAAAAAAATAGGTATAATTAACACAAGGAGTAAACTATGGGAAAAGATTGGCAAAGAGGACAAACTTTTATGAACAAAGACCCTAAAACTGAAAAAGAATTAGGCGTTGGTAAAGACGGTTACCAAACTGGTGGCGTTAATATCACAAAAGAGGTCCCTAACATCGAAGAATCTCAAACGGTTACTGTCAGAGGCACAAAAAGAATGCGTGCTGACAAAAAACCGGTTAAAGCTACTTGGTACTAGTATGTGGTTCAGTGCTATTAAATTAGCTCTAAACGCTGGAACGCACATTTACAAAAAGCGTAAAGAGACTCAAATGGCTATGGCTGATGCACAACATATGCACGCAGCTAAGATGGCCCGAGGTGAGGAAGCTTACCAGGGCAAACTTTTAGAAGCCCGTCAAAACGACTATAAAGACGAGGTGGTCCTTGCGATTTTAACGCTCCCGATTTTGGTGCTCGCATATGGGGTCTGGTCGGACGATCCGGCGGCTATGGATAAGATAAAAGTGTTCTTCGAGCATTTCCAGGCACTGCCGAGCTGGTTCACCAATTTATGGATCCTTGTCTGCGCGAGTATTTTTGGTATAAAGGGAACACAAATTTTTAGGAATGGAAAAAAATAGACTTGTCTAATAAGATAAGTTATAATAAAGTTACTTAGGAGAAAAATATGAGACAAAACGGAGTAAGATCAAATGTCAGATTTCCATATGGAGAATCTGGAATGAAAAAAGGAGGAAGCGTGAAGAAACAAGGATACAAAGATAGAAAAGATGAATCTATCGCAATGAGAATCAGAAAGAAAAGAACTAAGAAACAACTGAAAGATTCAAGAGATGAGTCTTATGGTAAATGGGGTTCTAAAGCTAAAAAATCTGGAAAAATAAATAGATAATGCCACAATATTTTGATTCAACATCGGCTACACCTTGGAAAACAAAAAGAAGTATCTACAGAGGTGGTGGAGTTGTTAAAGATAATAGAGGTATGGGTGTTGCTTTAAGAGGCGGTGGAAGAGTTGCAGCGAAAGACGGAGACTGGATTCAAAAAGTAACTGCATCAATTAAACGAAGAGGAACTAAAGGAGTTTGCACAGGTAAAAAATTTGGTAGCAAATCTTGTCCTCCAGGATCTAAAAGATATAACTTAGCTAAAACTTTTAAAAAAATGGCTAAAAAAAGAAAAGGATAAATTATGGCTGGCAGAGGAAGAACTAATTTATTAGAAGAACTAGGTAGAGTCGAAGCGGAACGTTCTAACAGAAACAGACGAGACGAAATCGGTAGAATACATAGTGAACTTAATAAAGGTTACAAAAAAGGTGGAAGAGTAAAATCTAGAGGCGTAGCTAAAAGAGGATTTGGCAAAGAAGTTAGATAATTAATAATGCCGTTTAAATCCGAGAAGCAACGAAAGTATCTCTGGAAAAACCATCCTAAAATTGCAAAAAAGTGGACTACTAAATATGGTAGTAAACCTAAGAAGAAAAAGAAAAAATAATGGATGATTTAGAAATAATTTATAAACTTAAAAAAAGAATAAACGTAACTTTACAACAGATTGGTGAGTCAATGATCGGGGGTGGGGTTGACAATATGGAGAAATACAAGTATTTACTAGGACAGGCACAAGCCTACCAAATTATAGCACAGGAAATCTCTAACCTGCTAAACGAAGATAAGGAGCACAATGACGGAAACGTTATCAACATTAAAAAAGGAGGAAATTCCAAAACACCGGAACGCCCTTCAACAAAAATATAGAGAAGAAGATTCTCACGTAAAAAGATTAGATCCCGACAATATTAAAGAAGTAACAGATCAATTACCAGAACCATCTGGTTATAGAATTTTGTTATTACCATTTACACCTAAAGAAAAAACTAAAGGTGGAATTTTATTTTCCCAAGAACAATTAGATAAAGCAAGAATTGCAACAACGTGTGGTTATGTTTTAAAAATGGGAGATTTAGCATACAAGGACAAAACTAAATTTGAAAAACCTTGGTGTAAATTAGGAGATTGGGTAATGTTTGCCAGATATGCTGGTTCAAGATTACCAATTGAAGGTGGAGAAGTGCGAATAATAAATGATGATGAAGTGTTAGGGACTATTAAGGATCCTGAATCAGTTCTTCATTACATATAAACATAGGAAGGAACTATGCCAGAAGAAGCACAAAAAGTAGATAATTTAATTGATGTAGGAGAGGCTGATCAAAAGCCAACTGAAATTAATTTAGATGATAAAGGTGAACCAGAAAAAGTTGAAGCACCTAAGGAAGAGAAGATTGAAGTAGAACAGGTGGAATCTGCTCCAGAAAAGGTAGAACCACAGAAGGAAGAAAAAAAAGAAGAGAAAGATGAGTTAAAAGAATATAGCGAAGGAGTTCAAAAACGTATCGCTAAACTAACTCGTAAAATGAGAGAAGCAGAAAGACAGCGCGAAGAAGCTGTTGCATATGCGCAAGCCGTTCACGGTAAAAATAATGAAATGGAAGCTAGATTATCTAAAATAGATAATTCTTACGTTTCAGAATTTGAAAACAGAGTTAAGACTAGTATGGCAGCAGCTCAACTAGCTCTTAAAACTGCTATTGAATCCCAAGATGTTGAAGCTCAAGTTTCTGCACAGAAACAAATTGCAGCTTTAACAATGGATGAAGCAAGGCTAA
>VTLG01002607.1_pt1 | contig 23676 bp, 23 predicted proteins | sample 4694571 | NCBI WGS metagenome assembly VTLG01 (sample SAMN12604809, study PRJNA352737) | marine metagenome | biome: ENVO:00000447; feature: ENVO:00000209|ENVO:00000569|ENVO:01000036; material: ENVO:00002151; isolation source: viral sequences binned using virsorter ...
ACAACAATCTATTAAAGCCTATGTTACTACAGTAGCAGGACAGGCTAATAATGTTACTGGTCTTAATGCAACAGGTACAGAACTTAATGCTGTGGCTGATGGAGATACAAGTGCATCTGCTATTACTGTAGAAGATGCAGATAGAATACCTATTAATGATGGTGGCACAATGAAACAGATTGCTGTCACTACTCTTGCTGCTTATCTTGATGATGAGATCACAGCAATGCCTAATTTAACATCAACAGGTGCATTAAATAGTGGTTCTATTACTTCTGGATTTGGAAACATTGATATAGGTTCTGACAACCTTACAGCTACAGGTACGATATCTCTAGGAGCTACAAGTTTTAATGATAATAATGTAACAAATGTAGGATCAATTGCTTTAGATACTATTACTAATGATGGAACTGATATTACGTTAGATTCTAGTGGGGATATTATACTAGATGCTGCAGGTAATAATGTAACAATTAAATCTGGTGGAACATCTATACTTGATGTAGCAAATAATTCTTCTGACGTTGAATTGACTGTTAGTGTAGCTGACAAAAACTTTAAAATAAAAGGTACTGATAGTAGTTCAGCTATTACTGCTCTTGATATAGATATGGCAGCAGCAGGTGCAGCAACCTTTAATGATAAAATTATAGCCACAGAATTAGATATTAGTGGTGATGCAGATATAGATGGTACTTTAGAAGCAGATGCTATTACTATTAATGGTACAGCTATTGGTTCTATTTATAGTGTAATAGCAGGTAGTTCTTCTATTGTAACTACAGGTGCATTAGATTCAGGAAGTATTACTTCAGGGTTTGGAAATATAGATGTTGGTTCAAGTAATTTAACTGCAACAGGTACAGTATCATTAGGTGCGACATCATTTAATGACAATAATATCACAAATGTTGGAAATATTGCATTAGATAGCTTGACAGCAGACGGATCTTCCATTACAATTACAGGTGACACTACTTTTGCTGATGGTGCTTATGATTTTGATATTGCAAGCCATGATACATCTAATGGTTTAAAACTAGGTGGTACATTAGTTACAGCAACTGCTGCTGAATTAAACTATGTTGATGGTGTTACATCAAACATACAAACACAATTAAATAATGCAGCTACAACTGGTAAAGCAATAGCTATGGCAATGGTATTTGGATAATAAAGGAGAGAAAGTATGGCAAATCCTAATGTAGTAGCTGTTAGTAGCATATACGCAAACACTGCTGTTGATGCTGATGTAGCAGCTTCTGCAGTAAGTTTGTTAACGTGTGGTTCTAACAAGTTACAAAAAATAAACAGTTTAATTATTGCTAATATAGATGGTACAAATGCAGCTACGATTGACGTTTGGGTTACTCGTTCTTCTGCTGACTACTATATAGCAAAAACTATTTCTGTTCCTGCAGATGCAACTTTGGTTGTTATTGATAAGAACATGGGTTTATATTTAACAGAAAGTGATGTTCTTAAAATACAAGCAAGTGCTGCAGGTGATTTATCTGCTACTTGTTCATATGAAGAAATAGATGACGCATAAGGATAGTTAATGGGTGTACATAAAAAAGGTGGCTTAGTAGGTGGCTTTGATCAGCTTAGAGCACCTGATGCTCCTACTATAAGTGTTTCAGCAGGTGATCAATCAGTTACTGTTACTATTACTAATCCATCAGATGTTGGTGGTGGTAGTATTACAAGTTATGCTGTTAGTGCTTTAACAGGACCTATAGAAGATACAACTTTTGCAGTTACTGTTGTTAGTAGTGGTGGTAATAAATATGCAATAGATGGTACAACACAAGGCACTGTAACTTTACATAAAGGTCATACTTATATATTTGATCAGAGTGATAGTAGTAATAGTGGTCACCCTCTTCGTTTATCTACTACAAGTAATGGATCTCATGGTGGTGGATCAGAATATACTACAGGTGTAACAACAAGTGGTACTCCGGGAAATGCAGGAGCTTTTACAAAAATAGCTGTTGACTCAGGAGCTGCTTCTACTCTTTACTACTACTGTAGTTCTCACTCTGGTATGGGTGGTTCAGCAACTGTTAAAACAAGTTTACAAGGTGGTGCTTCAGGTTCTTCTAGTCCTATAACTGTAAGTTCTCTTACTAATGATGAAGCTTATAATGTTAGAGCATCTGCTATAAATGCCTTTGGTCAGTCACCTTATAGTGTAGCTACTTCTACAAGTCCTGTTCCACCTAAAGTATATTGGCTTGGCAGAACAACAGTTAATGTGCATACTTCAAATATTACTACGCTAGGCAATACTACTGATTGGGGATATGCAATGAGATATGCAGAATATTTTGCTATGACAGGTTCATCTTCTACCAGAGCCGTGCAGTGTGGTTATGATGCTAGTACTAGTGCTGTAGATTCAAAACTAATTGAAAAGTTAAATCTTGTAAGTGCAGGTGCAGGTACAAATTTTGGAGAATTAAATGTAGATAGTGCTTATGCAGGAGCAGGTGTAAGTAATGGAACAAGGTTTGTATTTACTATAGGTTATGCTCCAAGTTCTGTTGTAGATACTATAGAATATGTTACAATAGCATCAGAAGGTAATGCTAGTGACTTTGGTAATATGCTTGTTCAAAGATATATATTAGCAGGTTGTGCTTCTCCAACTAGAGGTGTAATTTCAGGTGGGCAAACTGGTGCTGGTCAACAAAGAAATACAATAGATTACATCACTATAGCAAGCACAGGCAATACAACTGATTTTGGAGATTTGGCTGTAGCTAGAAATGGTTTATCTAGTTGTTCAAGTTCAACAAGAGGTATAATTTCAGGTGGTGATGCAGGTAGTGGACAAACAGATCATATAGAATATATAACTATAGCAAGTGCAGGTAATTCTACCGATTTTGGTGACTTAATAAATGATGTGCGTTATCATGCTTCAGGTTGTTCAGAAACAAGAGCTTTAATGGCAGGTGAATATGTAAGCAATAGCAATGGTATTGAATATATTACTATAGCTTCAACTGGAAATGCACAAGACTTTGGAGATCTTCTTAACAATGAAACAAACGGACTCTCTTGTGCTTCAAATGCTCATGGAGGATTGCAATAATGCCTAATTTTTCTGGAGTGTGGACTTTAAAAGAACAAGGTGTGGCTGTTAAAGGTGATAGGTGGCAAGTATATTTAAATAATAGAGGGCTATTTGGTGGTGGTTATGCAAGTAGTATTGTAGATACAATACAATATATTGATATTACTTCTACAGGTGATGCAACTGATTTTGGTGATTTAAGTGGTAATAGATATTTATTAGCAGGTTGTTCTTCTGTTGAAAGAGGTGTTTTTGGTGGTGGCGATAGCTCTGCAAGTAGTAGAAGTAATATAATAGAGTATGTGACCATTGCTTCTACAGGAAATGCTACAGACTTTGGTGATTTAAGTGCTGCAAAAAGTCTTCTTTCAGGATTAGCTTCTGCAACTAGAGGAATTTTTGGTGGTGGTGATACTAGTGGGGGTAGTGGTCAAATAGATGTTATAGAGTACATCACTATTGCTAGCACAGGTGATGTAACTGATTTTGGAAATTTAGATACAGCTAGAAGAGATCTTTCTTCCTGTGCATCAACTACTAGGGGTGTATTTGGTGGAGGAGAAGTTGTTACTACTAAGCAAAATATGATAGACTACATTACGATAGCATCTACTGGAAATGCAACAGATATGGGAGATTTAACTGTAGCTAGAATGTATATATCTAGTTCCTCAAATAGTACGAGAGGATTATTTGGTGGAGGTTATACAGGTTCAAACTCTGATGTTATAGACTACATTACTATTGCTAGTACTGGAAATGCTACTGACTTTGGAGATTTAGTTGCTGCTACGCAAAGTCCAAGTGCTACTTCAAATCAATTAAGAGTAGTGTTTGCAGGTGGTAATTCTGGAAGTGTAACAAACGTAATGCAATTTGTGACTATAGCTTCTACTGGTGATACCACAGATTTTGGTGATCTAACTGTTGCAACAACAAGAATGAATGCAGGAACTATTTCTGGAGCACATGGAGGATTAGCTTAATGACAAGATACTTAGGTGGATTAATTACTAAAGATGAATCATTAGTTATTCCTTCTAATAACTTTGAAGATACTTCTGCTCCGGGAGTATGGACACTAGAAGAAGCTCAAGCTCTTAACAAGCAGGGTCTTTGGCCTACTGCAGGTGTTAGTAATCCTGCCAAGTTTGTAGAAAATATATTTAGTGTTAATGTTTATACAGGTAATGGTAGTGATGACCATAATATTGTCAATGGAGTTGATTTATCTGGTGAAGGTGGTTTGGTTTGGATTAAAGATAGAGGTAATTCTAATACTAATCATTCTTTGTATGATACAACTCGTGGTGTTAATAAAAGATTAATTTCACACAAAACTGATGCAAATGCTACAGTACCAAATATGCTTGATTCTTTTAATTCAAATGGATTTACCCTTGGTCAAGATGATAGTTCTGGTGATGTTAACACTAATAATAATAGCTATGTAGCTTGGACATTTAGAAAAGCACCAAAGTTTTTTGATGTTGTAGGTTATACAGGAGATAATTCAGGTAGTGCAAGAAATATAGCACATAGTTTGGGTCAAGCTCCGGGAATGATAATAATAAAAAGGTATAGTGACGCAGGATATAGTTGGAAAGTTTGGCACAGAAGTTTATCAAATGGTTATTCGTTGAGTCTTAATTCAACTGATGCTCAAGATACATCAGGTGGTGTTCCTATATTTAGTAATAACGATCAACAAACTTCTACACACTTTCAATTACCTGCAACAAATGGAAATGTAAATTTTTTTAATGCAAATGGAGTAAGTTACATAGCCTATCTTTTTGGACATGATACATCTTCTGATGGTATGATACAATGTGGTTCAGTTGATATTGATGGTTCTAATAATGCTACTGTTGATTTAGGTTTTGAACCTCAATGGTTTTTGGGTAGAACTTACACAAGTGCTGCTGATTGGGAAATCCATGATACATTGAGAGGTTGGAGTGAAGGTCGTCTTAGAAAGATACAGAATGATACAAATGCTGAAACAAATTATAATGCTAAATATAATTGGGCTACAAACACAGGTTTTCAAACAAGTGGTTATTTCAGTGGTAGTCAATCATTATTATACGTAGCAGTGAGAAGAGGACCAATGCAAACACCTACAAGTAGAGCTAGTGTGTTTGAAGTTGATGAACGTCAATCTGCTGATCCAAATTATATAACTACTTTTCCTGTTGACATGGCAATAAATCCGACCACAGCAGGTGGTAATGTTCGTTTAACTAGCAGAAGACTTGGAAACAAAAAATTACTTGTAGATAATGCAGGTAGTTTAGAAGGGGGAGATAGTGGTCAAGATTATGCTCATAATGATGGTGTTAATTTAGTAGATAGTTCAAGCTATATTGCTTTTATGTGGAGGAGAGCACCAAAGTTTTTTGATTATGTTAGGTATGATGGAAATGGAAGTAATAGAACAATTGAGCACGCACTTGGTGTAACTCCAGAAATGATTTGGGTAAAAAATATGACTGCATATGGACAAGATTGGGGTGTTTATTATGGAGATGCAACAGATTATTTAAAATTAAATTCTGATGCTGCTACTGCTGATGATAATACTTTTTGGAATGATACTGCACCTACATCCACTGTTTTTACTGTTGGAACGCATGATAGTGTAAATAAAAACACTAATGATCATATTGCCTATTTATTTGCAACCCTTGCAGGAATTAGTAAAGTAGGAACATTTAGTCATACTAATGGCTCAAGCACAGATGTAGATTGTGGATTTAGTTCTGGTTCAAGATGGGTGCTTGTTAAAAGAACAGATTCTACTAGTGATTGGTATATTTGGGATACTGAAAGAGGTTTAGTTTCTGGAAATGATGGATATCTGGTGCTAAATTCAACAGCAGCAGAAGTTACAAATCAAGATTACATTGATCCACTTAATAGTGGATTTCAAATAGCTAGTGGATTTACTACTGGTAGTTATATGTTTTACGCAATAGCAGCATAGGAGATAATAATGGGTTGGGTACGAGAGAGAAGCACAGGTAGGGTAATGACAGATACTACTTGGATAACAGAAAATAAATCTAAAAGACCACCACAACCTTTGACCACAGAGTTTATGGAACATAATCAACTTGATCCTGTATTTGAAGGTAAAAGACCATCTATTACTCCTCCCTATCAAACAATAGTAGATGATGGAGTAGAGTATAAAACTGATGGTAAGTGGTATACTAAGTATAAAGTAGGTCCTATTTATAGTGACTATACAGATAAAGATGGTAAGACTGTAACTGTAGAAACTCAAACTGCTGCTCACAAAGCAAGTGTAGATGCAACGGTAGCTGAAGGGAACAGAAGTAAAAGAACTGCTTTACTTGCAGAAACAGATTACTTTGGTCTTTCAGATGTAACAATGTCTAGTAATATGAAAACTTATAGACAAGCTCTAAGAGATTTACCAAAACATTCTAAATGGCCTCACTTAGCAGATAGTGATTGGCCTACTAAACCTTCATAGGAGAGATAATGGCACACAAAGTAGTAAAATATAGATTAACAGCAGAGGGTACAATACCAACTTTCTTAAAGTTTGGTGTACCTCAAGGAACAGGTGGTATGTACCCTGTTAAAGATAGTACAGCAAGTCCAAGAGATCATGTGATGATTGGGATTGCAGATGATGGTGCAGATATATCTAGCTCTGAAGGTGAGATTACAAGTAAAGATGCTTTGACAACTTATCTTACAAGTGTGAGTAGTGGTAAAGGTTGGAAACAAATAGCATCAGATGGTAGTGAAGAAGATTTTGTACCTGCAACAGCTTCTACTATTATTTGGAATGATTTAACAACATTAAATGGTGGATAATTTGAAAACTGATTTAGTCGTAAAAGATATACAAAATTCTATGGTTGAAGTAAAACCAGAATATAAGACTATGTTGAAAAACATAGATGAAAAAATGCCTGTTATACAAGAAGCGTGTAGCAACTTTCACAAGTCACACTCACAGTTTATGGGTGTAACACTTGATGTTACTGCTATTACTCCTATTCGTTCTATTAAACATACACTAGCAGAAGTAAACAAAACAAAGAATGCTTTACAAGAAGCTCATATTAGAATGCAAAAGAAAGCTGTAGAACTAAAGATGAAACAGCGTGAGTTACTTGAATGTCAAGATGATCTTGAAAGAGAGATGTTAGAGATAGAAATATTAGAATTGCAAACACACTCTATTAATTCACAAGATGCTGTACAAGGTGCAATACGTAAGATGAACTTTTTTGTCAATCAATATCAGTCACTTCTTAAACATCTAGGAGTAGATGAGATTACAGAAGAGATGTACGAGAGAGAAGAAAACAGATATCACATAATGACAGCTATGAAGCAAGCCTTGACAAGTGCTAGACCTAGAGGTGGTATTATAGATGAAGGTAACATGATCTATCTCTTTGATTTAGGTATTAGTGGTGCTCAAGCACAGGCTGAAGTATTTGCTTATCTTAATACAGAAAATGAACTAATGAAAGAAGGTAAAGCACCTACACATGAGATGACTATGCGTTGGCTAGAAGCTTGTGCAGATAAGTGGGAAGGTGATCCACAAAAGTTTGCAGAACGTAGAGGTTTTACTCTTCTTGATAAGCAGTCATTAACTAATACTAATAAGATAGAGAGTAAGACAAAGCACTAATGTTTGATCCAATCACGATAGGAGCTTGTTTAACAACAGCAAGCACTGCATTTTCAGGGTTAAAGAGAGCCTTTCAAGCAGGTCGTGATATAGAACAGATGAGTGGTGATTTATCAAAGTGGATGAGTGCTGTGTCTGATATAGAGCAAAAAGAAAAACAGGCAAAGAATCCACCTATCTTTCGTAAAGTCTTTGGATCAGTAGAGCAGGAAGCACTAGAGGCATTTGCTGCTAAGAAGAAGTTAGAAGAACAAAGATACGAACTTAAAACTTTCATACAGTTTTCTCATGGACATAAAGCTTGGGATGAGTTAATAGCAATGGAAGGTAAGATCAGAAAAGTTAGACAGGAACAACTATATAAAAGACAAGAGTTTAAAGACAGGTGTATTGAAGGTGTGTTCATATTGTTTTTAATTTGTACAATTGTAGGTTTTGGTTGGCTTGTATGGTACTTAAAATCAATTCAGGAGTAGTAGATGGAAATTAGTGCATGGATGTTTTGGAATATTATCTTAACATTAGTAATAGCTCCTGCTGTATGGGCATTTAGAGGACTTGTACAGGAAGTAAAACGTATTGACATACTATTAAATAAAACAAGAGAAGAGTATGCCACACGTAAAGAACTTAGAGATGATCTTACACAGGTAATGGATGCACTACATAGATTAGAAGATAAACTAGATAAAGTATTGAGCAAGGATTAATTAAATGGCAAAGAAAAGAGAAGTAACAGCAAGTGTAGCTGCTAAAAGACTTGAAGCTTTTGGTTATGTTGGTGGTCCTCAATGGAAGTCAATAGATAATTTTGTAGAAAGAGTTCCAAAAGCAAAAGCAGCTCTTACTAAAAATTATAAAACTCCTGCAGTTACTGCTAACAAAGGTGCATTTATACAAAGTGAAGCATTAGGTTTTTCTAATGGTGGTATGACACAAGAAGAAGCTAGAGCTAAGTTAAAACAAATAGGTCCTACAACTTCAGGTGATTTAGGAGATTACTCTGATCTATCTACATTTGATAATTATAATTTTAGTAACTCTCCTTTTACGTTAGAAGAGTTTAAAGAAACAGCAAGAATAGCAGGTGCAGGTGGGAAAACACAAGAAGCATCTGATCTTAATGTAATTCATGGTGCTACGTATGGCTATAAACATGAGGATAGTGATACAGAAAGTGATGATAAACCTGAAGAAACACCTACAGAAACTCCTGTAGAGACTCAACCAGTTATGTCAACTCCAACAAGATCTGCTCCTGCTTCTGATATGCCAGCTGCTATTCCATTAGAGCCTAGTCAAGAAGAGATTGATAGAGCTGCAGAAATATTTTCTTCAGATGGAACTGTAACATTACCTACTGGTAGTTATGATTTACCATCAATACAAACACCTACTGTAGAATCTCCTGAAGGAACAACAGCAGTAGATGCACCAACATTTCAAGCTAATATAGATAGACAAGCTGAACAGTTTGAACAAAGAGCAATAGATCAAGCTCAACTTATACAGCCACAAACTCGTGCAGAGAAGATAGCAGCAGGTCAAGCAGGAAAACTTGAGCAGAGACTTTATCAAAATAGGCAGGGTATGTCTACATATGTTCTTGGTGTATATAATAGTGAAGGTGTGTGGACTCCTTCTCAATCTATACCTCAAGGATACAGAGAAGCTAATGTAGGACTAGCACCTTATCTTGTACAGCAAGCAGCATCTGCTCCTACTACTGCAACCCCTACTACTACTGCTTCTTCTACTGATTATTCTATTGAACCTATGGGTAGACGAGGAGATTTAATTCCAGATAGTCCACTATCATCTCCAGATGAAGCAGCTGAATCTTTAGTACCAAGATGGTCACAACCACAGAAATATTTTGGAAGAACACTTCCACCGGGAACTTATGCAGGTCCTAATGATATGATTCATAAATTTGGTGAAGGACCTTACGCAGAAGAAACAAGTGCTTATCTAAGATCTATTGGAAAAACACTTGAAGAATTTATTGCAAGTGCAAATTGGGAAGCAACACCAACTCCAGAATTAACAGGTGATCCTTCATTTGCTACAACTAAAAATCAAGGTGGTATGATTAGAGGTTATGATAATGGTGGTGTACCAGAAGATCCTAATGAAGAAGATAAAACTAATCCTACAGTTACTGTTGCAGATCAACCCCTTACTAAAGAACAAGTAGCACAAGGTCAAGCTGATCTTACTGCAGGTGCAATACTAGATCCTGCAGGTACAGCAGTAGCAGCTCCTGTATCACAGATTAATCCTGATGCAGAGGGTACAGTATTAGGTGCTACTACAGGTCAAGCTTTAGGAAAAGCTCCTATTATTACTGATCCTGCACAGGTTGGACAAACAGTTACTGCAGATACTCCAGATAAACCTGATGTTACTAAAGTTACAACTCAGAAAGCACAAACAGATGTGGAAGATGCTCTTAAAGATGTAACTGGTGCAAGATCAGAAGGTCCTACAAAAACAATAGAAGCACAGACACAAGATACTACAAAGGTATCTGATCTTGAAGCAGCTCAAGGAACAGCTGCTGAAGCAGTTGCTGCTAAAAGAGAACTTCAAACAGGTGGGATTGATAGAGATGCATTAGAAACTGCAATAGCTAGAACATTTCCACCTAATGTTTATGCAATGATGCCTAGATACAATAAAGAAAAAGGTGGATATGTAGACCCTATTACTGGTGAAGTAAAATCAGAAAAACAAATAGCAGAACAATATGGTTTAAATATTGAAGACTTTACAAGTCAAAGTGAACTTATATCTGGCAGTGCAGTAGATCAAACCAGAGTAGGAGAAACTTTTGGTACAGGAGAAGTGCAAGCTGCTTCTATGCAAGATGAATTAACTACCTTAATGAATCAGTTTGAGGGAGGTAACACACCACCTTGGGCAGCAGGAGCAATGCGTAAAGCTACTGCAGTGATGGCACAAAGAGGTTTAGGTTCATCTAGTATGGCAGGTCAAGCTATTATACAAGCTGCTATGGAAGCATCATTACCAATAGCACAGATAGATACTGCTAACAAACAACAGATGGCTCTAGCTAAAGCAGAACAAAGAGCTAAGTTTATGCAGATGGATTTTGACCAAGAGTTTCAATCTAAGGTTATGAATGCTGCAAAGGTTAGTGAAGTTGCTAACATGAACTTTACTGCAGAACAGCAGGTAGCACTAGAGAATGCCAAGATGGCACAGACTATGAATCTTGCTAACTTGAATAACAGACAAGCCTTAGTCATGGCTGAAGCTGCTCAGATCTCTCAGTTAGAAATGGCTAGTTTAAATAATAGACAGCAAGCTCAAGTTCAAAATGCACAAAACTTCTTGCAGATAGATATGGCTAATCTTAGTAATGAACAGCAAGCAGAAATATTTAAAGCACAAACTGTTGCTAATACTATCTTGAGTGATACTGCTACAGCTAATGCAACTGAACAGTTTAATGCATCAAGTGAAAATCAAACTGAACAATTTTTTGCTAGTATGAAAGCACAATTAAGTCAGTTTAACTCTGCACAAACAAATGCTATGTCACAGTTTAATGCAGGTGAAGCTAATGCTGTACAAAAATTTAACTCAGAGTTACAGAATCAAAGAGAAGTTTTTAATGCACAGATGTATGCACAGATAGCACAAGCTAATGCTAAGTGGAGACAAGATACCACAACTATGAATACGGCTGCAGTTAATCAAAGTAACTTTCAATTTGCTAAAGATGTAAATGGTTTAACTAATAAAGCTATTGATCAACTGTGGCAAAGAGAAAGAGACTTAATGAATTTTGCTTTTACTTCGTCTGAAAATGCAATGGAAAGAAGTTTGAGACTTCTTCTAGGGGATAAAACATTAGAAGCTGCCAGAATGGAAGCTGATGCAGTAGATGGAGCTGCTACTGCTAACTTATTTGCAAGAATGTTTTTTGGGAATGAAGGTCTTTTTGGAGATAAAGGTATATTTAATTTTGGAAGTTAGAGGTTAGATTATGAAAGTAGATTCTACATTAAATTATAAAAGAAATTATGAACGTATGATGAACAACTATAAAAGTGGTTCTTCAGAAGAATCTATAAAAGGTCTTGGTCAAAAACCAGAAGGTGAAACAGGTAGTGAGCCTAATACAATGGATCTTTTACAGGGTGTATTTAATGATATTGTTGAAGAGAATGAAAAATTAAAAGATAAAAGTTTTATGGAAGAGGAAGTAGAAGATGCTAACTGATAGACCAATTCCCGGACAGTCTTTAACAACTGCTCCAAAATCATTTCCTTATGAAAGACCCCCTGAAGTAGCTGATCCATTAGATGCTTTAGATTTACATTTTGAAAAGTTAAATAATCCTGACGCAATGAAAGACATATCTTTTATATTAGAGTCAGGTATAGATTTAGTTACTCTTACAGAAGCACAATGTAGAAGTGCTGTTGCAGAAGGAATACATAGTGTTGATGTGAGTCTTCTTATAGCTCCTTGTATACATGAATACATAAAAGGTATTGCTTTAGCTACAGATATAGAGTTTAATGAAGGTTTTGAAGATAAAGAAAGTGAAGAAACTTTAGATAAAGCAAGACTAGGTGCTAGATTATTAAAGAAATTAAAAAATATGAAACCAAAAGAAGATAGTTTAGAGATGACAGAGATGCCTGTTATAGAATCTAAAGAAGAAATACCTTTAGAAGAAGAACCTTCTGGTGGACTAATGACAAGGAGGGTTTAAATAATGATTAAATTACCTAGAGGAACTGCTAGAGGTTTGCTTGCATATGAAATGGAAGTACAAGCAAAAAAAGATAAGCTTAAAGAAAAAATTGCTGCCAGAAGATTTGAACTTCAAAAACTTGCTATATCAATGACAGGTGGTAGAGGTACAACTGGAGGGACTAGTCGCAAAAATGAGACAATTTACCTACGTGCAATGGCAAATATAAAAAGTAAATTAAAAGGTGTTGAGGGATCTGAAGCTTTTATGAAAAATTTAGCTAATGATCCTTCTATATCAATAACAATTCTTGATTATATAAACGAAAGAGAAAAAATAAGACGTAAGAATTTAGAAGGTGAGGAAATGACACCACAAGAAATTCTTGATCTTGGTGCAATTGTAAAATTAAAAGATCCAGAAATACTTGGACATTTCTTAAACTCTGGAGATTTAACAGAGGCAATGAATAAAGCAAACTTAGCAGATGATGAAGAGTTTTTAAAACTTTATGGATTAATGCAAACAGGTTTTAGAAGAGAAGGTTCTGGTGTTTCTGCTTTTGTTCCTACAAGAGGAATGCCTTTACCTGCTTTAGATGAAGGACAATTAAAGTATCAAGAAGAAACTTTTATAGACGCTATTAGAAATAAAATAAAAAATCCTAATTTTCTTGCAGCTTTTAATAAAAATGTAAAAGAACTGTCACTTTCTCAAGCTCTTGCTACACTTGAAAGAGATCTTGGAAAAGAAGGAGCAGGTATGCAAATTGCTAATGAAGTTTATCAAGAGTTTCTTGAAGGACCAAATCCTATAATGAAACTTTTAGATAAAAATCCTGTTATATCTCCTATTATTACCATAGATTTACCAGAGATTACTGTTAAAGAAACTGATATTAAACCCAAACCTATTGAAAAAAGTGGTATGTATTTTGATGAAGAAACTGGAATGTATAAGTTTGGTTCAAATCCAAATCTAGTCGTATCAAATCCATATGATCCACTTGAGTTTGATAGATTATCAGGTATGGGAAAAGATAAAGATTTACAAGCTACATTTTCAGGGAGTAAATAATGGCAGTAATTAAGGTTGAGACACCTGAAGGTATAGTGCAAGTAGAAATTGCAGGAGATACTCCTACTCAACAAGAACTAATGATGATTCAGAATCAATTCTTTGGTAATGAAACAGTGCAACCTCAAGATAATCTAGCTAACATATCTGAAATAGGTGAATATTCTCCAGATGATTTAGCAAAAGATGATAGACTTTATCAGCCAATTAAAGAATACATGAAGTTGAGATTTAATGTTGATGAGTTTGATACTTCAAGGGAAGACATAGTAAATAAGTATCTCAATAACATGAGAGGTTTTGGTGGTGTAGGTAATTCACACAGAGCTATTGGAGAAATATCTTTTTTAAATCAGTTTGATCCTGAAGATGAAAAAGATGCTAATAATTTAGCCAAAGTAGGTCAAGCCTATACAATTTATGAGGGTATGGAAGGTTTGTTTGGTGATACAACTGGTAAAGAAAAAACAGAATTACTAGTAGACTATGCTAGAGAGGGTCTTTTAGATGCTACAAACTTAATAGGTTTTGGTATAGGTAAACTTTTTGCAGGTGGGGCAGCTAAAGTTGGTATAAGAGTCGCACAAAAACAAGCTATGAATGAATACAAAAAACAAATAGCTAAAGGCTTAACTAAAAAGAAAGCTAAAGAAAAAGCCGATATAGTTTGGGCAAACAGTATGAAAAAAGCTTCTAAAGAATCTTCAGAGATAGCAATTCAAAACAGAGTTGAAAAGAATTTTAAAAGAGGTGTAGGTGGCTTAGCAACGAGTAGAGCAGGTAAAGAAATACTTGCTAATGTTGGTGTAGAAACTATTGCTTCTGTTGGAACTGCAATAGCTTATGAAAATGGTTTAGTTAGAACTACAGATAAAGATGCTAACTATATGTATGCAGGTGGTATGGCTGCTCTTGGTTCAATGGTTGTTGGTGGTGTTCAGGGTGGACTAGCTGCCTATCTATCTAGGATAGGTTCAAAACCTAGAGCTAGAGTAGATTCTGAAGGTAAGTTTAAGCAAACAAATAAACTATTAGGGACAGAAGATTTAGCTTTACCTAATGTAGATGTTATTAATCCTACAAAACTTGAAGGAATTAGAAAAGTTTCTTTAAGTTTAAGAGACTATCTTAAAGATATTCCAGAAACTGATTGGAAATTAAAAGTTAATCAAGGTAAAGATCTTTCAGACTATGGAGATACTTTTATAAAAGAAATGATCTTAGGAAATGATGATAAAGGTTTAATAGGTCTTGCAGAAGTTATGTATCAATCAGGATTTAATTGGATTAAAAGAAGTCCTGAAGATAAAATTAGTAACTTTTTAGCAGACACAATTAAAAAATCAGATCCACAGGATGTTAAAGCTTTCTTAAAAGATTTTGAAGATGCTACAGGTATAACTGTTTATACTTCACCAGAAACAGGAGATGTTATTAAACTAAGTGAGATGACTGTTAATGAATTTGGTGACGTGTTTGCTCGTTGGGCAAGTGAAGCAGGTGTTAAGATGAATGCACTAAGTCAAGCTGCAGTAAAATTATCGCCTAATAATATACCAGAAAATTTTTCTTATCGTGATTATGCAAAAGCTATGTTTGATACTGGTCTAGCAAAAGAAAGATCAGATAAAGGTAGAAACTTTCTTAAAGTTTCAGATAAAGTAGGAGATTTAGGTCTTAATTTAGAGGGTGTTAAGAATACACAGAACAGATTAATAAGACTTCTTGTGTCTGCACCAAGCACTTCTTTTTTAAACCTTGTTGGTTGGGGTAGTGCAACAGCTATTAACTCTGCAACTGATGTATCAATGGGTTTGTTGTTTTTAGGAAAAAGTTTAAGTCAAAAAATTATAAACAATGATAATTATAAAGAGTCTTTAAGAATTGCTTCAGCATATTTTAGATCCAATGCTCAAAGGATCAGAAACTTATTAGATCCTAACATGACTTATGATGCATTTAATTCTATAGCTCAAAAAAATCCTGAACAACTTGCAGAACTTGTCAAGGTTTTACCGGGTGGCGTTGAAGATATAGATAAACTAATCAGAGCTTCTGGATTTGATCCTAATCAAACTATAGCAGGAGCAGCTTCTGAAAAATTTGTGGACTTTGCACAGATGGTTTCTGCTGTTAAAATGCAAGATGTATTTACAAAGTCACAAGAGTTTGTATATCAACTTGATAAAAATTTAAGGATATCTTTTAATAAAAGTTGGTCAGAATTTTTTCTAGATAAAAATGCTGCAAAGATGATGAACTCTAGAGAATACAAACTAGCAGTAGCAAAAGCATCTTATGAATCACAAAGAGCTATCTTCTCTAAATCTTTTAAAGCAGATACAACTATAGGTGAGATAGCAGGTCTTATAGAAAATGCAAGAAACATTCCCGGTTTAGGTCTTCTCGTACCTTTTGGTAGGTTCTTTAACAATACAGTGGCCTTTTCTATGGATATGACAGGAACTTCTGCAATGGCAAAGTTAATATCAAAGACAGGTGTTATGGCTGACACACAAGAAAGATCTTTGAAAGAGTTAGCATTGAGGGGTTCAATAGGTCTTGCTACTCTTTATAGTATAGCACAATCTGAAAAGTTTAATAAAGAATCAGGTTTAGCTTGGCATCAAAGATTTGATGATGAAACAGGAGCAGTTATTGATGAGAGATATAACTTTCCTCTATCACATTTTAAAGGTGCAGGTAGAATACTTTCATATTATCTTGAGGGATCTTCTCCACCTGTAGAAGAAGTTAGAGACATTATTGATACAATAGGTTTAGGTCAGTTGACAAGACAGTTAGAACAAAGTGTTGAGGGAACAGGTAAAGCTCTTGAAGCTTTTATAACAGGAGATAAAACTTTTATTGAAGCTATTACTATGAGTTTTGGAAAGATTGCAGCACAAGTTGGATCTGCAACTACACGTTTTATTGATCCTGTAAATTCTACTGTAGGATTAATTAGAGGTTCAGATTTTAAGACTCCAAATAGAAAAATTGGATCTGAAAATATTAACAATTCTTTAAGATATATGGATCAGATAATAGGAATGGTGGCAGGAGATATAGCACCAGAAAGATTTGATGCTTCTGTGGGTGACATAAGAAGTGATGCAGGTAAAAACTTGGGTATTAGGGAAGTTGAGTTTACAGACACAGCCAAACTTTTAAATATGGTGGGTATGCCTAACTACCTAGCAAACGAAAGAACAAAAGTTGCTATAGCAGGGAATAGATTTAATCAAATATTCCATGACGTATTAGAAAATTTAGCTTCTCAAGAATTAAAAAGTAGATACTTTAGAGAAAAACCACCTAGAAGTTTTACAGAGGGTAGAGAAGCAGGTATACAAGAATTTAGAAAAAGTAGAGTTGATGCTATCTTAAAAGAAGCTAGAGAAATTACTAGGACTCTAATGGACACAGGTGCTGAAAATATAGAAGATGTTAAATTTAGAAAACTTTTAACTATGGAAAGGAAGTTTTCCATGAAAGTTATAGATAAAGCTATGGAAGAATTAAAAGATAAGTTGGGAGATATTGAATATGATGATTTAAATTATAATCAACTTCTTCTTTTGGAATCTAAACTTGAACATGATAAGTTCATGGATAATTTATATAACTAACCCTCTTCTAACATCTTGTCTGCCCACTCATAAGCTTCCCTCACTACATCTTTTTTGTTAGACCAACTAGGACTTCTGGCTATGATACCAGACAGTGCCTGACCTGCTAGAAACCTTCTTGTCGTAAGAACCTTGTCGTTACTGTTGGTCTTGATCATACGTAACTTGTTAAAGTTTCTAGCTTCCTGTTCTAGGTTCTTGTACTTCATCTATTTCTCCCACCTATAGAAAATATGTTTACCTATTCTAGCTACTCTCTTTAGAGTCTTTGCCCAATAAGGATTGACAGAAATAGCATGGTAGTGTGTTGCTCCTTCTGTTAAGTCTGTTGTCTTACCATCACGCACAGATCTGGCAACACTTAAAGCAATCTCCCAAGATTTTTTATTGTGTGGTTTATCTGTAGCTCCATCACAATACCAACTGAATTGACAACGATCTTCTTTCATTGTTCCATCAGGATTCTTTTCCCCTTGTTTAACAACTTCACAGATTGTATCTGGATATCTATCGTCATTAACCCTGTTAATAACAACCTGTGCTACTGCTATCTGCTCTACAATGCTCTGGCTTCTAGCCTCATAGTAAACATTGAGAGCAAGACAAACAAGAGCCTCTGCTAACATTACTTATGCTTTTCTTTCAAGGCATCTACCATTTTGTTTAGATAGTATTGTGCCTTTTCCATATCTTGTACAGGTTTTCCCTTGTAGTTGTACCTGTGTTGATACTTGATAACATTACCATGACAGTAATCTATGAAACCCTGTAGTCCTAACACCTGTCTCATGTAGTCAATGCATTCTAGTCCACCATTAAGAGTATAGTGTGGTGGTTTATTTACAGGATCATACTCTCCTGAAAACTTTGTGTGGTCAAATGTTGTATCTGATGTTACTGTCACTGTATCTCCTATATCAAAAGCATCTTCTGTTGAGTGTTCCATATTACAATCCTCACATTCATAACATTTCATATCGTCATCTAAATAGTTGCCACACATAACGCAAACTTCTTTTGGATAGATAGCAGTCATGTTAAGCTCCTATGTCTACGATCTCACAGCTATCTCCACTACAAGCCATTGTCTGACTACCTGCAGTAGTATCAACTGACTCATAATCTCGTAGCTTAGACCAATCAATTCTAGTTTTCATTTTAAGAAGCATAGCATCATACTCATCTTCTGTACACTCCTGATAAGGTGCTTGCTGATAAACATGATCTGAGTGTGGCAAGAAAGACACACCTGACATTTTATCAAAGTGTTTGAACACAAATGCTCCAACATCAAGCCACTCTTCTTCTTTAACTGTAACAGTAATAGAAGGTTTATGCTCACACCAATGCTCTTGATAGATCAACCAGATCTCTAACTGTTCAATAGCAGACAGATCATTTCTAAGTCTAGAACCTGAAGGTGACATCATTGGAAAACTAAACACAGTTGTTGTGTCAGGTTTCATTACACAAGGTTCACTTGGCACACCCTGATCTATCATAAACTTTGTAAGTGGATCTTTATTATCTCCCCTGACTGTTCTTATGTAATACCTACTGTGTCTAGCATGAATACCACTTGCTGAATCACATAGCTGTGATACTGTACCTGATGGTTTAATACAGGTAATAGCTGTGCTCTCTTCTATACCAAATCTTTTAGCATACTTTTTGTTTGTATCTATGGCTATCTGCTTTAGTCTTGTAAGTCTTTCTCTCATGTTCACAAGAAAACAATTTGTATGTATGTTATCCATGATACCTGTAAGACTTACACCAAGTAATCTTTCTTCCTGTGTATTACTTTTCCATATCTTTCTTAGATAGGGGAAGTCGGTGAGAGTAGCTTGTGCAGTACCTAAGATAGTGGCTAGTCTGACTTTACGATCTAGGTCTTCATCTGTGTCATGCTCCTTGATCACAACTTCAGTTAAGTTACAGAACTGATGTGGTCTAAGAATAATCTCACTGCAGGGATTAGTACCAAACTCATAGTCTGGATTTCTTCTTCCATTCTTAGCTGCTTGCTTCTGTGCAGATACCCTGTTGAAGATACCTCTCTCACCTGACTTTGATTCTACCAATGAAGTCCACTCTCGTAGGAATGTTTCTGAATCAGGCTTGTCTGTGTAAGCTACAGAGTTATTAGAGAGTGCCATGTGTGGTGCAGTCTCCCACCACTGTCCTGTCTTAGCATGACGCATACGTATGTCAGAAAGGTTACTGAGAGAGATCATAGCTGAACGTCTTACACCACCTACTACTACAATCTCGCCTATCTTACACATGATACTGTGGCACTCATAGCTATTAAGTTTTCTACCTGTAGCACTTTTGAACATATTGATTGTGAACTTAAACAAATCAACAAGAGGAGCAGGTCCTGATGCTCTACCACCAAATGTTTTTAATCTAGCACCTGCAGGTCTGATCATACTAACATCATAGTCAGGAACTTCACCTGCATATAATAGTGCAACTAACATTCTGAATGCCTTTGCCCAACCCTCCTTGCTGTCTCTAACAACAATCGTTGTCTGACTTTTGAATAATCTTTCTGGTATCTCTGGAAGTTTATCTACGTATTGTCTCTCAACAGAGAAGCCTACACCTGTGCCACACAAAAGTATGTACATAGCTTCATCAAAAGATTTAGGATCATTGACAGGAAGATAGGAGCAGTTATATCCTGCAGTATTATCTCTGTCTAATGCAGGTCCTGCAGTCATCAAGGCTCTCATGGATGGCATAACGTCAAGAGTGTATATAGCATTCCAGATTTCGTCTGCAGTCTTCTTGTCAAGACCTGTCTTGTCTGCCATGTAGTCTACATAACGTGTTACTGTTTCAGTCCACGTTTCTCTTCTTCCTTCTTCTTCTAACCAACGTGCATAACGAGAGGTGGCAATAAAGTTTTGATAATCTGTAGGTAAAGCGTTATTCATCTATCATCTCCTGAACCTTGTAGTTTGTTTCTCTTTTGTCTGTCGTGCAGTTTATTGAGATTGATGTTTGCAACTTCCTGTAAGTTAGAACCTAGATAGTTTGCTATAGCTGTGACATAAAAGAGACAGTCACCTAATTCTTTTATAATATCTGATTTAGAAAATGCTTTATCTCTAACTAGCTTTTTTACTTTACCCTGAACCTCACCTGCTTCTTCTCCTAAACCTAAAACATTTTCTATTAGTCTGTTCTTTGGTTCAGTAATGATAAGCTTCTCTACTTCTTTACTGTATTGTCTCATGTTGTAGTTCAATCTATTCTCCTTGTAACATCTACTTCTACTATTTTCAAATCATCTAAATCATATACACAATCTGATATTTTTTCTTTAATAACTTCTAGTGTGCTGTCTTCACTAACCTCAAGAAAGTTGGAATCTTCATCAACCTCAACAGTTAAAACTATTTCAAATCGTAAACCCATAGTTATACTCCAATCTCACTAAAAGTCAACACATTAATCTTCAGAAACCTCTAAAGCTTCCATTCTTCCATCAATATAGTTTTTAAACTTATAGGCTTGCTCCTCTGTAGCAAACCAAAACTCTTCTTCTCTTAACCTTTTATTTTCTTCTACATTACACAGGAGTAAAAAGTTACCCTCTTCAGGAAATTCAGAATACTCTTCTTCATAGTAATCATCTTCTAGTTGTTCCCTACTATAAGGACCTCCTGCAACTGCCCAAATTTTAAAGCTTCTTTTCATTTATCTTCCAATCTCTAATTAAATCCATGTAATGTTGCAGACCCACCATAACAATCCAAGGTCTTTTATCTGATCTGTAGAAGACAACAGGTTCACCATTACCATGACTGACAGCCTGTTCAATGTAGCCATACACAGTTTTCATTTCACCTTTTCTTCTCTTGACTTCTATTGCTAGTGGTAGTCTTTTTCTGGCTTGAGGAGATAGTTTTATGTCAGCACCTGTATCACCCATGATAGCAGACTGAATATCATCTTTCTCAAACTCTGGAAAAGTTTCTAGTAGTTTATCTCTGATCTCTTGCTGTCCTAATCTACCCTTTGCTTTAGCTGACCTGCTCATGTAAACACCTCTGGTACTTTTGGTTCTGTCTTTACTTCAACTAAATATTCAGGACCATAGGAGTAGATGAAAGTTCTAAGCTTATCCCAACACGTACTCTTGTATTCACAATAGCTACATACCACGTTTAGTTTTTTGTTTTCGCTTGTTTTTGACTGTGGTATGGGATCTAACTTTTTTCTAGGTAACTTACCTTCTACCATCTTAACTATGTCCTTAATCTCTTTCTCTTTAGTTTTTAATTCCTTAGAGAAATCATAAACATCCAAACAAATATGTCCATTCTGTTTATCAACTGCAAGAAAAGCTCCCTGTTTTTTATCAGTAACAAGGGGATCATCCTTACCTGCATAAACATATGAACTAAGCTGCGATATATAACCAAATGGATCATCTTCTCTTAACCTTCCCTCTTTAAATTTCTTAAAGGCGTAGGTGCTACATGACTTAACATCAATGGTCATGCCATCTATAACAGCATCCCGGTGTCCTTTAACTCCGTGCACATCTAGTCTGTCCTGCATACCCTTAACTTCATGTCCACTAGCTACTGCTAAGTGTAAGATCAACTCTTCTATCATATCACCATAGAAAAACTTCAAAAGATTATTAGGTCTTAGTGGCTCACCAACTTTAGGTTTATTGATCTTGTACCACAGTTTACGTTGACATGGTGTTCCAACAGACGACAGAGATAAGTAACCTCTTGGCTTCTGTGGTTCAGAGAATCTAGTGTCAGCAAGATGTGCTATACTCATACCAAAGGATTCACTGATAGCAGATTGCCAACCACCCTTACCTTCTATTGTCTTGTAAATATCCTTGACAAGGTTTTCAATCTTTTTCATCAGTTTGTCCTTTATGTTTTCTTTTTCTAAAAATCTTTTTGACCTTATTAGGTATAACCTTGAGACTATATCTTGGAGTATACAACTCTCTAGCCTCAAGGTTTCTAGGTTTAGGTTTTTTAAAAGGGTACTTCATCCTGTACTGGTTCACTTGTCTTAGCTTTAATAGGTGCAGGAGTAATATCATCCTCATCAGCATCAGGATTATACTTATTGTGCTCAACCACCTTAACTTTCTCAAGTCGTGTGCCTGTGTTACCATACTTCTTTATATCAAAGACAGCTAGAGTAACTTCAACCACAGACCCATTACCAATAGGACCATCTACTTCATAATCCCAACGTGTGTTATCTTCTTTGAGAACAATAGGTGCTCCACTATCCCAATCTCTACCTGTTTCAAACTTACGTACAAAGGTAACTTTCTTACCTCTACCTAAGTCATCATCCTTACCTTCCTTTTGAGACTTGGAATCTTTTAGCTTCTTGTAATTAACATCATTCATAATAACATCAATCTTACACGCACCATTGCACTCTTCATATGCACCTATTGCTTGAGGTGTAGGCTTGAACCCTGTCATCTCACGATTCTCTTCAAAGACTCTCGCCCATTCTGCAATACCTTCTAACTTTACTTTTCTTGTTGCCATTTAAAGCTCCTAAATTTTGTTAATAAAAAACTATAACACGATTACTAGTTACAATGCAAGTAATTAATGCACCTCTGCGTAATTATTTCCATATTGTACATCAATTCCTAAACTTACATTAAGTTTTAGCTGTTCATTTAACTTCTGAACTGCCCACTTTAATACTTCTGTATGTTCCTTTTCTTCTCCTTCTTTAATTAAATTAATACTTTCATCATGGAATTGTCCTATGATGTTTGACCTCACGTTTCTATAGATGGCTACCCACCTGTCAAAACAATAAGAACCTGTGCTTTGATTGATAGTAGAGAAAGCATCCTTCTCATATCTCAATGAATGCCAGAACTTACTGACAGGATTCTGAATCCACATATCATCACCTATTGTTCTTATAGGTTGATCTTCTGAAAACTTTTTCACTGACCAATTCCTATCCCAATAGGCATCAAGTAACTTCTTTGCCTTACCAATAGACATTCCTGTTTCTCTGGATAGTTTTTCAGCACCTACACCATAGGTTGCAGAGTAGTTCACTACCTTAAAGTTCTTTCTAATGTCTTTCAAGTTGATCTCACCTCTGTTGTGTTGATCTATTTGCTTTTGTGTTACAAACTTAGCGTGCCTTGCCAAGTCTAAGTGTGGGTCAAACCCTTCTACTGACATTTCTTTCACATACTGTGGGTCATATGGCATCATATAATGTCTCTTTGTCGTATCTTCAAGAGATGTCATGTCTGCACCACATAATAAATGTCCGGGTGTTGCAATTAAGCAACTCCTAATCTCTTTACCATACTGTTTCTCAACAGAAGGTAGGTTGACTAGAGGTTTCTTGTGCTTAAACCTCAACGTATTGGTCAGTCCATCTATCTCTGCCTTGAGATAACCATCTTCTTCACACTCA
>VTLG01004366.1_pt1 | contig 23674 bp, 31 predicted proteins | sample 4694571 | NCBI WGS metagenome assembly VTLG01 (sample SAMN12604809, study PRJNA352737) | marine metagenome | biome: ENVO:00000447; feature: ENVO:00000209|ENVO:00000569|ENVO:01000036; material: ENVO:00002151; isolation source: viral sequences binned using virsorter ...
CCAAAACTTAAACTCGCTTTAGAACCCGAATTAAAAAAAGCTGCTGAAGAAGCAGAAGCTAACCGAAATAAACCACCTGAAGCTAATAAGCTTCCAAACCCAACGGGATGGAGAATATTAGTTTTACCCTTTCAACCTAAAACCAAAACAAAAGGCGGGATTCATCTTGCTGAAGCTGCTTTGGAACGCCAACAGTTAGGGACTGTTTGCGGTTTAGTGTTGCAATTAGGACCGGATTGTTATGCGGATAAAGAACGTTATCACCGTGGTCCGTGGTGCAAGAAAGGAGATTGGGTGATCTTTGCTCGTTATGCAGGATCACGCTTCAAGATAGAAGGAGGAGAAGTTCGTATGCTAAATGACGATGAAATTTTAGCGACCATCAAGGATCCGGAAGATCTCTTGCATGAATATTAACCATAGGAGGAACTATGCCAGAAGAAGATAAGAAAATGGTAGACATCGACACAACAGGTCCGGGTGCCGAGGTTGAATTACCAGAAGAAAAAGACAAAGCAGTCGTAACAGAAACGGCTCCGGAACCAGAAAAGGAAAAGGATGAAAAACCTAGTGAAGAGCCTGTTAAGTCCGATGACGCACCTGCGGAATCTACTGAGCAGTCTGATGTTCAGGATAGCAAACCTGAAAAAAAACAAGACGAAAAACTAGAAGAGTATAGTGAAGGGGTCCAGAAACGGATTGCTAAACTTACAAGAAAATGGAGAGAAGCAGAACGTCAAAAAGATGCTGCGGTTCACTACGCTCAAAGCGTAGAAGAGAAACGAAAAGCATGGGAAGCTAAATATTCAAAATTAGATTCCACGTATCTGAAAGATTCAGAAGCAAGGATCAAGAGCCAATTAGATGCCGTTAAAGGAAAATTAGCTGCAGCGATTGAGTCTGGCGATACGGCAAAACAAGTAGAGGCACAAACGGAGTTAAGTGCTTTAACGAGTGATGCTAGGACCATTGATTCTGAAAAAACACGAAGGGAATCCTACGAAAAAGAAGAACCCAAGACTCCAGCCTATCAACCCGGAACGCCGGCACAAACGCCGACCCTTCCACAAGTGGATGAAAAAGCTGAAGATTGGGCAACCAAGAACTCATGGTTCGGTCAAGATCGAGCTATGACATTTACCGCGTTCGAGATTCATAAAGATTTAGTTGAGAAAGAGGGTTTTGATCCTAAATCCAATGAATACTATGCAGAAATTGACAAAAGAATTAAGGTTGACTTTCCGCATAAATTTGGTAAAAGTGAAACTACTACGACCAAACCCGCTCAGACGGTTGCTTCCGTAAGACGAAGTGTGAAAACTGGTCGCAAACAAGTGAAACTCACGTCTTCACAAGTGCAGATTGCACGAAAGTTAGGCGTGCCACTCGAAGAGTATGCAAAACAATTAATCGTGAAGGAGGCTTAAGCATATGGAAAAACAAACCAATAAAACCCCTCGCGCGAGTCAGACAAGATCTAAAACTGAAAGACCTAAGGTCTGGACTCCATCATCATCGTTAGATGCACCTGAAGCCCCAAAAGGCTTTAAGCATAGATGGCTAAGAGCTGAGTCAATGGGCTTGGATGATACAAAAAACATTCAAGGTCGACTTAGAGAAGGATATGAATTAGTGAGAGCTGATGAATATCCGGATGGTCAGTTTCCTTCCTATAAAGAAGGAAAATATGCAGGTATCATCGGCCATGGTGGCCTAGTGTTGTCTAGGGTGCCGGAAGAGATCGTAGATTCTCGCAATGAGTATTTTGCTCAACAAACAAAAGAGAAGAACGAGGCTTTAGAACGCGATCTTAAAAGGGAACAACATAAGAGTATGCCTATCCAACAGGAGAGGTCATCTCGCGTACAATTCGGTGGTACAAAGAAAGATTAATCTTTCTCGGGATAACAACCAATTCCCTATCATCGATTTTATTTAACCGTTTAAAACTTTAATTAGTTTTAGACATTAGGAGAACAAACATGGCAAATCAAGATGCTCCATTCGGCTTTCGGGCTGTAGGTGGTATGGGATCTAGCTATGAAACACAAGGTACTTCGAAGTACGAAATCCAGGACAATTATACTGGAGCAACGTACCAAGGAGATTTGGTCTTTACAGGAGATGGCGGTAGTGATGCTAATTCAACAACTTCGGTTGCTGGATACATTGCACCATCCGCAGTAAATGAACCAAATAACATTGGTGTATTCAATGGCTGTTTCTACAACGACCCAACAACTCAGAAACCGACATGGAAGAACTATTACCCTGGGTCAATTAACATTACCCAAGGAAAAATAGACGCGTTTGTTTATGATAACCCTCAACAACTTTTCGAAGCTCAGAGTTCGGGTACTTTAACTCAATCTGATATGGGAAATCTTGTTGACATGGGAACGTATGTGGCTGGTTCAACTATAAATGGACATTCTAAAGAGGAAATTAGTGGTACTTCAATAAGTAACACTGCTACTTTTAGATTGATTCGTTTAACAGAAGACCCATCTAACAACGACACAAGTGCTGCAAATGCTAACTGGATAGTAAGACTTAACGAAAGTATTTACTATGCTAGAGTAGTTAAAACAGCGTAATAGGAGCATATAGACTATGGCAATATCAAGAGCACAACTAGTTAAAGAACTAGAGCCAGGCCTGAATGCACTATTCGGGCTTGAATATAAACAATACGCCGACCAAACGAAGGAGATTTTTGTAACAGAATCTTCTGACAGAGCTTTTGAAGAAGAAGTAATGCTGTCCGGATTTGGCGATGCTGCTGTAAAACCTGAAGGTCAAGGCGTAAGCTACGACGAAGCTCAGGAAACTTACACGGCTCGTTATACGATGGAAACAATAGCATTAGCTTTCGCAATCACGGAAGAAGCTATCGAAGATAACCTCTACGATAGACTAGCTTCTAGATACACAAAAGCTTTGGCACGTTCTATGGCAACTACTAAGAATGTAAAAGGTGCTAAAGTTCTTAATAATGGATTTTATTCCGCTACTAACCCAACTTATGGGGACGGAAAAGTTCTTATTACGACTAATCACCCAACACTTTCTGGTGACCAAAGAAACGTGATTTCAACTGCCTCAGATCTTAACGAAACATCACTTGAAACAGCAATTATAGATATTGCTAATTTCAAAGATGAACGTGGTCTGAAAATTGCTGCGACTGCAAGGAAATTAATTATCCCTGTAAACGTACAATTTGCTGCTGAGAGATTGATGAAATCTCAAGGTAGAATTGGTACTGCTGATAATGACATCAACCCCGTTAAATCATTAGGAGTTGTTCCTGAAGGATATCATGTGAACAATTACTTAACTGATACTGACGCGTGGTTCCTTATCACAGACGTGCCTAACGGACTTAAACACTTCGATAGAGCACCGTTGAAAACTTCAATGGAAGGTGATTTCGATACTGGCAATGTAAGATATAAAGCTAGAACAAGATACGTCTTTGGCGCATCTGACTGGCGTGGTATCTACGGATCCGCTGGTGCGTAATCAGTAAACAATTTAAATGAGGCGGCCTCAAAACCGCCTCATTTGCTTTTTAAGGTGAGAAATATGAAACACTTCCGAGTACAGATTCGATATCATGGCTATTATGCGGACTTTATAGTTAAGTCTGAAGATACACCTATAGGTATTGAAAACTCTATCCTTGACAAACTAGGAAAAAATGAGGTAAAGTTCGAGTCTGATGGATTTACTACTAAACGTGGTAAATGGATAACCTATGAGGAGGTTAATAATGACCGAAGACCTATATACACAAAAGAGGTCCTTGGAGTTAGAGTGGCAGCAGGAGCACCTGAAGGAAGGTAGATATACTTTACACATGGGGCATATCGATAAAAAAATTCAGGAACTTGTTAAAGAGATCATTGCCAAAGAGTTTGAAGAACAAACGCTTCAAGCCAAAGTAAACGAAGCCAGGGCCGAAGTTTCGATAGCCACTTAAGCGCTATCACCAAAATCAACTTTTCACTACAGGATACCTTGCACTCAACGTAAATGTGCGCTATAGATTAATTACTATACAATTATTAATTAGATCTAGACGCGTATAGTCGACGGCCTAGAGACTAGATCTTATAAATTAGGAGGATTATAATCATGGCAACAACTACATTTTCGGGCCCAATAAAAGCGGGAACGATTAAAAATACGACTGGTACTACAGTTGGAACGGATATGAAAAATACCGGCCAAGTTGTAATGGCACAAACACATGCTATTGACCTAACAGGCGGAGCGATCGCAGCGGAAGCAACTGATGTTATCATTCCAGCAAATTCACAGTTAATAGATATTGTTTTTGATAGTATAGCAGCATCATCTGATGCTACTAATATTAGCATTGGCAAAGTTGGTGGAGCAGCCACTACATTTGTTAATACGTTCGCTATTGGAACAACTGTGGGACTTAAACGTCCAACTACTGAAGCTGGTGGAACACTAGCTTGGGAAGACACTGGAACAAGTGATGTAAGACTTAATGTTACTAACTCAGCAGCAACAGATGCTGGTGAGTGTCGATTTACTGTTTTGTATCAACAAAATAATAACTTAGACTAATAAAATAATGTGAGCTCCTTCGGGAGCTCACGAATAAGGAGATAAAAATGGGTCCAACAGATGTAAAACAGACCGTGGCGATAACAGGAACGGGACAATTACAAAAATATGTAGGTGGTTCATTGGTTGATATTACTCGAGCAAGAATTTATGGAATTCAAGCTCAAAGTGATGCTGCAGCAGGCAATGTTAAAATTTATGACACATCAGGCGCAGCGACAGCGGCCAAGATAGTATTTGAAGCTCAATGGGGCACCGCCGATAATAGTGATTTTACATATTATGTAACTCCAACCGGCATTCGCTGTGATACGGGAATGTATGCGGTTTTAACTAATTGTGACTTTTTAGTAGTTAATTATAGTTAAGGAGATTGGATGGCGATATCAGGAACAGTAAAATTTGATCCTGCGATAGACGACATCATTGAAGAGGCTTTTGAAAGATGTGGGGTTCAAAGTCGTTCTGGCTATGATCTCTTCACTATACGCAGATCTTTAAATATCCTTTTTTCCGAATGGGGAAACAGAGGATTAATCCAATGGAAAATCAATTATGCAAATATTGATCTCGTGGCAGATCAAAATTACTATGATTTTGCATGGGACTCTGCTGCGGCTACAGAAGCTAGTATAACCAATGCTAATCACGTTACTGATTTAGCTTCTCCAAGTCCTACTGGACTTTATAATGTGGATGATATTTTAAATGTTAGTTATCGGAATGTAGCATCAAGTACGAGTAATCCAACAGATACGACGATGACTAAAATTGATCAGAGTGCATTTGCTGCTTTGGCTAATAAAAAATCTGTGGGCAATCCTAGTCAATTTTTTGTACAACGTTTTAGATTGTACACACGTCTATGGGTTTATTTAACTCCAGGAAGTGCTCAAGGTTCTAATTATTTATACACCTGGTATGTGGGTAGAATAGATACGAATACGGCAGCTGGGTCTTATAGTAATACTTCTGATGTTATTTACCGTTTTTATCCTGCAATGTGTGCCGGACTAGCTTATTATTTAAGTTTAAAAATTGCTCCTGATAGAGTGGAAGCATTAAAATTAATTTATGAAGATGAAATCTTGAGAGCTGAAAAAATGGCTGGCTCTGAGTCAAGTAGTTATATAACTCCTAAAGCCTATTATCCGAGTGTATCGTAATGGCAGGAAAATATTCAACAGGAAAAAATGCAATCGCTATTTCAGATCGTAGTGGTTTACAATTTCCTTATATAGAAATGGTCCGTGAATGGACTGGAGCCTGGGTACATATTTCTGAATTTGAATCTAAGCAACCCCAATTAGAAATAAAAGTGAGAGGAGGAGATGCCCAAGCTTTGGAACATCCTCGACCTCCCGAAAGAACACCCCCCGCTGTTACGATTTTATTACCAACCAATCCTTTTGAAACGTATGCGGCAGCTTCTAGTCTTATTTTAGTTAATTCCCCGAGTCATGGTAGAGATACCGCTACGATCGTAAGATTTAGAGGAACGATTGAGGTAGCTCCAGGTACTGGTACTGTTGATGATCCTGTTGCTGGCTATGCAACCCCTAAAGATTTTGATGGAATTAGTGGTACTAATATTATTAAAGCCGCCGGATATACAATTACGGTTGGAAGATATACAAACGTCACTACTACTTTAGCGTCTGCGATTACCGATACTACAACAAACAGTGGAATTACCTTAACAGATGGGAGTTCTTTTTTAACAACTACTGATAATGAACCTCAAGTGGCTTTAATTGGAAGTGAACTTATTAGATATTCTACGATTAGTTCCAATGTTTTAGGACAAGTTTCTCCCCAAGCTACTTCAATGAACCCGCAATGGGTCCAAAGAGGGGCGTATGGCTCAACCGCTGCAACTCATTCGGCAGGAGCAACCGTAAGAAATTTAACGAATCCGACTGACTGGTATTATTTTACAGTGGACACAAATACTGCTACAGTGGGAGGTATAAGAGGAGGCGGTAATTCTGTATCAGCAGGACCCGTTACAATAACACCATGACCTATGATGAATTAGTTACTAAAATTAGAAACTATACGGAAACCACTAGTACGGTTATAGATACAACTATTGTCAATGATTTTATATCGGACGCTGAATATAGAATTATGACGGATGTAGACTTGGATGTTTTTAGGCAAAATGATTATTCTAGTTTAACGGTTGGAACTCCTTTTGTATCTCTTCCTACAGGAATTTTAATTATTAGATATGTAACCACTTATCCGGAAGCAAGCCCACAAACGAGAACTTATTTAATGCAAAAAGATATTTCATTCATGGACGAATATTCAGGTACTAGAATTACCCAAGGTACTCCTAAATATTATGCGAATTGGGACGAAACGAAGATGTTCATTTCTCCTACCCCAGATACAGCCTTGAATGTTGAAGTAGCTTATGTTAGAAGACCTACAGCGAGTGCTGGAACTGCTTTAGCATCAACTAACACTACAACGTATTTGAGTTTAAACGCTCCAAATACGCTCACATATGCCTGTCTCGTAGAGGCATTTGCATTCTTAGCTAACGATAGAATGTATCAATTATACGAGCAAAAATATCAACAATCTCTAACAGGTCTTGGCATTGAACAACAAGGCAGAAGAAATAGAGATGAATATATGAATGGTGTTATCAGAGAAATTTTGAACGCGCCAAGAACAAGAGCATAGGAGGAAATAAATGGCAAATGTAGTATGTACAAGTTTTAAAAGTGAGCTCATCAAAGGAGATCATGATTTTGCGAATGATACTTTTAAAATTGCACTCTATACTAGCTCCGCAACAAGTCTAGCAGATTACACTGCTTATGTAGATACCAACGAAGCATCCGGCACAGGATATAGTGCGGGAGGAATTGTATTAAGTGGTAATACAGTAGGAACTTCTGGAACAACAGCATATGCTGATTTTACAGATCCTGAATATACCAGTGTAACTATTACGGCAAGATATGCGTTAATCTATAATACAAGTGCAACTTTGACTACTAACGCAGCTTGTTTCTTTTTAGATTTTACGGAAAACAAAACGGCGACAAATGGTACGTTTAAAATTGTTTTCCCAACACCGGGCGCAAGCGGACTATTAACAGTAACGGGATAATAAATGGCTTTTATAGTAAACGATCGTGTAAAAGAAACTACCACGACGACTGGTACGGGTACTATTACTTTACTAGGAGCGGTCGAAGATTTTGAAAGTTTCACAGCTGGGATTGGGGATGGTAATACTACGTATTACTGTATCTTTCATGAATCCGATTCTTATAATGAATGGGAAGTAGGCTATGGAACTTTTACAGCTTCGGGCACTACTTTAACTCGCACAGCAATTACTTCTTCTAATTCAGATGCTTTAGTAGATTTTAATGCGGGAACAAAATCTGTCTTTTGTACATTACCCGCAAGCAAAGGGTTGATGAAGAGTACGGATGGAACCGTTGTCTTTGGAGATAATAGTGGGGCTCTTTCTTTAGCAGGTTCTTTAACCATGAATGCTTACAACATTGTCATGGATACATCTCAAGGAATTGTTGATGATTCCGATAATGAATTCTTAATGTTTACAAAGACGGCAAGCGCAGCCAATTATATAAACATTACTAATAAGGATACGGGAAATGCTCCTATCATTGCGGCAGTAGGAGATGCGAATTTAGATTTAAATCTTAATTCAGCCGGTACAGGATCCGTGGTCACAAGTAATAATTTAACCGTAGGCTCTAAATTTATAATGCCTACCGTTACCGCTAACAAAATTTTAATCGCTGATGGTACCAGCTACGAAGAAGAAGACATGTCGGGAGATGCAACGATTGCAACCGGCGGAGCTTTAACATTAGCAACTGTTAATAGTGATGTAGGCTCTTATGCATTGGCAACGGTTACAGTAAATGCTAAAGGTTTAGTAACAGCAGTGGCAGCTGGAACTGCAGGAGCAACACAAGGATTTGCAATAGCTATGGCTGTTGCATTATAAGGAGGAAACATGGCCCAGGATTTTCGCAATGATTTACAACGAGTGGTAGGAGGCACCCCTCAAGTACTTTTAGATGCAGGAGACTATGATGCAGTTATTGGTATTCGGTGCTGTAATATACTTACAACAAGTATTACTATCGATGTGTACATTGTTAAAGGCGGGAATAATTATTATTTAGCGAAGGACGCTAGCATTCCCCCAGGCGGCTCAATTGAGTTGATTCAGGGCGGGGCTAAGATTGTTATGGCAGATGGAGATGATCTGTATGCTGTTTCAAGTGATGCGTCTTCTCTGGATATAGTTACGTCATACATTGACACAATTAGTTCATAAGGAGGAACATGAGCGTAGGAACTACAAACGGTATTTTATATGTCGGCGGTGAAGCTGCTAATGATTTTATATTAAATCAATCAGCAACGATGGCTGTGACCCAAACAGTTGAAAATGGGGTATTAGCAGGACCCGTAACGGTACCTGCAACTATTACAATAACAGGAACGTTGGTAATTGTATAATGAGTAAAATAGAAGTAAATGAAGTTAGACCTCAGTGTGGAACAACCGTAACTTTAGGGGGCACCGGTGAAACAATAGCCTTAGGTTCTGGAGCTTCCGCAACAGGTTTTGGTGCCATTACATGGTGTACAACAGCTAAGACGGCTGCATTTTGTGCAGCAGCAGGATCAGGTTATTTAGTTAATACGACATCAACTGCTTTCACAGCGACACTTCCCGCGAGTCCCACTGAAGGAGACCAGATTTCCTTTGTGGATTTTGCAGGAACGTTTGATACTAATGCATTAACTTTAGGAAGAAATTCAAAAAAAATTAAAGGCGCATGTACCTGTGCAACTGTAGACGCAGACAGAGGCGCCGTAACAATTATTTATACAGGAACAACACAAGGATGGATTACCACATCCCAAGCTAACGCTGCTACAATGACTCAAGCTGAATATGTAACAGCAACAGGGGGTACACCCTCAACGGGATCAATCGTCTGTACAAATTATAAAGTTCATACTTTTACAGGTACCGGACCTTTTAATGTAACGGCTGCAGGAAATCCAGCGGGATCCACAACTATCGATTATCTAGTTATTGCTGGTGGCGGGGGTGGTGGTTTTGGTGCACCGGCAAATCAGAGTAGTGGCGGAGGTGGTGCTGGTGGATATCGAGAATCGAGTGGTACTGCATCGGGTTGTTATACTACTTCTCCTTTAGGGACTGGTGTATCGGCCATAACGGCTGCAGTATCCGATTATACAATTACAGTAGGAGGCGGCGGTGCAGGAGCAGCTAGTCGACCAGTTAATTCTACAGGGGGAACCTCATCAATTTTTTCAACAATAACGTCCGCGGGCGGTGGAGCTAGTGGTAAAGGCTCTGCACCTAGTCGAGCTGGACTTCCAGGAGGTTCCGGTGGCGGAGGAAGTTCATGTTCAAATGGAGCTGGAGGAACAGGTAATGATCCTTCTACCTCTCCCCCTCAAGGAAATGATGGAGGGAGCGGATTAGATGGTCCTACTCCAGGTTTATCTTCAGGCGGAGGAGGTGGAGCAACTGCCGTAGGAGCTGACGCAACAACAGGTTGTGGAGGTAATGGCGGTGCTGGAGCAACTTCGTGTATTACAGCTTCTCCCGTAGGGAGAGGTGGTGGTGGAGCTGGTGGTTCTAATACCACAGGTGGAACAGCAACCGATGGAGGTGGGGTTCCTTGTAGTATGGCTGCAACAGCCAATACCGGTGGAGGTGGAGCTTCGGGTGGTGGTGCTACACCAAGTACAACTGGCGGAACTGGAGGAAGTGGAGTAGTTATCGTAAGATACAAATTTCAATAGATAAATTATGGCAAGTGAAATAAAAGTAAACAATATTAAAAGAGCAACAGGAACCACAATCACTTTAGGTGAAAGTGGTGATACCATTTCTTTAGCGTGTGGAGCTTCATCCACAGGATTTGGAGCCATTACTTGGTGTTCATCTGTTAAAACAGCATTATTCACAGCCGAGGCAGGAAAAGGATATTTTATTAATACTTGTGGTGGAGGATATACCGTAACTCTGCCCGCAACAGCTAGTGTTGGTGATCAAATTAATTTTACCGACTATTCAAGAACCTGGGGAACAGCATGTAAGGAACTTACATTAAATCAAAATTCATTAAATTTTCAGGGAAATACATGTCCTAATCCAATTTATGATACCGATGGGGCAACAGTTAAAATCGTTTATTCAGGAGCAACTCAAGGTTGGCTTCCTCAGCTTGATAAAGGTACAGAATTAGAAACCCCTCAATCTTACAACGTACAATATTTAGTTGTTGCTGGCGGTGGAGGGGGTGGAGCTATGAAAACTGGAACGTCACCAGGATCTCCGACTGGAGAAGGTGGTGGTGGAGCTGGTGGTTATCGAACCGTGGCAACAAAGAGTTTTGCAGTTCTTCCATGTACGTCCTTTCCTATCACAATTGGTGGAGGAGGAAGCGCAGGTGAAGGTAATCCTACAACTCAAGCAACTGCTGGAGCAAATTCAATTTTTTCAACAATAACAAGTGCTGGTGGAGGATTAGGTGGTTCAGGATCAAATCCTAATACTGGAGGTACTGAACTGGACGGAGGATCAGGTGGAGGAGCAGGGAGACCTGGTTCACCATCAACAGCAGCAGGATCTGGAAATGTACCATCTGTAAGTCCACCTCAAGGAAATCCTGGTGGAGTTAGCGATGGATTATCCAATGGTAAAGGTGGTGGAGGTGGCGGTGCAGGTGGAGCTGGTACAGCTGGACCTGCAGGAACAGGTGGAGTAGGAAGTCCATCATGTATTTCAGGAGCTGATGTTACAAGAGCAGTAGGTGGTGGTGGCGGTGCTGCTGGTGGTGATCCAGGAGCAGCAGGTGGAGCTAATACTGGCACAGGTGGAGGGGCTGGAAATAAAACGGGTCCCGATAATGCTTCTGGAGGAGCAGGTGGATCAGGAGTAGTAATTATTAGAAGATTAACGGCTTGTTCAACGTCAACTTCAGGAACGGTAACAACTTGTGGAAGTGATACAATCCATACCTTTACAGGAGACGGAACTTTCGTCTCCTAGGAAAATATGATAGGAATTAAATATGTCAGAGATTAAAGTAAATAAAGTAACCCCAAGATCAGGAACAACAGTAACTGTAGGAGATGGTGCCGGAGAAATAGTCACTATTGATGCCGCTACAGTAAACTTAGGAAGATGTGGGGGTACCGTTGTTTTAACCTGTGGAGCTACTTCTTCAGGATTCGGAGCTATTACTTGGTGTGCATCAATTAAAACAGCAGCTTTTTGTGCTGCAGCAGGAAAAGGATATTTTGTTAATACTTGTGGAGGTGCAATTACAGCAACACTTCCTGCATCAGCAAGTGTTGGGGATCAAATCAATTTTACAGATTATGCAAGAACATGGGATGCAGCTTGTAAGGCATTAACATTAGATCAAAATTCATTAAATTTTCAGGGCAATACATGTCCTAATCCCATTTATGATACGGATGGGGCAACCGTAAAAATTGTTTATTCAGGAGCAACCCAAGGTTGGATTCCTCAGCTTGATAAAGGTACAGCATTGGAAACTCCTCAAACCTACAACATACGATATTTAGTGGTCGCTGGAGGTGGTGGCGGAGGTTATGATCGAGCTGCTGGAGGCGGAGCCGGTGGATATCGAACAGTAGCCACTAAAAGTTTTGCTGTTTCTCCATGTACTACTATTCCAGTTACTGTCGGTGGAGGAGGTACAGCTGGAGGTCCAGGAGGTGGAGGTACACCTGAAGATAAAGGTGGTGATGGAGTTGATTCAGTTTTTTCAACAATAACTTCTGCTGGTGGTGGCGGCGGAGGCAAAGGTGCATTCTCTGATCCTTGTTCTCTAGGAAATCCCGGAGGTTCGGGAGGGGGATCAAGTGGTCCTACTGGTTGTGCACCTGGAGGGTCAGGAAATACCCCTTCAGTTTCTCCCCCACAAGGAAATGATGGAGGAGATGGCAATCCTGCTGTACCAGGTTATTGGTCTGGTGGCGGCGGTGGAGCTGCATGTGCCGGTCAACCGGGTCAACCGGGTGGTGGTGGAAATGGCGGTAATGGATCTCCAACTGATATAATGGGAAGTATTCCCCAAGCTCCAACTTATGGAACCCCTGGCCCAGCCCCAGGTCGATATTTTGCTGGTGGTGGCGGAGGTTCGGGTCAACATTCTTCTACTCAACCTGTAGGAACAGGAGGAGCTGGTGGCGGAGGAAATGGTGCTGCTACAGGAGGTGGATGTGCTGGAACAACTAATACCGGAGGTGCAGGTGGAGGAGATTCTAATGCAGGTCCCGGAAATGGTGGAGTAGGAGGCTCAGGCATAGTCATTATTCGAAGATTAACGGCTTGTTCTACGAGCACTTCAGGAGATGTTGTAGCAACATGTGGAAGTGATACAATTCATATCTTTACAGGGACTGGAACATTTGTAACGTAGAAAAATTATTGCAACAATTTTTAAAATACTATATAAGGAGAACATTATGGCACATTTCGCAAAATTAGGCATCAATGGTAAAGTGATTGCCGTTCATGCTGTTAGTGATAAGGACCTACTGAACGCTGATGGTGTAGAAGATGAAAAGGTAGGTCAACAATTCTTGGAAAGAATTCATGGCTGGCCATCATCTATGTGGATTCAAACGTCATACAATACTTACAGTGGATTACATAAACTAGGTGGAACTCCTTTCCGTGGAAACTATGCGGGTATTGGGATGATTTATGATGAAGATAATAAGCTTTTCACTCAAAAACAACCATATGCCAGTTGGACTTTAAACACAACAACGGCAACATGGGAGCCTCCCACACCAATGCCAAGTACTACAACCGATGGCCTGGTGGACAGATACACTTGGGATGAAACTAATCAAGTGTGGAATAAAGTTGTAGTTTAAAAACTAACTTTCTTTACAAATACCCTTAAATCCTATAAAGTCTTCTGCATGCAGAAGAAAGTACTATCCGAAATTGATCTCTATAGCGACTTTGTTGAAGTCATTAAGATTGACCGGGCTAAACTTAAGAATGATATTCTAAACAGCTTTGTTGCGGAACAACGTTTAAGTCAAAAGAAAACAGATTATTCCTATGAGGATTTTACCATTCCTTTTTCTAAACCGTTGCAGTGGTTGAAAGATTATATCAGAGATCATTTTAGAGGGGACTATGGGAAAACTTTAATTCCTCAAAAAGAATGGGGAAATGTTTATCGTCAAAATGAATCCTCATACACCCGTCATCAAGTTGAACCTTTACTTTTAAAAGAGTCTCCTGATTATATCTGTATTTATGGAGTAGATGTGTCTAAAGATTCTGCTGAATTAGTTATCGAATACGATGATAACCGAAGAAAAAATAGAACATGGCATATTCCTTTAGAAAATAATAAATTTATTATCTTTCCTTCTACCCAACGTTATTTTATTTCTCAAAATAAATCTAAACAAATGAATATTTTTTTAACTCTGCTATACGAATATCTTTAATGAACCTAGTAAATTATTATTGGTGGTTTAAATCTGCCCTTCCCCCACGAGTCTGCGATCACATTGTCAAGTATGGATTGAGGCATGAAGATGGTATAGCGATTACCGGAGGACTGGGACGCACCAGAGATCTCAAAAAACAACCTTTAAATAAAAAAGAAATTAAAGATTTAAAAAAGAAAAGAGATTCTAATGTTGTTTGGATGGATGACCGTTGGATTTATAATGAAGTACAACCTTATATCCATCAAGCAAATAAAAGTGCAGGGTGGAATTTCGACTGGAACTGGTCCGAGGCATGCCAATTTACTAAATATAAACCAGGCCAATATTACGATTGGCATTGTGATAGTTGGGAAGGAGTTTATAAAGCGAAAGGTCCTACAGAAGGGAAGATAAGAAAATTATCGGTTACAGTTTCTTTATCTGATGAAAAAGATTATAGTGGCGGAGAATTGGAATTTCAATTTAGAAATCAGGATAACCCTAAACGAACTAAGGTATGTACAGAAATTCTTCCTCGAGGTTCTGTGGTTGTTTTTCCTAGTTTTATATGGCATCGAGTTAAACCCGTAACGAAAGGAGTAAGGTATTCATTAGTGCTGTGGAATCTTGGATACCCTTTTAAATGAGCAATTTTAAAGCCTCTGCATATTTTTCAACTCCGGTATGGAGTAATGACGTTCCTGAATTTATAGACCCACTTAATAAGCTAATGGATAAATATATCAAGAATGCCAAGAAAAATTTGTTACCAACCTTAAAAGAAAGGGATAAAATTTATAAAAGAAAACTAGGAGATTTTGGTTTATCCAATCACTCAGTTTCGATTAATACCGATCCTGAAACAAAAGAGTTTACCCAGTATTGTGGCAATCGAAGTTATGAATTTTTAGAGTGGTGTGGTTTTGATTTAAAACACCATAGTCTTCATTATACTGAAATGTGGGTACAGGAATTTTCTCATAGAGGGGGAGGCTATCACGATACTCATGTGCATTGGAACCAACATGTTACAGGTTTTTATTTTTTAAAGGCAAGTGAACGAACGTCCATGCCGGTTCTACATGATCCAAGACAAGGAGCTATGATGACTAAACTTCCTCAGAAAGATCCAAGTAAAATTACTCACGCCAATGAAGCAGTTCATTATAAAGTTAAACCCGGTACCATGGTAATTATTCCAGGCTATACTCCTCATCAATATCCAGTGGATATGGGAATTGACCCCTTTAGATTTATTCATTGGAATATTCAATGTGTACCTAAAGCGATAACTAATGCCACCAGTACTCCGAGAACATAAATACCATCACTTTGGACCTTACCTGGCCGAGATGCCAGTTAACCCAGACTATTGTGCCAAACTTTTAAAGCTAGGAAAAAAGTTAAAAAAATCTCATCGATCTAATCTAGCAGGACAAATTCATCATGAATATATTTATCCTATAGAAACAGAACCATGGATTTTTAATGGTTTCCAAATTTATATTGATACGTGGATTGAAGGATTTAAACTATTTTCTAATAAAAAATTTAATCCTAAATATCAGTTGACTCAAATGTGGATTAATCGAATGAGAGCTAAAGAATATAATCCCATTCATATACATACCCATTGTGATTTATCATTTATACTATGGTTAGAAGTTCCCCCACGTATGTTGAATGAAGCTACAAAAAATGAGACTAATGGAGCGAATCCTGGAACTACTGGTTTTTTTTATGGAGAAGATAAATGGAGCGTGGTATCAGAAAAAAATTTTGTTCCTATTGTTAATACCTTAATGATCTTTCCCGCTGATGTAAGACATCAGGTTATGCATTTTAATTCCAAAGTCATTAGAACCTCTGTTGCTGGGAACATTAAATTTATATGACCTTTAAAAGAAAAAAATACCAGGTAATAAAAAAAGCCATTACTAAAGATATGGCTAATTTTATCTATGGTTACTTTAACATGAAGCGTCGGGTGGTTCGAAAATTTTTGGATGCTCGTTATATTTCCCCTTTCGAAGAAGGATGGGGAATCTGGACGGATCAACAAGTTCCTAATACCTATTCTCATTATGCTGATTTGGTCATGGAAACTCTTCTAGAAAAAGTGAGACCTAGAATGGAAAAAGAAACAAAACTTAAACTTCTTCCTACTTATTCTTATGCCAGAATTTATAAAAAAGGAGATATTTTAAAAAGACACAAAGATCGGTTTAGCTGTGAAGTATCCACCACAATGTTTTTAGGGGGAGATCCTTGGGATATTTATTTAGAACCTAATAAAAATGTAGGCAAACCCCCTGAGGGTTCCTATACTCCTACCACCAATAAAGGAATTAAAGTCAGTCTTAAGCCAGGGGATATGCTGATTTATTCAGGCTGTGAGTTAGAACATTGGAGAGAATCTTTTCAAGGAAAACAGTGTGCTCAAGTCTTTCTTCACTATAATCAAATTAGTTCACCAGGAGCTATTGAAAATAGATTTGATAGTAGACCTTTCTTAGGCCTTCCTTCATGGTTTAAAAAATAACCTTTCTTCTTTAAATTCTCTATGCTATATAGCAAATAGGATAAAATTATGTTATTTGGCGATTCAACATGGGCCGGAGCCGCATGGGCTTCGCAGGCTCTCGAAGTTACTTACACTAGTGTTACTGTTAACGTTACAAATGTACCGCTTACGCTTACGGTTAATGATGTTGAGGTTAATATTGATGTCAATGTAAGTGTTACTAATGTTCCTGTTACCATCAATATAAACGATGTAACCATCGTGGTAGAAACCGATGTGGAGGTTACAGGAGTAAGCTTGAATGTCTTTCCAAATGATGTTAGTGTAGAAGGAGATGCAAACGTGGAAGTATCTCAGGTACCAATAACTCTAACGGTGAATCACGGCGCCGCTTATGGGTGGACAGAAGTCGACTCTTCAAATACAACAGATTGGATTAAAGTACAGTAATGGCATCGTCATATACAACAAATTTAGGAATTGAATCAATAACCACAGGTGAGCAATCAGGAGCCTGGGGTACAACCAGTAATTATAACTGGGATATTATAGACCGAATTAGAGGCTACAAATCTGTAGCGATCACAGGAACCACTCATACTTTATTAGCACAGGCCAGTTCGCCTGTGGATGGAGCGGACCATACTGAAGATGGGAATTATCCTGTTATTAAATTTACAGGATCATCGGGAGATCCTACCGTTACTATTAGTCCCAACACAGCGAATGTCTCTTATATTTTTATTAATGGGACAGGAAATACCATTACCTTTACCCAAGGATCGGGTGGAAATGTAAGTCTTCAAGATGGTAAAGCAGCTCAATTTTATTTTGATGGTGCAGGTGGAACAGCTCAAGCGGTTAGAGGATTAGATAATTTAGAAATTGCTACTTTAGAATGCACAGGTAATGCTGCGGTTGATGGAACTTTAACAGTTACCGGAGCCACAACTTTAACTACCGTTTTAGGTATTGCTAGTGGTGGTACAGGTTTAACATCCTTTACTGCTGGTGACTTAATGTATGCTACAGCCTCAACTACAATTGCTAAATTAGGAATTGGAACGGCAGGCCAGGTTCTTAAAACCAATACCGGAGCTTCGGCGCCCGAGTGGTCAACCGAAACAGATTTATGTCCTGTAGGATCTATTATAATGTATGGAGCCGCAGCGGCACCAACCAATTGGTTATTATGTGATGGGTCAGCAGTCAACCGAACAACTTATGCAGATTTATTTAGCGCCATCGGTACTACTTATGGAGCTGGGAATGGTTCATCAACTTTTAATGTCCCTAATTTACAAGGAGTATTTCCCGCTGGTTATGATGGAGGTAGCAGTTATGCATTAGCAGCCACAGGAGGAGCCACGACCGATACTCCAACATTGAGTGGAACAAATGCAGGCACTACTTTAACTTCTTCACAAATTCCTGCCCATACGCATGGAGGTGTCACCACGGGATGGCCTAGTGGATCATGGACTGGAGGAACTGGAGCAACTCAAACCGCTATTGATGCTTCAGGTTTAAGTGTAGCTAGTGGTTCTGTTAATTTATCTTTAGAAAATACAGGAGGAGGCAGTTCTCATACTCATACCTGGACTGGAACTTCATCCGCTGTAGATATTCTCCCTCCTTATTTAGTGGTTAATTATATTATTAAAACTTAAGGAGTTTTATGCCTTTAATACAGGTACCTTTTAAACCCGGAATAGATAAACAGCTCACGGAAACGGGAGCTCAAGGACGTTGGATTGATTCTGACAATGTACGTTTTCGTTATGGCCTTCCAGAAAAAATTGGAGGCTGGACTAAAGTTGTAACGAACGCATTGATTGGAGCTCCACGAGCTCAACAACCTTTTTCTTCTTTAGATTCAGAAAATTTTGATTTTATAGCAACGAATAAAAAACAATATATTTATCAGAAGACAGATAACTCGATGAATGATGTAAGCCCTCAACGCTATGGGGCTTATGGAACAACAGCAGTGGCGGAAAGTTTAACTTCAGCTTTTGATACTAATGCCACAACTACCGTGACAGTCAACTGGACTGCTCATGGAGCTGGTGTAGGGGATTTTGTAACCTTTGCCTCAGTAACCGCTCCCACAGGAGTGGGTTATGTGGATGCTGATTTTGAAAAAGAATTTGAAATTCAAACCGTCACTACCAATACGTTTACCATTACCATGGCTACAGCTGCTAGTGGAACCATTTCAGGAAATGGTTCAGCAACTGCAACTCTTTCTATTGTCACTGGAGATGCTATCTCCGTGTTAGGATTTGGTTGGGGTGCAGGACTGTGGGGACAATCTAGCTGGGGAACTGCAAGACCAACAACCGTGGAAGTAGATGCGGTGAACTGGACGGCAGATATGTATGGTGAAGATGTCATCGCCTGTCGTTATCAAGGCGGAGTTTATATTTGGGATACCAGTGTTAATAAAGCGAGTATGCTTCCTATGGTTAATCTTCTAGATTATAATAGAAGCACTGGAGGTTTTAGCCGAGGGGTGAATGCAAATAAAGTTCCTACTAAAAATGGACTTGCTTTAGTTTCAACTCCAGACAGACACTTGTGTGTCTTTGGAACTGAAACTACGATTGGAACTTCTTCTACTTATGATCCTATGTTGATTCGTTTTTCGGATCAAGAAACTATTACCGATTTTGTAATTACTGCTGATAACACAGCAGGGTCCCAAAGACTTTCTGACGGAACTGAAATCAGAGCCGCAGTAAGATCGAAGGGACAAATCGTTGTATTGACTGATACCTCAGCTCATTCAATGCAATTTATTGGACCACCCTACACGTTTGGCTTTCAACAACTTGGAAGACAATGTGGAGTGGTGGGCCAGCATGCAGCCGTTGATGTCGATGGTGTTGTCTATTGGATGAATTCGGCAGGAGGATTTTTAGCTTTTGATGGAGCGGTTAAAACGCTTCCGTGTACGGTAGAAGATTATATCTTTAATGATATTCGTTTAGTTCCTGAAATCTATACAGGAGTCAATGCAGATTTTAATGAGGTTAGTTGGTACTATCCAACAGCGGACTCCAATGAAATTAATCGAGTGGTTAATTATAATTATTTAGAAAACGTTTGGTCCGTGGGCACGTTAGCCAGAACCACATGGTCGGATAAAGGAGCCTTTGATAAACCTTATGCCACGAGCTATGTGGTTAATGATACAACAGCTTCTACTCCAACGGTTCAGGGTGTGACACCGGGACGAGGTTATCTTTATGCTCAAGAAACAGGGAACAATGATAATGGTTCAACCATGACCGCAAGTTTAACTTCAGGAGATTTTACTTTAGATGGATCAGGTAATGATTTACTTTCTATGTCACGATTCATTCCAGACTTTAAAGCTTTAAGTGGTGATATTTCGGTTACGATCCAACTCAGAGATTATCCGGGTGATGCTAAAGCGGGAAGTCCTTTAGGTCCGTTTACCGTGGACTCGACAACCACGTTTATTAGTACTCGAGCCAGAGGAAGACAAGTCGCTTTGAAATTAAATAGTAGTGGAACCAATGACAGTTGGAGATTTGGAACTTTTAGAGCTGGGATACAACCTAGCGGGAGAAGATAATGGCATCCAAAATAACAGTAAGATTTCCAAACGCACCCCAACAGTATCAACAATCTCAGATTAATGAACTGATTCGATCCTTGGAACAAACAATCTTACAATTGAATAATAGTTTTTCAAACAAGATTCCTGAGAATGAATCGGAGAGAGTAGGATGGTTCATCAGTTAAATGGCAAATGTTTATAAAAATGTACAAGCTACCATTACTTCTTCTGGTTCGGATGATCCAATCTATACGACACCGGATGAAACGAGTTCAGTGGTTAAATCAATTCGCTTATATAATACAGATTCCAGTGCTCGCACGGTACAAACGACGATCACCGACACCTCTGGAAGTGCTGACTATATTTTTGATAACTCCAGTGTTTTAGCCACCAATTCAGTTGATGTACTTAACTTTAATAATGTGATAGTGCTAGAAGCAGGAGATATACTAAAGATGCAATGTGCCACCGCTGATGTGATCAAGGTGACGGTTGCTGTCTTAGAAATGACAAGGACATAAAGATGTTGAATAAAGAGAAGAAAAACGGTAAAAGTGAAATAGGATATATGATGTATAAGGGTCAGAAGATCCCAGTGTTAAAAGCTGATCCCAAAGAAACCATATCCAATATACGAACAGGTCAAAAATATGCTGATATGAAAGCCTTTTTGGCTGATGTCGCTGATCCTAACACTGCTACTTGCGAAAATGATTTAAGAAAAGATTTAACGGTTACCGTACAACCAATAAGAATAGTAGGAATGACAAATAAGTAATGGGATTTTTTAGCAAAATAGTTAGAGCCGTCACCAAACCAATCAAGAAGGTTATCAAGAGTCCTTTAGGACGAGCTGCCCTCTTAGGTGGTTTAGGATATTTAGGTGGAGCTCAAGCTGGATTATGGGGCAAAGGAGCTGGCAATCCTCTTTTCGCTGGTGGAGGTAAAGGTTCGATGATGGCAAAATTATTTGGAACTGCTGCACAAGCAGGAACAGGTGGTGCAGGAGCAGGCTTGCCTTTCTTAGCAGAGAAAGGTTTTACTGCGGCTACACCAGGAGTACTGGGTAAATTAGGTTTAACTAAAGGTGCCGGAGCCATGATGCCCACAGGTTTAGGATGGGCCGGGATCGCTGGACTAGGTGGCGCGGCCGCTGCAGCTAGCCAACCAAAGACCGAGGAGCTTGAAGGGGGATTCGATAAAGGAACAGGGCATGCAGATTACTTACAAGCCAGAAAACTTTGGGACTGGGGTGGAGAAGATCCTATGTTTGCGGCAAGCCAAGGTGGAAGAGTCAGAGCACAAGCAGGTTTATACGCAGGACAAGATCAAGGGATTGCTTCTTTAGATCAAGTAACAGATCCGGCATCGTTGTCCCCGGTTGAGCAACCGGTAGATCAAGGGGTCCTGGATTCAGGGACCACGGAACAATCTGATGATGCACGATTGATTCAATTGATCCAGCAACTGGCTGCACTAGGAATTCCAATGGAACAATTAAGAGGACGAACAGAACAAGAATTAGTTGAGATGATGGTTTATCTTTCTTCTCAAATGGGAAGTCAACAAGGTGGAGGCCGAGCCCAAATGGCACGAGGGGGAGACAACAGTTTATTTTTAGAAGAGTCTTCTGAAGTCATGCGAGGAGGAGAAGATGGAGATGCAGTGGTGGATGAAACAGAAAATATTGAAGTGGCTTCTGCTCCAACCCTAGAGGATTCACGAAACGAAATGGCTTTGCAGTTATTTGGAAAGCCTATTCATGAATTAACTGAAGAAGAACTTATGATAATGGATGAGCATAATCAAAGTCTTATGAATAAAGGAGGCATAGCAAGAACAGCTTATGCAATGGGCACAGAACATCCAGTCATCCCTTCGAAGGATGGAAAACAATTAGATATGAGAGACACAGGAGGCTATCAGCCTCATGGTAAAGCCGAGAAGCATGATGACGTGCGAGCTTTACTGGCACAAGGAGAATTTGTTATGACGTCTGATGCCGTTAAGGGATTAGGCGGAGGCGACCGGGAAGCGGGCGCAAAGAAAATGTATGATATGATGCACAACTTGGAGGCGATGGCATAATGGGTAGCTATACTACTAACTTTTTATGGAATCATCCTTACTCTCAAGAGCAATTAGGGTTAGGAATGGATTTATCAGGAGGAATGCTAAACACACCGGACACTCCCGAAACACTGAACTTTACTAAAAATCAACTTCCTACTGATAAGAGATATGTAGACGCTGGTAACGTAATGAACGATGCTAACGTTCTACAACCAGACTTCAGTCAAGTTAATAAAGCGAGCATGATTCCAGATGGTTTTATAGATAAGATGAAAAGTTTATGGGGTGGTATTACTAATACAGATGCTGCTCAGGCAATGAATATTAATTATCCCGGAGGCAATCCTTATTATGGACAACGCTCACCTCAGACAGGATTTGAAGAAATGGACTTGTCGGAAATGGTTACCGAGCCACAGAAAAAAGGTTTTAATTTTTCTGGTATACCAAGCATGTTTTTAAACGCACTTAATTTTAGAAATCCTTTAAGTGAAAGATCATCAAATTATAATCCTGCTTTAGCAGGACAAATAGAAGATTTACGTAATGTTGATTTTGGTGGGGGTAAAACAGGAAGTTGGTTAGGCACTCAATCTAGTCCCTATCAAATAGCAGGAGGTCCTTTAGCCGGGAAGAATTTAGTTTCGATGTTTGGTACTAATGATTATGATGAAATGCTAGCGGATAAAGCTGGTTGGTTTCAAAAACGAAAAGATGACGATAAGGCTTTTAGTCAGAAAAATTGGGATGCAATTCTTGCTGAAATTGCAGCACGCGACGCAGAAAAAAAAATAAAAACATCTACGCCTACTCGAACAACAGGTCAGAGGGATACTTCCGGTTGGGGTAGAGCAGATCAGGGATACACTACACGAGGTGGATTCACGGGTAAAGCAGATCCTACTAGTGGTGGTGTAAGAGGACATCATGGAGCAGCACAAGGTGGATATATGAGATCAAGATATAACAGAGGAGGCAGAGTAGGAATACTCGCAGCATTTTAATGGCAGACATAACTAAAACACAGGCCTTACCCGCACCGTTTATTGAAACGTTAGGGAAAACATTTGGCGAGCAGCTAGGAAGATTAACTCCAACTGCTATTGATACAAGTAAATTTGCACCAACGGTAGCACCACAAATTACCGGAGGCTTTACTCAGGCAGCTCAACAAGCAGCGGCAACGCAAGCAGGATTAGGCGCTTTACAATTTGATGCAACGACGGGCGCGGTTTCAGGAATGGGAGCCGGCACAGGCATCTCAGGATACCAACCTTTTTTAGAAGGAGCACAAGCTTTAACAGGAACAGGAGCAGGAACCGGAGCAGGTTCAATTGC
>VTLG01006098.1_pt1 | contig 23674 bp, 21 predicted proteins | sample 4694571 | NCBI WGS metagenome assembly VTLG01 (sample SAMN12604809, study PRJNA352737) | marine metagenome | biome: ENVO:00000447; feature: ENVO:00000209|ENVO:00000569|ENVO:01000036; material: ENVO:00002151; isolation source: viral sequences binned using virsorter ...
TTTCTACAATGGCATTTAACCTCAATGGATTCAATTTCAATCAGTCCGTAGTTGATGCTAGTGGTAAAACAATTCCTACATGGGCTGACGTATTAAACAGAGCTGACCTTGGTATGGAAGTGATGCATGAAAGAAACGCACACAATTTCCCACTCGACTTAGCGGCTAAAGAAGTCGCACCTATTGCCTAACGATACGTCCGTTCATCCTACGGGACGCATGAAACCTAAGCATGGAACGGGGCTTAGGTACTTGGGGTTATCCAATGACTATCAAAGTTACTTACAAGTATCGCGGCATCGCTTACACAAAATCTAAAACTATTTAATTTAATGAAAAAAATTGCACTAGCTCTCGCAGCCACCTCTTTCGCGTCTGCTCCTGCATTCGCTGGAACCTATTTAAATGCTGAAGTAAACAATGGTTACTACGGTTCTGAATATATCGGTAGATCAGTTGAACTCCACGTTGGACTAGATGGATCTAAAGAAAAGTTTGACTACTATGTACAAGGTGGTCCAGCTCTAGTAGCTGTTGATGGTATCGACGGTACTGAGACTGAGCTATCAGGTAAAGTAGGTGGTACATATAACATATCCTCAGCTACATCACTTTATGGTGAGTTTGCTGGAGCTACTAATGGTGACTTCGACAACTCATACAACCTAAAAGTAGGAGCTAAGTATAAGTTCTAATGTCACATCAAAACTCTGGCAATCCAGCAAAGCTGACTAGGTTACAACTAGATCAGCACATGAAAGATGAACACCCCGAAGAGAAAGAAGAAGATGACTTTCCTCAATCACTAGAGGAAGCATTGTTAGGTGAGTAAATCAAGTGAACTATTAACTACCCATGACCACACCTCTAGAAGAACTTAATGAAGTTCAAAGTCGATTTAATTCAAACCTTAATAAATTTAAAAAAATACAACAGGAAGTAAAAGAACTTCAACAACTTATTATAGAAGATCAAGGAGCTATTAAAGCTCTTAGAAAATGTGTAGAAACTACTGAACTTGAATAAGTATAAGTTCAATGAATTATGGCTAGTAGTCTTTATGGCTCTAGCCTTCTTCATACATATCGAAGTACTTCATGTAAACTTCCATAGCAGAGAGGCACCTCAGTGTCGGACCTCTCTGTAATTTGGCTTTTGACCTCTACGGAGATACTCATCAGCCGTCTAGACGGTGGGATAGACCACAAAACGTTTAATTTAATTTGTCGACAGAGAAGATTCATACATACAAACATTTTAAAATACATATAAATGGCACATCAAAATAGTAACGAGCCGTTAGCTGACTTAACGCGCCCCGGCTCGCTGAATGGTGCGTCCGATTCCAGAGCATTGCTACTCAAGCTGTTCTCTGGAGAGATGTTCAAAGGATTCCAGAACAATGCAATAGCAAGGGATCTTGTGATGAAGCGTACACTTAAAAATGGTCGCTCTTTACAGTTCATCTACACAGGTCGCACCAATGCCGAGTTCCATGTTCCAGGTCAATCAATCCTTGGTAACAGTGACGGCGCACCACCAGTCGCAGAGAAGACAATTACATGCGACGACCTCCTTATCAGTTCAGCTTTCGTTTATGAATTAGACGAGACACTTACGCATTATGAATTGAGGGGAGAGATCTCTAAGAAGATTGGTTATGCACTAGCTGAAAAATATGACCGCCTAATCTTTAGAGCTATATCTCGTGGAGCAAGAGCTAAGTCTCCTGTCATGAAGAGTAACTTTGAAGAGCCAGGTGGAACACAGATTCGTGTTGGTACAAACGCTGATGCTAATGATGCTTACAGTGCAACTGCACTTGTTAATGCATTCTATGATGCAGCTGCTGCACTAGACGAAAAAGGAGTCAGTTCTGAGGGACGTGTAGGTGTACTTAACCCACGCCAGTACTATGAGCTAATCCAACAGGTTGGTGAGAATGGTCTAGTTAACAGAGACGCACAAGGTACATCCCGTCAGAAGGGTAATGGAATTGTGGAGATCGCTGGTATCAAGATCTACAAGTCAATGAACATTCCGTTCTTGAGTAAGTATGGTACGAAGTACACACCTTCATCAGGTAACGACGATACTGTAGATACTAACGTAACTAACCCTGGTAATACAGGTGATTTCGTTGCACCAGATATCGAAGATGGTCGTAACTCTGTTTCAGGTATCAACAACGACTATGGTCAAGCATCTAACTTCGCTAACTCTTGTGGACTTATCTTCCAGAAAGAAGCTGCAGGTGTAGTAGAAGCAATGGGACCACAGGTTCAAGTCACATCAGGTGATGTCTCCGTGATTTATCAGGGTGATGTTATTCTTGGTCGCTTAGCAATGGGCGCAGACTACTTGAATCCAGCTGCTGCTGTTGAGCTTTATGCAGGTACTGCTACAGCACCAGCTCAGTTTGGTACTGTTCAATCTGCAACCAACAACGCTGGTTATCAGTAAACAATATTTATTATTCACATGGGGAGGCTTCGGTCTCCCTTTTTTTTATTTACATAACTTATGGCAAACCCCAATTTTTCGTATATCGATACAGAACTATCCGCAATAAATACAATATTGGGGACTATAGGTCAGGCTCCAATACAGAAAATAGATCTAGAAAATCCAGAGGTTAACCTTATCTATAACCTATTACAAGAAGCAATCATAGATGTCTTAGGTGAAGGCTGGGCTTTTAATAAAGAAGACCACATAACGCTTACACCTGATTCAGATGGTTTTATAACTGTACCAGCAAATGCATTACATTATGATATATCTGATGGTCAACGTCTAAGAAGTAAAGATGTAACCATAAGAAATGGTAGACTATATGACAAGGTAGATCATACAGATATATTTACTGGTGATGTAGATATAGATGTAGTATGGTTATTTGGTTTTGATCTAGATTTAGCTAATAAATCTGAAGTAGGAGGATCGATACCGCAAGTATTTAAAAGATATATAACAGCTAAAGCAAGTACTAGAGCAGCTACTCAGCTATTGACTAATAGTGAATTAACTAGAATCTTAGCTAGTCAAGAAGCCATCTCTAGATCAGTTTGTATGGAGTATGAATGCAATCAAGGTGATCACAGTTACTTTGGTTTAAAACACAATACTTCTTACGATTCATATCAACCTTATAAAGCATTATCTAGAATCTAATGGCAGGAATTACTCAGACAGTACCAAATTATATACAAGGCATATCACAACAACCTGATGAATTGATGTTACCAGGACAGGTTAAAGATGCTTTGAATGTTCTACCTAATATCACAAAAGGATTAGAGAAGAGACCAGGGTCTGAGTTTCTTAAGACTTTAACTTTATGTGAGAATGTATTAGAAGAAGGAAAGTATTTTGTAATTGATCAGGATGATAAGTATATAGGTAGAATTAGCAAAACAGGTAAACTTCAAGTTTGGGATCTTAATGGAAACGAATGTGAAGTACTTCAAGATACACGACTAGATGGTAAAAGTATTTATGAAGATTTACCTTTATCTCCAGAATTTTATGAATATAAACTACAAGCAATAAACATTACTAATGGAGGTAGTGGTTATACCAGCACACCTACAGTAACTATAACTAGCATTGCTAATGGTTTAAAAGCTTATACACATAATGGTGGTGCTCATGCAAGTAGAACAGCTGGTACTTATAATAATGTAGCTACTGAACGTGTTCATACAGGCGCTCCTACAGGTGCAGACGGTGCAAAGTTTAATGTAATTGTTGATAGCAACGGAGTACCACAGATAACAATGGTTTCACGTGGTACTGGATATGCAGTTGATCATACATTCATTATCAATGACTCTGTTTTAGGTGGGGGTGGTGCCTCTAATATTTTATTTGGAGTCACAGAAGTAGTTGGTGTTGATGCAACAGTTGATTCAGTAACAATTGAAAGTGGTGTAATTACTAAAATTAAATTAGCTACTAATGGTTCAGGTTATACAACAGCACCTACCATAACTATCTCAGGTGGAGGCGGTTCTGGTGCTACAGCAACTGCTAGTGTTGGTAGTATTCCATATCTTCAACATAGTAATTCTGATTCAATACAAGCTTTAACTATTAACGACTATACATTCTTTACTAATCGTGAAAGAGGTACTCAGTTAAGTAGTAAAGTTAGAAATACATTAATTGATGATTCAATACTAGCTGGTGATGGTGTTGAACTTGTTGCTCAAACTGGAGGTGGTAAAAAATGGATTGATTATCAAGATAATGTAAGACCATACGAAGCTTTTATTGAATTAAAATCAGTAGCTTATAATAAACAGTATGCTTTAAATTTCCATCAACCTGGAGGTATAACTCAAGATATACATGTAGCTACCAAACTAAGTGCTAAATGGCTTGGTACTGATCAAACTTATAAAACAAGATCAGACCATCCTAATAGTTACATATACTATAAAGAAGGTGGTGGTCTTCCTTCAGACACGGATGAGAAAAAACAAACAAAAGAAGTTGATTGGGCTACACCAACTCCACAAGGTAAAAGTTTATTTGAATTTATTGCTTACGTCCAAGACAATCCAGATTGGGGAAAGGAAAGTAAGAAAACAAAAGATGGTACTTGTAAATTTACTTCTAGAAAAATCTTTACTATAAATCCTACAGGTAAGACTGTTTATAACGATGATCCTGAAACTAATGAATATGAGTCAGATAGGTCAAAGTATGGAGAGTTACTACTAACTCCTACAGCTAATCGATCACTAGATACAGGTGGAGCTAATTATAATCCTCATCCCCACACTAGAGGTAATCAGAATAACCTACGATTTGAGCTAGAGAATCGAGGAACACCTCATGTTGTACAAAAAGGAAAAGATGCAAATGACGCTTCATATGAGTGCATGTATCAACTTGATATTACATTGATGCATGGTGGTGAAGGTTGGAGGACAGGCGATTGGTTTGTTGTTGTCATGGAAGGTAGTAATTATTTAATTACTGTTGAAGATCATGAAACCATATCAACTCCAGCTAGCATTGCAGCTGTTAGACCAGCTCCTACCTCAGCTCAAGGTGATTCTATTATCGCAGCGGATCAAATATTAGATAGTGTTATAGCTGAGTTTGACAGAAGAGCAAATCTAAAGGATGAAACTCATACACCTAAGATGTCTGGTCCTGGTTGGCCATGGACAGTAAGAAAAATAGGTAATGGTTTATATATTAGATTTTACGATGCAAGCCATATAGATGGGTTACTGAGTGGTCTTACGTCTGTACCTTTTACTGTTACAGCACCAAATAAAAATCTATTTAATATACTTACATCAGAAGTTAATGATGTTGGAGATTTACCATCTCAATGTAGACATGGTTATGTAGTAAAAGTTTTAAATAGTAATAGTGAAAAAGATGATTATTACTTACAATTTAAATCTAACACTGCTCCCGAAGATGGAGATGGTGTATGGGAAGAATGTTCAAAGCCAGGTATTAAGAAACACTTTGCTGCTGATACTATGCCTCATCAACTTGTTCAATCAGGTAAAGGATCAAGTGCTAAATTCTATCTTGAACCAATCACCTGGGAACCGAGATTAGTAGGTGATGATGTAACTAACCCTGTACCTAGTTTTAGTAAAAATCATGCAATTCAAAACATAGCTTTTTATAGAAATCGATTAGCATTATTATCAAATGATAGTGTTATTCTATCTCAAGCTGGAGATTACTTTAACTTCTGGGCTAAAACTGGAATGACTATCAGTCCAGCTGATTGTATAGATGTCTCAGTTAGTTCTACTACACCAGCGACATTGTTAGATGCTATAGCTGTACAACGTGGATTATTGATGTTCAGCAAAGAGCAACAATTCATGCTTACAACTGATAACGATGTCCTTGCACCTGATACAGCTAAAGTTGCTAATATATCTACCTATTCATATAACTCATTAGTTAAACCTTTTTCATTAGGTACGTCTGTTGGTTTTACCAATAACAACAACACTAATACTAGGTTTATGGAGATGACTCGTATAGCAGTAGGTCAACCTCCTGATATATTAGAGCAAAGTAAACTAATTCAATCACTCTTACCTCCAACTATAGATACAGTTGCCGAATCTAAGGAACAAGGTTTAGCACTGTTTGGTACTAGTGATGCTTCAGATATAGTATATGGTTATAAATGGTTTAACAGTGGAGAAAAGAGGTTACTATCCTCTTGGTTTAAGTGGCAACTACACGGTAATGTTATTTATCATACGATTATAGATGATGTCTATTATGCAGTAATTAGAACAGATGATTTTTCTATACAATTAGAGAAGATAGATATTAAGAATCAGCCAAAGATAACTACTGTTAGTGGTGATTATATGATCCATCTAGATAATATGACTTTAGTATCTACTATGTCATATTCATCATCAACAAAGAAAACTACTATAACTATCCCTGATAACTTCACTGTTACAGGTGCTAAACGGTTTGCAATATTTGCTACTGCAGGAACTATGGCAGGTCAAACAGAATACCCAGAATTAACTACTGGTAGTACAACTACTGTACCTGGTAATTGGACTAGCTCAGAAGTTTATGCAGGTTATATCTATAAAATGAGAGTACAGTTTCCTCAAAACTTCTTTAAGCAAGCAGAGGGTGAGAATGTCAGAGCAGATACCAGAGGTTCTACTATTGTCCATAGAGTCAACTTAAACTTTGGTTCTATAGGATATTTCCAAACCAGATTAGAAAGGAAATGTAGACCTGATTGGATACAAGACTACGAGATGGCATCTAACTGTAATTTTCAATCTAATTGTTTTGGAATATTACCTAATGCTAGAGAGACTATACCTATTTATTCAAGGAATGAGGATTATAGATTATATCTAGAATCAAATCATACCTCTCCATGTACATTACATTCATCCAGTTGGGAAGGTGACTACAACCAAAAATATTATTCAAAGGTCTAAGTATATACACGACGCAACACCAGAGGCTGCATTAGAAGTAGCCTCTAATTTGCGTCCAGATGACCGCAGAGAAGTGGTAGAAGGACATGGGATAGATCCTATGTTAATACCATTAATCATTGACGAAGGATTCTGTGTATCGTTCACAGTGCCAAACGGCAGGACTGCTGGATTGGCAGGTATTCAAGATGGTGGAATCATATGGATGTTAACTACACCAGCCATACACGATTATCCACTTACATTTGCTAGAGAAGCAAAACGTTTCATTGACTCAAGAACTGAGCCATTACTATGGAACATTATTGATAAACGAAATACTGTACATTTAAAGCTACTAAGATTCTTAGGTTTTAAATTTCTTAGAGAGATTAAGTACGGACCAAATAATTTAACCTTTATAGAATTTTGCTATGTGCGTACCTCCAGCTGTACTAGGCGGGATATCAGCGTTTAGTGGTTTTATGGGAGCAATGGGTTCCCGTCGAGCTGCTAAGGCTAGAAACCGCGAAAAGATTCGTTCTTATAACAATAAGATGACTCTAAGAACGGCTCAAAATAGAACTGATAAAGTCAATATAAAACAACAAATAGAAGCTAGTAAGGGTTCTGCTTTTGATGCTGCAGCCTCTGAACAACTAGTAACAAATGAAGTCTTAAAGAAGATTAGATTTAAGCAACAATCTTCATTAATCAAAGCTCATCAAGCTGCAACACCTATCAGTTCAGGCGTGTCAGCTCAACGTGTATTAAACAAACCATGGCAACAGCTAGGGTTTGAAAACAGAATGTATGCTGCTGAGTTTGCAAGTCGTGTAAATCAACAAGAATCTAAGAATCAAACTACATTTAACAAGCTTTATCAAAGCAACTTATCAAGTTGGCAAGGTGGTGCACCTCTTATCTTTGATCAAACACCAGCTATGGACCCAGTGCCTTCGTTCTTTAGTGCATTACTAGGTGGTGCTTCATCCTTCCCACTAGGAGCTGTACCTGGACAAGGAACATCAGGATTAAAAGATACAAATATTAGTCATCAAAATACATTCACAGCAGCTCCAGTTAGTCAACCAGTAATTTCAGCAGATGCATCAATATCTACAGACTGGAATAACTCGTTAGGTGGTTTTGTTAATAGCACAGGAACAGCATAACTATGGCTTATCAATCACATTTAACTAGCAAAGGATTTGAGCCTATCAATACTCTTGATCCTGCACAAAGAGCTAGTGACAAACTATATTCTCAACTTGAAAGAGGTGAAGATTATAGACATCAAAATGAATTATCACGTATTCAAGCTGAAAAAGATAATTCTATCTGGAAATCTTTAGGTGCTTTCTCTGAAAAGGCTACCAAGTTTGCACTTAAAAAAAAAGAGGAGAAAGATAAAAAAGACTTTGCTGAAGGTTTAAATCTTGCATATACAGAGGGTTTCTCTAAAGATGCTGTAATAGATTTTGAGAATACAGAAAAGCAAATAAAAGATGCTGATGCTTCTATCCATAAAACAGCTTCTGAATATCAAAAGAAAGGATATAGCCAAGAGGTTGTAGATAGAATCAAAGCTATGTCTCCCTGGAAGGGATATGGATATGCTCAGGGATTAGCACAAAGAGCAGGTGAAGGTTATGGTTTATGGTTAGATGAACAGTTATCTAATAACGACACATTACAAGTTGACCTAACATCAATTGGTGGAAGAGTCGTTACACCAAAAACAGCACAAACTAACTCAGAGAAAGCTGCAGTTATAAATGAGCTAAGGAAGCAATACTTTGCTGAGACAGGTCTAGCAGAACTAAATCCTATCTTAGTTAATAAATATGCCTTTAACGCTATACGAAAGTATGACGGTAAGATCATGGCTGCTACTAGAAAGCAGAACAGGATCGAAGCAAGCCTCTTAGAGCAGACTGAAATCAATCAGCAGTTTGATAATGATCTTATTTCAGCAGATAAGGATGTACAAAAAAACTCATTAAATAATGCTCTCTTAAAACTATCAACAACAGTAGACGATAGGGACAATAAGCTTGGTATGTCTGGTGCTTTCGATCATGTAATCACACACCTAAAAGCTAAGGCAGATGCAGGTGAGTTAAACAATGCTGATATAGACAAGCTTCTTGAGCAGAAACCAACTCATGCAGGTGGTCAGAAGTACAAAGATCTTTCTAACTTTAGAACAAAACTAGAAGAAGTAAAAAACTATAATACTGCAGCTAAAAACAGGATCATAGCAGCAAACTTAAAAGAAAAGGACAACGAAGGAAAGATAATTGAAGGTAACTTTAGGGAAGCCGTTAAAGAAAAAGGTCAAGGTGTATTCACTGATGCAGAGCTTCAATGGTATGCAGATGAGTACAACAGTAAGACTGGTAAAAGTGGTATGCCTAAATTCCTAGAGGACTATCACACAGTTGATGATGAGGTGAGAAAGGGTGAAGTAGAAGAACTTGAAAGACTACGATCTAACAGAGGTTATCTACTAAAAAGTGATCTAGTTGGTATGTCTTATCAAACAAGAAATCAATACCTTGACCGTGTTAAAGAGGATCAACCGTTAGCTCAAGCTTCTTTAAAGGGAGTTACAACTGAGACTGATGCTTTAATTAAATCTTTTGTATCGTCAGCAACTGGTATAGCTATTGGTGATAAGAGTAAAAGTAGTCCTGACTTTAATCGTATTTATATGAGAGCCAGTGCTGACTTTGAGAAAGTATTTATGGATAAAGTTAGACGTGGCGAAACTATTGCTGACGCTCAAGAATTTGCAATAGCTCATGTAAGAGATAAGCTACAAGTACCAGCAGCTGGTGAAAAGATTAATGCTAAAACTCAGTTAAAAGATATTCCATATAATGCTCCGTTTGAAAAAAAAGATAGAGGTTCTCAAGCTTGGCACGTTAGTATGGCTCGTGATCAGATAAAAGCTGATGTTAGAGTCCTTGATACTGAAGTATTAGTAGGTAGTGATGAATATTTAGAAGAACTTAAAAACAATATAGAAAATGGTAATGAAACCATACCTTCATACTACAAAGTTGTCTCAGATTCATTCCCCCATTTAACTGATTGGGAACTAGCTGATATGCAACTTAAGGCATCAGGTCATCCAGGTTTAAACCCTAATCCAGTTGTTGAGGAATTAGATAATCTACCTGAATTAAAGAGATACTTTTACTACCGCCTAACTCCTAACCGAGTACAACAAAACATAGGTAAAACAGAAGATATAAATAATCCACAAGAGATTTCTTATTTTAACCGCAACCAAGATGTATTACTTCCTGGTTTATCAATAGCTTAGATATTATGCAAAGCGAATACGATCCTACGGGATTCAAATTAGGCACAGCCGAAGAAGATATAGAAGCAGGTCAACGATTAATAGACGAACAAGCAGAAGCTGATAGGCTTAAACGCCAACAGGAAATTCAACAAGAACAACCTACAGCTCAACCTCAACAACAGGAACCTTCTACGGAGGGTAATAACTTTGGTGAGGAGCTTGGATCTGCAATAGGCAAAGGTGTTCTAGGTGCTGTGCAATCAGTAGCAACTGCACCTGAGCGATATTACGATATGGTCACATCTGGTGATTCAGATGATAAGGATGAAGTAGATGCTGACTGGAAACCAGATTTCGATCCACTAGGAATCAGTGATGTAAAAGACCCACTAGTTGAGACATGGTGGGGAAACATGGTTGAACGTGTAACTCATTATGGTGTATTAACAGGTGGTGTATTTGCTGCAGGTGCTGCATTCACCGCTGGTGCTCCTATAACTCTACCTGCTTTAGCCGTTGGAGCTATTGTCGGTGGTTCAGCTGCAGCCCTATCTCATTACTCACAAAGAGAAGATAATATCTCTAGTCTTGTTGTAGAAAAGATACCTCAACTAAGTCCAATATTCGGTCATACAGCTATCAAAGAAACAGATCATCCATTGATGAAAACTTTCAAGACAGTTGTAGAAGACATGGGAGTTGGAATGATAGTTGATAAGATCTTCACACAGATTGGTGGTAATGGAGCTGAGATTGCTGCAAAGAGAGCAAAGAATGTAGATGACCTAACCTTAGAGAAAGCAAAGGTAGAAATGGATGACCCTGGATTCAGAGGTCATAAGAACAAACCAATTGCTGATAGTTCACAAGGTAGTCCTAACTCAACTGGTACACCTGGAAGAATATATGAACAGTTAAATCTAATTGATGATCTTGGAGAGGATCTTGGATCTACGGATGCAGTATTCACACCAACTCAATTAGAGAGGATGGTTCAATCTAATGATTTAACAGATGTTGAATATAAACAGTTAGCTCAAAAGCTAGTTGGTGATACTAAATATCAAAAGATGGTTGCATCTGCTAAGAAGAAAGGTATGACATTTGCAGAGGTGCATAAGCATACTCTTAGACGTACTCAAGAGGTTCTTGGTAGACATACAACAGATATGACACCAGAGGAATTCTGGGAACCGTTACTTAAGAATCAGGATAAGACATTAGGTCTTGAGAATATGTCACCTGATAATTTAGCTGCAGCTGATTTAATAAATGCAAGTCTATTTAAAAAGCTAAGAGACCACGGTATAGCTGGAAGAGAACTATTTGATTATCAAGATGTCTTTGCTGAAGATGGGATAATGAAAACCATTGCTGAGCAACTAGTTGTTGGTTTAGGACAAGCAAAGAAAACTAGATATCTATGGGGTGCATCAGGTCAAGTTATGCAATTAACTGATCCAGCTGCACGCTTCAAGGAGATGCAAAAGGTTACTAAAAACCTAGCAAGCATCCATGACGAGACTGTAGATGGTGTACGTCTAATGATGCAGTTCTTGAAAGATAGTCCATCTGATGAATTAGCTCAGGGAATATTAGAAGTCTTCTCTATGAATAATAAAATTCATAATTGGACTGACTTCAATGCATGGATGAGACAGAAGATAGTTGGTGGTGAGTTTAACGGTAAAGTTCAAACTGGCCAGATGGTTAAAGAGCTACAGGGGATGATGGTTAACAGTGTTCTTAGTGGTCCTAAAACACCACTCAGAGCGATCATGGGAACCACAAGTAATGCTTACCTTAACTCTTTTAACACAGCACTTGGAGCGTTGGTTAGAGCACCATTTACAGGTGATGTAACAACCTTAAGAGCTAGTGCAGCATCGTTAAAGTCGATGGCTGAGATTATCCCAGATGCTTGGAAACTATTCAAAACTAAAGTTGATGCCTACTGGACTGGTGACATAGCCACTATTAAAAATAGATACCAAGAGTATCAACCATTAGATGTTAACTGGGAGTTAATGGGTAAATGGGCGCATGAGCAAGGAACAGCTGGTGAAAAGGCTGCTTTTAATGTTGCTAATGTTGCTCGTCAATTAAACTCTAATACTTGGCTTACATACAGTACAAGGATAATGGCTGCTACTGATGACACCTTTAGGTACATCATGGCTAAGTCTAGATCAAGAGAGAAAGCACTAAGAGAAGCACTTGATGCAAAAGCTGCAGGGGATATATTTGATATCACACCTGACATACTCAAAGCAGCCGAGGATCTTGAATATAAAAAACTACTTACACCTGATGGAAATCTTAATTTAGCAAAGGATTCTTATCTCAATAGTCAATTCAAAGAAGTTACCCTAACTAGTGAGCTAGGTGTAATGGGTAAGAACTTAGATAAGGTATTTAACGATGCACCTTTCTTAAAACCATTCTTCTTATTTGCACGTACTGGTATTAACGGTCTAAAGGTATCTGCTAAAAACTCACCATTAGTATCAATGCTTTTGAAAGAGAGTAGAGATATAGCTTTTGGAACTGTTGATGATCTACCTAAGTTAGCTAAGTACGGTATTGAAACTGCAGAGGATTTAGCTCAGGCTAAGTCATTATTTGCTGGGAGACAAGCTCTTGGTATGGCAGCGATGATACCAATTAGTCAAAAGTATTTAGCTGGTGAATTAACTGGTAATGGTCCTATGGATCATTCAATGAAACAGACATGGATTGATACAGGTTGGCAACCTAGAAGTATAAAAATAGGTGATGTATGGATTTCTTATGATTCATTTGAACCTTGGAACCTTATCCTTTCCAGTATTGCTGATATTGGAGATAACCAAAAACTAATGGGTGATGAATGGGCTGAAGATAGATTATGGAGAACTGGTATGGCTGTAGGTCTTGCTAACCCTGCAAGTAAAACATATCTACAAGGTATTAACCAACTTATTGACTTTGTACGTGGACAACCTGGTAGTGGTCAAAGAGTTATAGCTAACTTAATAAATAACACTGTCCCAATGTCTAGTCTTAGAAATGAGATAGGTAAGGTATTAACTCCATATATGCGTGAGTTAAACTCTGGTGTTGGTCAATCAATAAGAAATAGAAACCTAACCTTTGAACATCTTACAAAGGATGAGTTACCTATTAAGTACGACATGCTTAATGGAGAACCAATCAAGAATTGGAACTTCATGCAACGTATGGTTAACGCTATATCACCTGTCACTTTCAATATAGATAAGAAAAGCAAAGGTCGAACTTTACTTTGGAACAGTGGTTACGATCTAAGACTTACAACCTTCTCAGCACCTGATGGTACATCTCTTGAAGATAGCCCCAGGATTAGATCTATGCTTCAGAAAGCTATGGGAGATTACAACCTAGAAGAGGTATTAAATCAACTAGCTGAAAGAGAAGATGTAAAAGCTTCTATGGCAAGGATGAATCAATTAAGAAGAAGTGGACAGTATGATCTAAATCCTTCTGAATCATTCTTACATCTTGATCTTATTAGTATGCACATAGAGGCAGCTAAGAGACAAGCTTGGGCTTCAATACAACATGAAGAAGAAGTACAAGACCTCCTACAAAAGAGAGAGGAGTTAAAAGGTCGTCAACGTGTAGAAAAATACAACACCCAAAACTATTCATCCGAAAAAGATCCCTTAACAATGAGGAATAAATAATGTCTCTAGTTTCTCCTGTACGTCCAGTGGAGTACACAGGGGATGGAGCTAAGAAACGTTATACTTTCCCATTCCCTTATGATAATAAAAAAGATGTAGTTGTAGAATTAGATAGTTATGGTACATGGATTGAACAAAGTGAAGGTGGTAGTTATAGATTTGTAAATGACAATACAATCGAATTTAAAGTTGCACCTAAGAATAAAATTAAGATATCGAGAAAGACTTATTCTAGAAAGGTAGTAGCTAATAAGTTTGCTACATCTAGACCTGAATGTGAAGTAGTTGATATTACTTGTAGAGGTAATACTGATGGAACAAATGGTACTATCACTGATGATAGAGATGAAGCAGCAAGACCTTATAAAGTAGGAGATACAATCACCTACACATCTCCATGTGATGATGGTGCTAATGTTTATTGGTATACAACACCTACTTCCGGAGGTTCAGCAACTTTAATTAGAACAGATCATTTAAGAGGTTTAACTAAGACAACATCTTTAACATTAGAACCTATCCATATAGATAAAAGAATTAGTGTTAAAATTAAATGTATAGGTTGTGGTCCTCCAGATGGTTTATGTTGTGAATGGACTGTTAATACTGACAATGATGTATTAAAAGATGATGTCTGTGGTTTAAATGCAATTATTGGTTCAACAGCTTCAAAAATTCTACATAATATTAAATCTGGACATGGTGTTATAAGACTAACTCTAACTAGTCCTGATGTTGGTAGAATATTTAATGTAACCTTTTCAGATGGTACAAGTTATGACTACACAGTAGGAGGTGGTAGTACACCATCAGCTGAAAAGATCATACCTAAACCTGATGATTCTGCTTATGTAATTATTACAGTTCCTAATGCATCTGGTAAGGGTTGGCAATACTCCTTACGATGTACAGAAGCTGTAGATACTTCTAAATATAGATATTGTAGATGGGTAGGTACTAGTAAGAAATATAGTGGTCCATATTACACAGGAGGTGCTTGGGGATTCGGCACACGTAGGTTAGTTCCTGCGTCAACGACATCACCTACAGCTGGCTTTCCTAAGACAAGTAGTTGGTTGGAATATAACCCAGGTACAAAGACTGATGGTTATGCAACTATTAATGGTCCTGGTATAGCTACCTTCAGTTCTTGGTCAGCAACTGTATTCGTATATGGTGCATTTTATTTTGGCGATAAACCTTGGGATAATGAATTTAATTATCAAGTTGTACCTTGGAGATCTTCTTATACCTATCGTGGTAGTCATAATGGTTTAGGAATATATTTTGGATCTTTAAGTGTTAATAATAAAGGTTGTCCGAATTGTTCTCCTACTAATGGTTATAACGATAAAACATATTTAGTACACTGGTCTCTTTCAGATTCAAGTTATTCCACTGTAGCTGGTTATTGGGAATTCTCTAACGATACAGCAACAGATAAAGTAGTCGAAGCAAGATGGGATGGATATAGATCAGATTCCGAAGATAGTGAATTGCCAAATTTAACAGACATCAATTAGTTCTTATACATTACAAATAATATGACAAATTCATTTCAACCAGGCAATGCTATAAGAGCAGATGCTCTGAACGAAAACTTTGATCAAATACTTCTAGCAATACAAGAATTAGAAGGTAACGTTACAAACGCATCAGGAACAATGACTGGTCCACAAGGACCAGCTGGTGCACAAGGTCCAACAGGTGCAACAGGTGCAACAGGTTCCACAGGTCCAACTGGACCAACTGGTGCAACAGGTTCTACAGGCGCAGCTGGTCCAAAAGGTGATACAGGAGCACAAGGTCCAATAGGTCCAACTGGTCCAACAGGAGCAACAGGTGCTACTGGAGCTACTGGTCCTAAAGGTGATGTAGGAACAGGTTTATTACTAAAAGGTTCCTATGCCTACACAGGTGCGCCAAATACATCCACAGCTGGAAGTAGCCCTAGTCAAGGTGATTTATGGAAGTCTAGTAATAATGATTGTTGGGCTTATGATGGATCAGCTTGGACTAATGTAGGAGCTATAGCAGGTAGTGCTGGTGCTCAAGGTGCTACAGGTGCTCAAGGTGCAACTGGTGCAACTGGTGCTCAGGGAGCTACTGGAGCCACAGGTGCTCAAGGTCCACAAGGTGAGACAGGTGCTCAAGGTCCAGCTGGTGCTCAAGGTCCGAAAGGTGATACTGGAGCTACTGGTACAACAGGAGCTACAGGTCCACAAGGTGCTACTGGTTTACAGGGTCCAGCTGGTACAGCTACTACTATGGAGTCACTTACTAATGTAAGTATCTCTAATGTATCTGCTTTAGATAGACTTGAATATGATGGTACTAACTGGGTAAATAAAGGATTAGCTGAAGGGGATACTCATTTTAATATTGTAGCTAACGTAGCTGCTATACCTGATTTCACTATAGCTAGTATATCCGTAACTAATGGTGGTTCTGGATATTCAAGTGCACCTACAGTAACTATCTCTAACACATCAGGCAGTACAGGATCGAATGCTGCTGGTACTGCAGTGTTAGAAGGTAACACAGTAAAAAGCGTTACCATAACTAATGCTGGTTCTGGTTACTCAGCTGGTGCTACTGTTGCCTTTTCAGGAGGTGGTGGTACAGGAGCTGCAGCAACAGCTACTACTAATCCAACAAACGGTACAGCAGTAGAGGTAACAGATTCATCTGGTATTCAATCATTTACTCCTCTGTCTGGAATACCGTCAGGATTTGCAGGCGACCCAGGTTTATCAGTAAGAATACAGTATGATACTAGTGGTACTGATACATGGAAGTGGAAGAGGTATTTCGCTAATACTCCAGAAACTAGATATGCATCTATAAATGGTGAGACATTTACAGGTGGAGTTAACCTTGATGAACACTTAACTGTTAAAAATGGTAAGCAAGTACGATTCAGTGAAGAGTCTGCAAATGGAAGTAACTTTATAGCTTTAAAAGCACCTGCATCATTAGGGTCAAGTGTTACCTTTCAACTACCTGTTGATGGTAATAATAATGAGATATTAAAAACTGATGGTAATGGTAATTTATCGTTTGCTACAGCATCAAGTCTAACTCAGTCTGGTATTACTGAAATATTAGAGGATACAACACCTGAACTTGGTGGTGATTTAAGTGTAAATAATAAGTCAATTATCTCACCATCTGGTAATGCAGATATAAACATCACCCCACACGGTACAGGTAAGGTTGTTCTAAGTGGTCAGAAGTTTCCTCATACCGATGGAAATCAAAATCAAATTTTAAAAACTGATGGACAGAATAATCTAAGTTGGACAAACGGTTACTCTATAGCTAATGATCTTCTTGATGAAGATAACTTCAATACTAACAGTGATACAAAACCTGCTAGTCAACAGTCGATCAAAGCTTATGTAGATGCTAATGATTTGTCTTTAATTGATGAAGATAACTTTGCTTCTGATAGTCCTACACGTCCTCCTAGTCAACAATCAGTTAAAGCTTATGTAGATGCTAAAAGTTATCCTGCTAATTTAGGCAATGCTGCATCAGGTACAGCTTTAACAGTTACATCTAGCTCAGGTACTAACACTGATCTTCCAGCTGCTACAACCTCAGCTTGGGGTGTGATGACAGATGATGATAAGACAAAGTTAGATGGTATTGAAACAGGAGCTACAGCTGATCAAACAGATGCTGAAATTAGAGCTGCAGTTGAAGCTGCAACAGATTCAAATGTATTTACAGATGCTGATCATACTAAGCTTAATGCTATTGAAGCTTCAGCTACTGCAGATCAGACTGACGCTGAGATAAGAACTGCTATTGGAAATGCTAGTGATTCAAATGTATTTACGGATGCAGATCATACAAAATTAGATGGCATAGCTACCTCAGCTAATAACTACACACACCCTAACCATAGTGGTGAGGTTACATCTACTGCAGATGGAGCTACAGTTATTACTGATGATATTGTTGATGAAGCTAATTTAAAAGTATCGAACTCACCTACTAATGGTCAGTTCTTATCTGCTCAAGATGGAGCATCAGGTGGTTTAACATGGGCTACACCAACTGATACTACATATACAGCAGGTACAGGTATATCTATTAGTGGTACAACTATCTCTGCTAGTGCTGTTGCATTAACGACAGTACAGAGTGCAAATAGCCAATCTGCTCATTTAGCACTAACTGCACAAGAAGGTGATGTAGTTGTTAGAACTGACGAGAACAAATCATATGTTCATAACGGTGGTTCAGCTGGTTCAATGGCTGACTACACATTACTTGCTACACCTACAGATGCTGTATTAAGTGTTAACGGAAATACAGGTGCTATTACAGCTGCACAAATAGCTGGAGCAGTAGAAGCAGCTAGTGATTCAAATACATTTACTGATGCAGACCATACAAAGTTAAATGGAATAGAAACAGCAGCTACAGCTGACCAAACAGCTTCTGAAATTGTTGCACTTGTAGCTGATCAAACTATTGCTCCTTCAGAAATTGATATGGAGGACAATGAAAAGATCAAGCTTGGAACAGGTGATGATCTCCAAATCTACCATGATGGCGGTAGTGCCAGTGTCATAGATGCTAAAGCTGGTGATTATCTTTATATTCACTCCGATAATTTAAGACTTAACAGTAAAACTGGTGCAGAAAAATATGTTACAGGAACTGTTAATGGATCCGTAGAACTCTATTACGACAACACTAAGAAGTTTGAGACGACGAGTGGTGGTGTCCATTTTGTAGGTGCAGCAGATATTGATTTTGACGATAATGCACAACTAAGAATTGGAACAGGAAATGATCTAAGGATCTACCATGATGGAAATAATTCCATAATTGAGGACAATGGAGAAGGGGGGTTAATACTTGGAGTCTCTGGTACAGGTACAAGTGGATTTTATAAAGGTACTGGATCAGAACCGCTAGCCACATTTGAACCTGATGGTCCTGTGTCGTTATACCATAACAACAGTAAGAAGTTTGAGACGACGAGTGCGGGTGCACAAGTAAGTGGTCAATTAGCTTTTGCTGATGGTAGCGGAGCAGGTGGTACTAATAAATTAAGTTTTGGAGCTAGTGACGATCTTAATATTTACCATAATGGAAGCCATTCATATATTGCAGATACTGGTGAAGGAAATTTATACGCTAGAACAAATGGCGCTGGTTTTGTAGTTGATACAGGTGCTGGTGTAACGATGGCTAGATTTCTGAACGGTGATGCTTGTGACTTATGGTTTAACGGTAGTAAGAAGTTTGAGACGACGAGTTGGGGTGTTCGAGTTACTGGCTTTCTAGGTTTATGGGACAACCAAAAAGCTACATTTGGAGATGGCGATGATCTCCAGATCTACCATGATGGATCGAATGGAACCATTGATTGTAATACAGGATACTTAAAAATAACTGGGAGTTCTGAGGATCTTTATTTACAGAGTGACTCTGATGTTTGGATTACCAGTAATAACGCTGGTGAAACTATGGCTAAGTTTGCTAAAGACGGAGCCGCAGAACTTTATTACGACAACAGTAAGAAGTTTGAGACAACTTCCGATGGAGCTAAAACATTTGGAGATCACTTCTTTGCTGGTACAAATACTAATTTAAACTGGGATCAAAGTGCAGATTATCTTCAATTCTTCGATAATGCTAAAGCTTCATTTGGAACAGGAAATGATCTCCAGATCTACCATGCAAGTAATGAGTCAAAAATAATAAACCAAACTGGTAGTATTTGGTTGCAAAGTGATAATGGAATAAGATTTACTGATCATGGGCTGAATCAGTCTATGGCAGCGTTTTATGATAATGGAGCTTGTGAGCTATATCATAATGGAACAAAGAAAATAGAAACCACAGCGGCTGGCGTTACGGTATCTGGATCAGTAACAGATGATAAGGGTGATTTAAGGTCTATACCTCAAGCTTCGAAAACAGCTACACACACCCTTGTTGCTGCTGATGCTGGAAAACATATAAATACAAATTCCTCTGTTACGATCCCTCCAAGTGTATTCTCCGCTGGACACGCTATTACTGTTTATAATAATAGTGGTGTAGATATACCTATATATAGAGGTACTGGTGTAACTCTTTACCAAGCTTCTGATGGAGCAAATGCGAATCGTACATTAGGAGAGAAAGGATTAGCGACAATACTCTGTGTAGCGTCTGATACGTTTGTAATCTCAGGTGCGGGGTTGAGCTGATATGGGTATACAACAACTGTTACTTGGTGGTGGTGCAGCTTCTGCTGATCCACCAGGTCAGCAACTTTATGAATTCACAGGTACTAAAGGAGATGCTCAACAAACTACATACACGTTCACACCAGGAACAGGTGTTACATCAATATCTATTCTTGTAATTGCTGGAGGAGGTGGTGGTAATAATAAATCCGGTGGAGGTGGAGGTGGAACTTCACTTAGAGACAATGTTGCTGTAACCCCAGGAACAAACTATACCGTTTACGTAGGAGGCGGCGGTGGTGGAGTAAATGATAATTACGGTCCTGGCGGTGCAGGTGGTGACTCTTATATAACTACAGATAGTAGTGTTTTAACAAAAGCTAGTGGAGGTTCTGGAGGTAGTCAAAATAATAATTCTTATGCAAATCCAGGTCAAAGTGCAGCATCAAATTCAACTTGGGGAGACCGAGGTGGAGATGGTGGTTATGGCGGTGGCGCATCACATGCTCTAAACCCTGGTGGTGGCGGTGGAGCTGGTGGTTTTGATGACGATGGAACTGGCACTGATGCTGGTGCAGGAAAAGCAGGTAACATGCAGGGTTACTGGTCTGGACACCCTGGGAATGCTGGAGAGTTCGGTGGCGGCGGTGGCGGCGGCTCAGGTTGGAATAACGGAGGCGGCGGCGGCGGTCAAGGTGTATTAGCTACAACATTCACAGAAAGTGCCGGTGGTTCTGGCGGTTCTGGTAATTCAAGTGCTGGTCAATCTGCTGGTCAAGGTCAGGCTTGGTCAAATGGTACTGGTAACGATGGATCAGGTGGTGATGGCGGCGATTATGGCGGTGGTGGTGCTGGTGGAAATGGTATGGGAAATGATGGTGGTAATGGCGCAGTTCGTATTATGTGGCCATCAGGATCATCACCTGCACGAAACTACTACCCAGGTAATCGTATAGCTAACGAATAAGTGAAACTTCCCATACTGCCTAAAGCTCTAGATATGCCTAGCATCCCTCTAGAGCCACCCACGGCAGAGATGCCTGTATTTCCTCCTGTAGTCATACCTCCTAGTAATATCAAAGCACCTAAAGGAGTTGAACTAGAGGAAGTACCAGAGGAAACAGAAGATGCAGAAACTGCTAGAACAGAACAACCTACACTTCGTGTACCTGTTGTAAAAATAGATCTACCCTTACCTAGTGCAGAAGTCGTAGCTACTGCTACCTATGCAGCTGTTGCAGCTGTAGCCACTACCACCTTAGCTACTCCTTTATTTGACAAACTAAAAAAACAAATCCAAAAATTCTTACAGAAAAAAGTTGATAAATGGAAGGAAAACCGCCAGAAAAAGAAAAAGGAGTCCTTGGAAAGCTGAAAGATGCTGTAGAGGATAAAGAACATCAAATAGAAGTACTTGGAACATTCGTGCGACTTGGAGTTGTCGTCTGGTCTGGGTTCATCATCACAATGAATTACGTGGAGTTACCAATGGTTAAGAAATCAGGTAACTCAGATATCACGTTCGTTGCCAGTGTGTTTACGGGAGCACTTGCAACTTTTGGCTTGACCACTGGTAATAAAAACAATGGCAAACCACAAACCGTAGACTGTCCTATGGCTAAAAAGAAAGAAGAATGAACAAATGGCTTTTACTTTTCCTACTGGCATCACCCACGGTAGTAAAAGCTGAATTAGTTCAACCCAATTTCACCCAGGGTTCAATGAACAGTACAACTACTACAACAGTAGATATAGACGAAGAGATCGTAACAACCACCTATGGAGCAGCGTTACAGAAATGGTCGGGAGACAATATAACTCATACATCAGCAAGCTCAGGAGGCTTAGCAGACGAAGATTCAATCTTCACAATACATACAGCTGGAAGCGACTTCTCCTTAGAAGTAGTAACGAGAGCAGCCAGTCAGATCATAGAAAAGACAGAGATAGATCGAACTATCGAACAGGAATCTACTACTGTCTCCTTATCAGTCTTCTCTCAGTAGCACCAGCTAAAGCATCGGACCCAGAGGTTAATAACACCTCTAATCCCGTTGCTGCAGCGACTGGAAATGTGACCAATCAAGCGGTCCAATTCCAGAATAATGGAGCACCAAGTAGACAACACTATGGATCTGGTGTCAGTTGCAATGGAGCAACTATGACATTTAGCCCCTTCTACATGGGTAATCATACAAAACCATATGACGATGTAGGTAGTCAGAGAAGCTACACGATAGCTGAGAATTGGGGAGGTCAAATCAACTTCATGTTCCCTTTGGATCGTAGAGGTTTAGAACAATGTAGACGTATAGCCAAACGGCAAGAAGAAAAGATGAGGCTTGATTATGAGCTTGTACGTGTATTGAAATGTTCTGACCTCCAACGAAAGGGATTCATGCTGTCTGAAGATTCACGTGTCTATGACATGTGTAATGACGTAGTACCAATAGTTCAATACGAAAAGAATAAAAAGGCTGCTGTTAAACAGTATCTAAAAGAAGAGTGTACTCCTAAAGAAAAGAAGTTCCCTTGGAATGAACAGGAGTACGAATGTCCAACTAAACCCACTGATAAAACATGAGTACATTAAGTGATCAATGGCAAAAAGAAGTAGAAGAAAAAGCCAAACCTAAGAAAAGAAAGTCATCTAAGAAAAGAGACGAAAACGGTAAATTCGTGAAGGCAGATGAAAGTTAGAATCGCAATATTTGTCTTAGTTATCGCAGGTGCGTCGTTCGGTATCCATAAGGTAAACGAATTCAGAAACTCACCATCAGGTCAATTAATAGAAACACTTCAAGAAAGAAAACAACTTATTGAGGGCTATACAAAATCACCAACTCTACAAATCCCACTAAAGCAATGATCATCATTAAACCCATCCTAATGACTTTCCTCTCCACTAATGCAGTGAAGAACTTAATTGTTCAACTGCTAGAGGCATATGCAAAATCCACTGATAACACTATTGACGATAAAGCAGTAGAGATTGTTAAACGTAATCTATTCCCAGGAATGAAAGATGAAAAGGACAGGACTTAAAATCAATGCTCAAAAAAGAGGAGGCTATGTTCGACCATATACGCAGAGATATAGAGATGCATGGGATGCCTATGAGGCAGATTATGTTCAACCAACATTAGAACTGCAAGTAAAAAAGAAAAAGAAAAAGAAAAAAAGAAACAAACTAAAAACAGCATGAAGAAACGAGCCACTGAAGACCAATTTAACGAACTACATAACCTTGTTACAACTGAGTTTCTAAAGCGAGTCAAGAGTGGCGAAGCTTCTACTCAAGATCTCAAGGCAGCCTGTGAATGGCTTAAAACAAATGACATTAACGGTATTGCAATTGATGGTAATCCACTTTCCAAGCTTGCAGCTGTAATGCCAAAAGTAGACCCCGAATTAGTACAACAGAGACTTTATGGCACGAGAAAGAGTAGCTAACCCAGGTAAAACTGCGAAGTTCTACCGAGAAAACCCAAGATCACGAGCAAAGCA
>VTLG01007889.1_pt1 | contig 23669 bp, 36 predicted proteins | sample 4694571 | NCBI WGS metagenome assembly VTLG01 (sample SAMN12604809, study PRJNA352737) | marine metagenome | biome: ENVO:00000447; feature: ENVO:00000209|ENVO:00000569|ENVO:01000036; material: ENVO:00002151; isolation source: viral sequences binned using virsorter ...
TTATAATGTCTCGATTATCCAAAGGCTTAAGAAAAGTTGCTTCAAAGACTTTAAATAAGTTTGGTGGAGATATAACTATAAAAAGAATTACAAGTGGAATCTATAATGCTTCTACTGGAACTGTAAGCGAAGCTATTACAAGCATAACGATTCATGGATTATTACAAAATGTAAACCAAAGGGAAACTAATGATTTAATAAAAGAAAACGATAAAATTTGTATTATTGCAGCTAAAGATTTAGATTTTATTCCTACTACTACAGATAGAGTTTCAATAGCTAATATTGATTATCAAATTATTCGTATTTTTACAGATGAAAATGATAATTCTGAAATTAAATATGAATTATATATAAGAGCATGAAAAAAATTAAAATTCAACAAATTGGTAAATTTTTTGAAGAAGAACATCAAAGCCTTATTAGATTTGCTGTTTTTACATTAGATTCTCGTATAAAACAAGTTTCGCCTGTAGATACTGGAAGATTTCGAATGAACTGGCAATTAGCTGAAAATAAAAGAAGTGTACCAATTCAGGGTGGTCCCTTTAATCCAAATAAATCTGCAATAATACCTCCATTTAAAATAAATTATCAAAAAGAAACTATTGGTAATACATATAGCTTAATTAATCCTTTACCTTATGCAGAAGCAGTTTGTTTTGGTACAAATACTCCACCTTCCTGGAATAATACATTTCAATCAAGAGATAGTAATAGAAGTGCAGGCTGGCCATTGAAAGAAGTAGAATTTGTAGCTAGAAAAGTTAGAAAGGCTCAAAGTAAAAACTAATGGCTGCTTTAAATTTAAATACAATCCGCAAAGACATAGAACAACGATTAATTGACGAATTGCAAAAAACTCCGCCTACTAAAGTAGTTTTTGGTAATCAACCTTTTAATCCAAGTCCAGGTAAAAACTTTGTTCAATGTTTAATTGAATTTACTGGAAGCGAATATATAACTTTAGGAGGAACTTCTAATAGTACTAATAATTTAACTGGTTTAATCACATTTAATATATTTACAAAAATAGGAGTGGGTACAGGAAGTAATTTTACACTAGCCAAAAGAATAAAAGATTTATACAATAGAGTCAAACTAAATGACATTTTTTTTGATCCCGCAACAGGTCCAGCAATAATTGAAAATGCAGCGCCTGAAGGTTTTGTTCAATCTGTAATGTCAATACCTTTTGAAATTTTTGAAAACTTATGAATGAAATAACAGATGAAATGCTTGATATTATTGAGCAATTAAAAGGAAAAAGAAATCCTAATTTATGGGATTCACGCTGTCAATCTGCTTTAACTAGAAAAAAAACTGAAAAAGTAGAAAAAAAACAAAAAAAAGGATAAACTATAATTAAATTTCTTTTTCATTATGGCAAATGTTCGCGGAGAGGAAGGTTCAGTTTCATTTGATAATGGATCGGGATCAGTATCTGCTGTTGTTGGTACTACAGCATGGACTCTCGATTTAACTAAAGATGTTCTTGAATGTACTGCTCACGGAGACGTGTCAAGAAAATATGTAGGTAGTTTAAAAAGTGCTACTGGAACAATTGAAGTTCAATATACAGCTACTTCAGGAGATGCGACTGCTGAACTTTTAGCAGATATAAATACAAGTGAAGATCCAGCTGATGCTTCATTTAATTTATTTTTAGATACATCAGGTGCTAAAAAATACGCATTTAATGGACTTGTTACAGGTGTAGGTGCGGCTTCTACTGTTGGCGAACTTACAACTCAGACAGTAAACTTTCAAGTAAGTGGTGATGTAACCTTTGCAATTTAATTTATGACAACAGCCAAAGAAACCCGCACTGTTGACCTTTTAATTGGTGCCTTTGATCTAAATCAAAGAAGAAAATTTACTTTAAATAAACCTGATGGTAGCCCTTTAGTAGATTTATATTTTAAACCTATAACAAGATCAGATAGGGTCAGAGTTAATAGTATGGCTAAAGATGGTGATGCTTTAAAAGCTTCAACTGCTATGCTTTGTTTAATTGCTGAAAAAGAAAACGGTGAAAAAGCATTCATGCCTGGAGATGCAATAAGACTACAAAGAGAAATTCCTGAAGAAGTTTTAAATCAATTAGAACTGTTTTTATTTAATGTTGCTGGTGATCTTGAAATAGAAGAAGCAAAAAACGATTAAAAGGGGATAACTGGTTAAATTTTGAGTTTTTCCTAGCAACAGAATTGAAAATGACAGTAAGTAGACTTAGAAAAGAGCTAACACAGGCTGAATTAGTTTTTTTTGCTGCTTACTATGAAAATAAATGGGAAATTGAAAAAGAACAATTGGATAAAATAAAATAAAACGTGTAAACTAATAGAAAACTTATATTTATGGCTTATTCAAGCGTTATTATTGATGTTGTAGATAAAGCCAGTAATAAATTAAAAAAAATTAATGCAGCTGCTAATAAATCAGCAAAAGATTTTGCAAAATTAGATAAAAGAGTTGGAGGAATAACAAAAAGATTTAATAAATTTGGTCAGGTAATTGCTGCTGGTGCTTTATTAGAAATAGGTAGAAGATCAATTCAAACAGCTGCAGATTTTCAAAGATTAGAATTAAGATTAAAAATTTTAACTGAACAAACAGGTGAATTTGCAGAAGCTCAGGCTATAGCTACTCGAGGTCAAAAACTTTTTGGTATGAGTGCAACTGAAGCACTTGAAGGTGTTACTAATATTACTGCCAGGTTAAAACCATTGGGAGTTAGCTTACAAGATATTGAAACTACTTTTATCGGATTTAATACTGCTGCTAAATTAGGGGGATCAAGTGCTATTGAAGCATCAAATGCTTTTAGGCAATTAGCTCAGGCATTAGGTTCTGGTCGTTTGGCAGGAGATGAATTTAGATCAGTTTCTGAACAAGTTCCTTTAATTTTAAAACCATTAGCAGATGAACTTAATGTTTCAACAGGAGCATTAAAACAATTAGCTGCTGAAGGAAAACTTACAAGTGATGTAGTTATAAGAGCATTAAGAAAATTAGGTTCTAGTGGTGCTGAAGATTTAAAGAAAATATTAGAAAATGATCCCACTCAAGTTTTTAAAAATTTACAAAATGAAGTTGAACAATTACAGATTGCGGTTGGTTCTGCTTTATTACCTGCAGCAAAAGCTTTAACTGAAGTTTTAACTATAACTGCAAAAGTATTAAATTTTTTACCGCCTGAATTTATTTCAATAGCAGCTGGTATTACAGCAGTTATTTCTGCAGCAACAATTTTAATGCCAATACTTAAAGCAATGTCTGTAACTATTGCTGTATTAACTAAAAAATTTATTATTTTAAAAGTTTTGTTAGCTGGACCTGTAGTTGCTGCTTTTGCAGCAGTAGGTTTAGCTATAACTGGAATAGTTGGATTTTATAAAAAACAGGCGGAAGAACAAAGAAAATTAACTCAAGCAATAAAAGAAGGAAGTGCAGAACAAACAGCAGCAATTATAAAAGTTAAAGAAGCAGAATTAGAAGCATTAGAAGCTAAAGTTGCTAATCAAAAACGTGGTGCTTCAATGGGTTATCAACAAATCGCACAGTTAAAAGAAGAAATTGCTGAACTGAAAAAAAGAAATAAATTTATTAAAGAACATAATGAATTTATGGCAAAAAATAGTACATATAAAGTTGGTGACTTTACTTATGATACTGGAAGTGGAAAAGCTATATCTGGTCCTGGAATAAAACAAGAAGAAAGAACTTTTGAAAAAGGTTCTAATAATGAAAAAGCAGCAAATAGTATAAAACTTTTAAAACAAAGAATACAAATCAAACAACAGGAAAATGATATTGATAGACAACTTCTTGAAAGACAATTTGAATTTCAAAATAAAATGGAAGAAGTAATGGGTATTGAAGATGAAGGTTTACGTCTTGAAAAAAGTAAATTAATACTAAAAGATTATCAAATTGACAGGCAAGAAATTTTAAATCAAAAAGTAAAAGACCAGGTGAATATTTCTAAAGAACTAGGAGATACTTTAGAACAAGGATTAGTTGAAAATATAAAAGGTGCAATAAATGGCACACAAACATTTGGTCAAGCAATGACTAATGTTTTAAATAATTTAAAAAATAAACTAATGGATAGAGCATTAAGTAATATGTTCAGCGGTATTGGTGATGCAGTATTTGGTGATGGTGGAAAAAATAAAGGTATTCTTGGTGGATTTTTAGGTGGAATTTTTGGTAAAAAAGCGCAAGGAGGACCAGTAGTAGGTGGAAGATCTTATGTTGTTGGAGAGCGCGGTCCAGAAATTTTTACACCTCGGGGATCTGGAAATATAACTGCGAATAATAAATTAGGTGGTTCAGTTAATATAAACGTAAACGTAGACGCAAGCGGAAGCGAAGTAGAAGGTAGCGATGCAAGAGGGAACGAACTTGGACAACAAATTGCTATTGCTATACAATCAGAAATAATAAAACAGAAAAGATCAGGAGGGCTTTTAGCATCTTAATATGGCTACTTTTCCTTCAATTGAACCTTCTTACAATTTTCAAGAAACTGTTAAACAAGACGTTAACACAGTGCAACTTGGTGATGGTTATCAACAAAGAATTATTCAAGGTTTACCAGCTAATAAAAGATTAATATCTTTACAACTAGAATTTAATATTTCTCAAACAGAAGCAAATACAATTAATACTTTTTTAGATGCAAGATTTGATGCAAGTCAAGAATCTTTTGACTTTACAAGATTAAATAATAAATATTCAGGTAAAAAATTTGTATGTAAAAGAAGAACTTCAACTTTTCCTTTTTTAAATAGAGTAAATATGCGTTTAACTTTAGATGAAGTAGCTGAACCATAATATGGCAATACCTATATCTGAACTCCAATCAATAACACCTTCAGCAAAAATTGAGCTTTTTATTCTTGAATTAATTGAAGGTACTCATTATGCAACTGGTAATCCATCTAATGTACCAACAACCTTTAGATTTCATTCAGGTACTAACATGAATACAAATAATAATATTATTTGGCAAGGAGATACTTATGAAAGATTTGCAATTGAAGCTGAAGGTTTTGCTTTTGAAGGTCGAGGGCAAATACCAAGACCAACTTTAACTATGAGTAATTTAGGAGGAATAACAAGAAGTGGTCAGGTTATTAATGTTTCTGATTTAATGACTATTGTAAATATAACTACACCTGCTAATGATCTTATAAATACAAAATTATCAAGATTACAAGTATTAGCTTCTTCTTTAGATGCTGCAAATTTTCCAGGCAATACTAATCCTTTTGGTACACCTAATAGTAATGAATTACCAAGAGAAGTTTTTTTTATTGATAGAAAATCAGCTGAAAATAGGGATACAGTTCAATTTGAATTAGTAAGTAGATTAGACCAACAAAATAAAAAATTACCTAAAAGACAAATTACAAGAAATGAATTTCCTAGTGTTGGAGGTTTTATAAATTAATGTCTGAAACATGGAAAAAATTTGCTTTTGCTCATGCAAAAAAATGTTATCCAAAAGAATGTTGCGGTATGTTGATTAAAAAAGAGGATAATATAATTTATGGTCCCTGTAATAATTTGGCTAAAGATGAAGAAGAATTATCATTTGTTATTGATCCAGATGATTGGGCTAATTATGAAGATCAAGGTGAAGTAATAGGAATAGTTCATAGTCACCCTGATGGTGTTTTACAATTTAGTGAACAAGATATAGCAAGTTGCAATCATTTAGACGTAGATTTTTATTTAGTTTGTCCTGAATCAGAACAAATTATTACCATTCAACCTAAAAACTAATGCTGAAAAAAATTAAAGTTTACGGAAGATTAAGAAAATTTATAGGTCAGCCTGTTTTAGAAGCTGATGTAAATAGTCCAATTGAAGTTCTTAGTTTTTTACATTGTAATTTTAAAGGTTTAGAAAAACATATGGCAAATCAGTATTATCAAATTAATTGTGGTGATTTAAAAATTACAGAAGAATTACTTGGTATAAGAACTGAATCTGACTATCAAATAATTCCACTAGCTCATGGTAATTTTTTCACTCTTTTGATTGGTGCAGGTTTAAAATTTTTAGGTGGAAGTATTGGTACAACTTTATTAAAAAGTAAATTATTGGCAACAGTTGTTTCAGGTGCATTAACTTCTATAGGAACCTCTATGATTATTGATGGTGTAACTCAACTAATAGCACCACAACAACAAAATACTCAAGGTCCTGTAAATAATATGAGTCAAGAGGACCCTGCAGCTTTAGCCAGTAATTATTCATTTACAGGGCTGACAAACGTTAGCAGAGCAGGTGTTCCCGTCAATTTAGTATATGGAGAAATTTTTGTTGGCTCAATTACTATTTCAAACGGAGTTGATACAGTACAAGTAGAGGGAACTACATAATGAGTATTAAAGAATTTGACGAAAGTTCAACTATAATAAATCCTGATCTTCCATCAGATGCTTTATCTAGTAAGCAATTTAATACTATTGTTGAAGTTATATCAGAAGGAGAAATTGAAGGCTTTGCAACCGCTTCTAGGCGCGGAATAGCATCTAATAATGCAGCTTATAAAACAGCAGCTTTAACTGATATATTTTTAAATAAAACACCTGTTTTAAATGTTGGTGAAAGTTTATCAGATAGTGCTTTTTTAACCAAAGTACAAAATCCTTCAGATGATGATTTTAATTTTAAAAACGTAGGATTTGATTTTAGACTTGGTACTAGTAATCAGACATTTATTGATGGTATTAAAAGTACTGAAACTGAAATTGGTGTAAGTACAAATGTAACCACAACACAAGCAGCAACACATACTGTACTGCAATCAAATATTGATGCTGTTAGAGTTACTATAAGATTTCCTTCTATACAAAAATTTGAAGATAATGGAAATATAAGTGGATCTGAAATTGAATTAAAAATTAAAACAATTGAAAATAATGGTACAACTAAAACACCAATAACTGATACAGTAAAAGGAAGAACAACTAATTCATATTTCAGAGATTATTTAATTAAATTTACATCAACTACATCTTTTCCAGTTCAAATAAGAGTAGAAAGAGTAACTGCCGATAGTACCGATTCAAAGCTTATAAATGCCTTTAGTTTTCATACAGTTACAGAAATTATTTTTCAACAACAAACTTATCCAAATACAGCACATCTTGCGTTAAGACTTAATGCAGAGCAGTTTCCAAGAATACCTAGACGTGTTTATAAATTAAGAGGAATAAAAGTAAGTATTCCTAACAATGCCTCTGTTAATAATGAAGATGGTTCAATTTCATATAGTGGCACCTGGAATGGAACATTTGATCCTGTAAAAAGATGGACAAGTGATCCTGCCTGGATTCTTTATGATTTACTTACAAATGACAGGTATGGTTGTTCAATACCTGCAGCAGATATAAATAAATTTACATTTAAAACTGTGAGTGAATATTGCTCTGCTCAAATTGATGATGGTTCAGGTACTGGTTCAACTGAGCCCAGATTTTCTTGTAATGTAAATATTACACAATCAAGAGAAGCATTTAAATTAATAAACGAAATTTCTTCAGTAATGCAAGTAATGCCATTTTATAGCGCAGGCACTATTGCGATTAGTCAAGATTCACCTTCTGATCCAATGTTTTTATTTAATGCAAGCAATGTAACAGAAGATGGTTTTCTTTATTCCGGTTCTAGTAATAAAACAAGAAATACTGTTATAAATGTTTCGTATTTTGATATGCAAACTCAAGATATAGATGTTGAAACTGTAGAAGCATCTACTGCAATTCAAAATAAATATGGTGTTGTAGTAAAAAGTATTAGTGCTTTTGCTTGTACTTCAAGAGGTCAGGCTAGAAGATTAGGAAAATGGTTTTTATATAATGAACAAAATAGCGGAGAAACTTGTACTTTTAATACAACTTTAGATGCTGGTGTATCAGTTAGATGTGGTCATATTATTGAAATATCTGATCCTACGAAAGCAGGTGTCAGAAGAGGCGGAAAAATTAAAACAGCAAGTGGTACAACAATAACTTTAGATGATTTTGCTAATACAGATATTCCAGCAGTTAATAGTACACCGACTTTAAGTTGTATGTTGCCTGATAATACATTGGAAACTCGCGCTGTTACTAATGTTAATAATAATGTTTTAACAATACAATCAGCTTTTTCAACTGATCCAAATGCCAATGCTGTTTATATTTTGCAAACGCCTAATTTAGTTACTACTAAATGGAGAGTTATAAGTGTTAAAGAAAATGATAATGAAACTTTTACAATAACTGCTCTTTCACATAACAATGATAAATATGCTTTTGTTGAAGATGGAACACCATTACCAGTTAAAAATACAACAATTTTAACTGCTATTTTAGATCCACCAAGCGGTTTAAATATTACAGAAAATATTGTTTTAATTAATAATAAAGCTGTTTCAAAATTAATACTTGATTGGGAAACACAAGGAGGTGCTAGTAAATACGAAGTTCAATACAGATTTAATAATGGTCCGTTTACAAAAATTGAAACTTTATCAAGTGATGCAGAAATAATTAATAATGATGCTGGTGTTTATGAAATACGAGTATTTTCTTTTAATGGATTAGGTGAACCTAGTAAACTTCCAGCCACTACAACATTTAATGCTGTTGGTAAAACTGCTCCACCTTCAAATATTACTGGTTTAACTTATGAACCAATAACTGATAAATTAATAAGACTAAGATGGAATCCTGTACCAGATATAGACGTAAAGGCAGGGGGTTCTATTTTTGTAAGGCACAGCCCTAAAACAGATGGAACTGGTACGTTTCAAGATGCAACTGATCTTATTCAAGCTTTAAGTGGTGCAACTACTTCTGCAGAACTACCATTATTAGAAGGAGAATATATTCTTAAAGCACAAGATGACGGTTCACGATTTAGTTCAGGTGAAACATCTTTAGTTATTGATTTACCTGATGCGCAGCCAAAATTATTAGTTCAAACTCGTAGAGAAGATCAAGATAATCCAAAATTTCAAGGAGCTAAAGATAAAGTAGGTTTTGATAGTGGAACTAATGCAATAAGTCTTACAGGTGCAGGTTTATTTGATGATGTATTACTTGTAGATAATATTTCAGATTTTGATGATTTAGGCAATGTACATACAGAAGGTACTTATGAATTTAATGATATTTTGGATTTAGGCGCAGTTTATAGTTTAGATTTAAGAAAACATATTCTTTCAAATTCTGTTTATGCTTCGCAGCTTATTGATTCAAGAGGAATTGTTGACACATATTTAGATTTTGATGGTACAAGTAGTTTAAATACTAATGCAGAAATTTTTGTTCAAGCAAGTCAAGATGGCTCTAATTATGGTTCATATCAAAAATTTGCTAACGGTACATTTAAAGGGAGAACTTTTAAATTTAAATGTGTTTTAACTACTACTGATCCTTCTCAAGATATAAATGTTACAGAACTTGGATATACTGCTGAATTTCAAAGAAGAGAAGAAATAGGAACCAGAACATCAAGTGGTAATACACAAGTTAGTTTTAATCATTCATTTTTTACAGGAACCTCAGCTTTATTAGGAGCAAATTCAAATTTACCTAGCATTGGTATTACAGCTTTTAATATGCAAAGTGGTGATTTTTATGAAATAACAAATCGCACAGCTAGTGGTTTTCAAATACATTTTAAAAACACTTCTGGAAGCTCTGTATCAAGAGAATTTAATTTTACTGCTATTGGTTTTGGTAAAGGATAAATTATGAGATATACTAAAAAAAACAGTAACAACTAATGGCAAGAGTTAGCAATACAGGCGGTGCTGGTTTTACAGTTGATAATGGTACGGGTTTAGTTGTAAGAACTAAGTTAAATGAAGTTATAGCTGCATTATCTACATTAAATCAAGGTTCAGGAACACCAACTATTGGCCTTGCTGCTTATACGCCTTTTATTGATGGAAATACCCTAAAAATACAAAACGCAGGTAATAGTGCAGCAGTAACATTAGGTGATGTAAGTCTTACAAATTTTGGACATGCAAATTTAGCAGCTAGTAATACTTTTGCCGCAGCTACAATTTTTAATGAAGATGTAACTTTTGATGGTGCTACTGCAGGTCGAGATATAGTTTTTGACAGGTCAGCTAATGCTTTAGAGTTTGCAGACAATGCTAAAGCAACTTTTGGAACTGGTGCAGATTTAGAGATTTTTCACGATTCTAACGATAGCATTATTAATGACTCTGGCGATGGTTCATTAAAATTACAACTTGGCGGTGCAACAAAAGCTGAAGTTGTTTCTGGTGGTTTTACAATAACAGGTGCCTGTACTGCTACAACTTTTTCTGGAAATGGTGCATCTGTAACTAATGTTGATGCTGTAACTGTTGACGGTATAGATTCTGCAAGTTTTTTAAGATCCGATGCTGCTGATTCTGGAACTGGTTTACTTACATTAAGTGGTGGTTTAGCTTTATCAGGAAAAGTGGGAGCAGGAATTACAACTGTTTCTTCAGGCACAACTATTACTTTAGATTTTAGTGCTAATACTCATCATTTTGTACAACTTGGACATAATGCAACTTTTGCTGCTCCAAGTAATCAAACTGTAGGTCAAAGTGGAAGTATTTTTATACAGCAACCAGGTTCTGGTAATAATACAGCATCATTTAATGCAGCTTTTAAATTTGCAAGTGGAACTGCACCAACTTTAACTACTACTTCTTCTAAATTTGACAGAATTGATTATGTTGTAAGAGCTAATAATGATATTCATTGTTCTTTTTCTGCAAATTTTAGTTAAATGGCAATTAATCCTGGAATTAAAGATTTTACTGTTCAGAGAAGAGCAGATTTTCCAATTAGATTAACATTTAAAGATGGAAATGGTGATGCAATAAATTTATCGGGTTATACAGTTGCAGCTTCAGTTTATGACGAAGAAAGAACTCAAAATTATGCTAATTTTACAGTTACATATACAAATAGAACTAGTGGAATTGTTGATTTAAAACTTACTGATACGCAAACAACTTCTTTTACACCAAATGAATTAAAATATGATGTTTTGTTAACAGACGGATCGGGCAACAAAGAATATTATTTAGAAGGTACACTATACATAAGCGAGGGCTATACAACATGAGCAATCCTAATAAAGTTGTGGTAAGTCAGGTTTCTGATGTAACTACAGTTGAAATAACAACACAAGGACCACAAGGACCAGCAGGTCAAATAAGTGGTTTAAATTTTGATATTACAGGAAAAGTTGATAATGCTTTACTGTATTATCACGCTGCTTCTGATACATTTAAAGCAGACAACACTACTACCAAACTAACACTTGTCGATGGAGGGAATTTTTAGATGGCTAACACAATAAGAATAAAAAGGTCAACAGGTTCAAGTAATCCTACTTCACTTGAAAATGCTGAAATAGCATTTAGAGAAGGTGATGAAGTTTTAGTTATTGGTAAAGGTACAGGCGGAGCTGGTGGTAGTGCTACTTCAATAGAACCAATTGGTGGTAAAGGTGCATTTTTTGATAAAGCAACAACAAGAACAGCAAATACTGTTTTAAGTGGACCAGCTTCTGGAAGTGCTTCAGCTCCAACATTTAGAGCCTTAGGATCAGATGATATTCCATCTATAGCTCATACAAAAATTTCAGATTTTGACACAGGAGTAAGAGTAAATAGATTAGATCAAATGGCTGCTCCAACGTCAGACGTTAGTGCAAATAGTCAAAAAATTACAAGTTTAGCAACACCTACAGCAACTACTGATGCCGCCACAAAAGGCTATGTTGATAGTGTTAGTCAAGGATTAGATGTAAAAGATTCAGTAAAAGTTGCAACTACAGCAAATATTACTTTATCAGGAACACAAACAATTGATGGGGTAGCTGTTTCTGCTGATGAAAGGGTACTTGTAAAAAATCAAAATACTCAAACTGAGAACGGTTTGTATCTTTGTAAAGCAAGCACGTGGGCAAGAACAAGTGATTTGGCTGCAGGTTCAGATGCTGCAGGTATGTTTACATTTGTTGAGCAGGGTTCACAGAACGCTGATGTGGGCTTTGTTTGCACAAGCAATAAAGGTTCAGCAGTTGTTGGTACAAATAATTTAGCTTACAGCACTTTTTCATCATCTGGCACAACTACTGCAGGTGACGGATTAGATAAAAGTGGTAATGAAATAAGTGTGGATTTAAAATCAAACGGTGGTCTTGTTATTGAATCAACTGAATTAGCTCTTGATTTAGCTGCTAGTTCAATTACAGGAACCCTAGCAATATCTGATGGTGGCACAGGAGCAACTTCAGCGTCTGCTGCAAGAACAGCTTTAGGTTTAGCTATTGGAACAAATGTTCAAGCTTTTGATGCTCAATTAACTGATATTGCGGGTTTAACTCCAAGTGATAGTAATTTTATAGTTGGTAATGGCTCAAACTTTGTACTTGAATCAGGTGCAACTGCTAGAGCAAGTCTTGGCGTTGCAATTGGAAGTCAGGTACAAGCTTATGATGCAGACCTGGATAATTTATCTTCTTGTCAATCAGGCGGTTCTGCTGCTTTAGCTGCATTAACTGAAGCTGAAATACAAATACTTGATGGCGCTACTGTTACTACTGCTGAATTAAATATTTTAGATGGAGTGACATCTACTGCTTCAGAGTTAAATATTCTTGATGGAGTTACAGCTACAACTGCTGAAATAAACTTAATTGATGGTGCAACTTCAGCAACATCAACAACATTAGCAGCAGCAGATAGATTTATTTGTAATGATAATGGAACAATGAAACAGGTTGCTTTATCGGACCTGGTTACATTTTTAGAAGATGAAAGTGCTTCTAGTTTCAACATAGATGGTGGATCATATTGAATTTAACCATTAGGAGGGCTGACCAATGGCAAACACAATTAAGTTAAAAAGATCTAGTAGTAGTGATCCAAGTGCAAGTGATTTAGCAGTTGGAGAAATTGCAATAAGAACCAGTAATTGTAAATTATTTAGTAAGAATGATGGCGGTTCTGCTATAGGAATTGTTGCAGGATCAGCTGATATTTTAACTACAGCAAGAACAATAGCCGGAGTAAGTTTTAATGGTTCTGCTAATATTTCTCTAAATAATAATGCTATTACAAATGGCGCAGGTTATATAACAGATTTGGTAAATGACAGTTCACCGCAATTAGGAGGGGATTTAGATTTACAATCAAATGGCTTAACAACTAGTACAAGTAATGGAAATATTAAAGCCACTCCAAACGGTTCAGGAGTTTTTGAAGTTCGAGGTGCCGGAGGTAATGATGGTACACTTCAATTAAACTGTTCTTTTCAAAGTCATGGTATAAAATTGAGATCCCCTGCTCATAGTGCTGGTCAATCTTATACTTTTATTTTTCCAGATAATAATATAACTGCTGATAAATATTTAAAAGTAAAAAGTATTTCTGGTTCTGGTTCAACTGCTAGTGGTCAACTTGAATACGCTTCATTAGATGCAAATGATTTAGGTGAAGGAACTATACCTGACGCTAGATTTCCTTCAACTTTACCTGCATTAAATGGTTCAGCTTTAACTAATTTAAATGCTAGTAATATTGCTTCAGGAACTATTTCAGCTTCAAGAATACCTACACTTAATCAAAATACAACTGGATCTGCTGCAACATTAACCACTGCAAGAACTATTGGTGGTGTAAGTTTTGACGGATCAGCTAATATAAATCTTCCAGGTGTTAATACTTCTGGAAACCAAAATACATCAGGAAACGCTGCTACAGCAACAAAACTTGCAGCAACAAAAACTATAGCAGGGGTTGCTTTTGATGGGTCTGCCAATATTTCATTAAATAATAACGCAATAACAAATGGTGCTGGCTACATAACTTCAGCTGATGGGGGTAACGCAGCAACATTAGATAGTATTGATTCAAGCCAATTTTTAAGATCAGATACTGCTGATTCTTCAAATAGTTTAATATCTTTAAATGGTGGTGTTTCTATAACAGGTCGTGCATCTTCGAATGTTTCAACTGTAAGTAGTGGATCAACTATAACTTTAGATATGACTTCATCAACTCATTTTTTTGTTGATTTAGGCACAAATACAACTTTTGCTTCGCCAAGTAATCAATCATCAGCAATTGGTCAATCTGGGTCAATATTTATACAACAAGATGGAGGTAGTAGAACCGCATCTTTTAATTCAGTATTTAAATTTAATGGAGGTACCGCCCCTACGTTATCGACAGCCGATAATGCTGTTGATAGAATAGATTATATTATAAAAGCCAATAATGAAATTCACGCAGTTATATCTTTGGACGTAAAATAAATGGCTTTATTTGACACCCCACGACTAGGAGCAAGCGGGACTTCTACAGGTTATCAAATTCAACGTAGCTTGAGATTTGATGAAGGTAGTGATATGTATTTAGCAAGAACACCATCAAGCACAGGTAATCAAAAAGTTTGGACATGGAGTGCATGGTTTAAAAGAAATAAATTACATGATGACGGTGGCACATCTTATCTTTTTTCTAGTAATAATGTTTCTGGAAATGATGGTATAGCTGCTATTTATATGCAGAATGATGAAATATATACTTATTTTGATACAAGTGGTTCTAACCCGTACGGATCTGTAAATGGTCGTAAATTTAGAGATACTCATGCCTGGTATCATATTGTCTGGCAAGTAGATGCTGCTAATACAAGCCAAAGAATTTGGGTAAATGGTACAGAATTATCTTTAAATTCAGGAAATAATCCTCCTAATTTTAATTATGGAATGAATCAATCGGGTATAAAAATGTTTGTAGGTCGAGATGGGGATTGGGGTAGTAGATATTCAAATAAATATTTTGCAGAAGTACATTATTCAGATGGAAATAAATATGAAGCTAGTGATTTTGGAGAAACTGATTCAGAAACAGGAAAATGGATACCAAAAAGTCCAAGTATTTCTTATGGTACAAATGGTTTTTATTTAAATTTTTCAGATAATTCAGACGTAACTGCTGCAACCTTAGGAAAAGATACAAGTGGTAATGGTAATAATTTTACTCCATATAATTTTTCTGTAAGTGCAGGTGTAAATAATGATTCTTTTGAAGATACCCCAACAAATAATTTTTGCGTTATAAGTAGATTAGATTCATGGAGAAGTAGTACAGAAGTTGAAGATGGCAGTTTAAAATTTAGACGACATGCAAGTAATTTTGGAGGAGCCAGAGGTAGTTTTGCAGTAAAAACAGGTAAATGGTATTTTGAATTTACTAAAGGCAGTGGTTTAGTACAGGCTGGTTTTGTAAATAGTGACTTTAATATTAATTACAATAATGGTGATGTTGGATTGTCTGGTTCAGGACCTTTTGCCTGTGGCATAGCATACGATAGCAGAGGAGTTTGGTATGGGTATACAGGCTCTTCTCCAAGTAGTATTGCTAATGATGACATTATTGGAGTAGCATTTGATGCAGATAATTTTAAATTTTATTTTCACAAAAATGGTACATATTATGGAAGCGGAAACCCATCTACAGGTAGTAATGGGATAGAACCAAATCATAGTAATTCAATATCAAAACAAGATCATATGACTTTTGCACCATATTTTAATGGTGAAAATGGTAATGGCTATGCAAATTTTGGCCAAAGACCTTTTAGTTATTCAGTGCCTACAGGTTATAAAACATTATGTGATGAAAATTTTACTCCTAGTATCGAAAAGCCAGAAGATTATTTTGATGTCTTACAGTGGACAGGTGCATCAACAGTTAATACAAGAAATATAACTGGTCTTGATTTTAGTCCAGATTGGGTCTGGATTAAAGCAAAAAGTCATGGTAGTTATGGCGGTGGCTTAAGTTATCATCACATGGTTTGGGATATTGTAAGAGGTCCTTCTACTGGTTCAGGTGCAGGTCAAAGCGGTAGAGATTTAGCAATAAGTGGTAACTTTGAAGAAAGCAGTACTAATACATATTCAAATTATTATGGTTCTATAAGTTCTTTTAATTCAAACGGTTATACAGTAAGAAAACACAGTGGAGAGCCAGCTTTATATACAGATCTTAATGCTAGAGAATATGTTGCCTGGAATTGGGACGCTGGAAGTTCAACTGTGACAAATAATGATGGTTCAGTTACATCTACAATAAGAGCTTCTTCAATCTCTGGTTTTTCAATATGCACCTGGACAGGTACAGGAAATAATTTAACTGTAGGGCATGGTTTAGGAGTTAAACCAATGATGTATATAGTTAAAGCAAGAACAGGAAGTTCTGGTTGTGATTGGTTTGTTTATCAAAACTTTTTAACTGCTACTCATAATTTAAGATTTAATCAAAGTACTGCCGGAAGTTCTGCATCAGATTTATTTAATAATACAGAGCCAACAAGTTCAGTATTTTCAATAGGAAATAGTAGTTGTATTAATGAAAATGGTGGAACTTATGTTGCTTATGTTTTTTCTGATGTTCCGCAATTTCAAAAATTTGGCCGCTATATTGGAAATGGAAACAGTGACGGAGTTTTCATAAATTGTGGATTTTTTCCTGAACTAGTAATTTTGAAAAACACAACTAATGGTCATAATTGGAGAATGCACGATTTAACAAGGCAGCCAGAAAATTTAGGAAGCAGTACAGATGGTCATTTATTAGAACCTAATAATGCTATAGCTGAAACTAATGAATATGATATTGATTTTGTTTCTAATGGTTTTAAATTAAGAGTTAATAGAGTATATTCAAACAATAATGGCTCAGTTTTTTCGTATTTTGCATGGGCTAAAAATCCATTTAATAATGCACGAGCTCATTAATTAGTTACACTTTAAATATGGCTTTTAAATTAAACGGAAATCCTTTACCAGTTGATGTTCCTTTTTCTGTTGGAGATATAAATTATCCAGCAAATTGGTTAAGATTATCAACAGCAGATGAAAAAACTGCTTTAGGTATTACTGAAGTTGCAGACAATCCTGTTTATGACTTGCGCTTTTATAATAGTGACGGTTCAAAAAAATCATTAGACGATTATAACGAATATTATGAAAAAGATGCTGAAGATGGAAGTTATAAAAAAGGAGATAAAGTTAAAGATGCAGATGGAAATATAAGAGTTTATCCAGGAGTAAAATCAGTTTTAATTTCACAAGAAAAAGAAATTGCTCAAAGTTTGTTAAATGTTTATGATTGGCAAGTTGTAAGAAAAGCTGAAAAAGGCACAGCTATAGATTCAGCAGTTTCAACTTATCGTGATTCAATAAGAACAACTTATACAACACGCAAAACAGAAATTACAAACTGTGCAGATACTACAGCTTTAGTTACTTTATATAGTTCAAGTGAAAAAGACGGAGTTATTACACCAAATATGACTCAATATCCTGAACCTCCTACCTTATGAAAAATCACATAGAAAAACAAAAATTAGAGTGGCAACAAGAGTTAAATAAACAATTAGAAATTAAAAAAAATGCTGAAAAAGTTTTAGAAGATACTGTAAAAACTATTTTACGGATTGATGGTGGTCTTGTTGCGATGGAGAAGTTGTTGAAGAATATCGAGTTAACAAACCAGCCATTAAATACAATGGAGCTAAACCAAGAATCAAAGCCAAAACCATTAAAGTAATTGGCGCACAAGCTTTTAGGAGGGCTTCTTTTATCATGTTTAATCGTATTTGCCAAGTAGCTTCATTATTGTCTTTATTATTATCTGGGTCAATGGCTGCATTTGGATTCGTAGCAATTCAATATATGAAAAGCCCTGAATTTGAAAGAGATTTAAAAAACAAAATTATGGGCGATTTAGAAAAAAAAATGATTAATGAAATTCCAAAACAAATGCCTAAAATAAGCGGTCCATCAATTCCTCTTTAATGGAAATACCTAATATAAATATTCCAAATATTAGTATTCCTACAATAAATATTCCAGGCAATAATCCTTACAATGTTTTAAATGTACCTTTACCTTCAATAGTTTTACCTGGTTGTTATAAACAGCATAGAGACGCTTCAATAAAAAATACAGCTCTTTACGAAGATGATCCGCGTGGAACTTCTATAAATTGTCCGCATGGATCAATGCCTACATTTGAACCTTTGTTATATGACCGAAGAAAAATTGAAATTACTGAAGTAAAAGAAGAAAAAAAAGAAAAAGTTGAAGAAATACAGCCTGAATATAAACAAGAAAAACCAACAATACCTGAAAAAAAGAAAGACGAATTTTTTATAAAATGTCCAGGTGACAAAGATTTAAGAATTGGTATGTATGCATCAGAAGATAGGTTAGAAAAGGTTGTAGGCCATAAAATTTCTGAAGATGGCAAAACCTGTATTACCTTATTCGAAGAAACTAAATTTATTGATCGTTGGGTACCATCTCCTCCTCTTATTATCAATACTAGCCTTATTGCAATTACAGCTGCTACATCTCCTTTATTAGTAAATTTTTTAAAAAATATTGTAAAAACTGCTGTAAAAAAAGCTACTTCTCGGAAGTCAAAGAATGTTGATGAGGAATAACCTGATTTTTACGCGGTACGATTTCTATATCTTTACATAAATTATAATAAGGGCTATCTTTTGAAAATTGAATACCAGCGATTTTTTTCTCCCCACAATGTTTTAATCTTGCGAAATGCCAGTCAAGTTCTAAATTTTTAAGCTTCTGTTTATTTATATCATTCTGAACCTGCGCAGCTTCCTTACATTGTTTTGTATATTGTCTATCTAAAGGAATTGAAAAATTTAATGTAATTCCTGTTCCTAAAGCATAACTATCTTTATTAGTACCTGAATAATTTAATTGTTCATAAAGTATAACCCCTGGATTATCTGGCGTACCATCTCCAATTGGGTTTCCATTATCATCAAAATCACCCACAATATCAGTTTCATCATAAACAGGGGTTTTATAATAATCTCTATAAGGTTTTCGAAAGTTAGAATTAAATGTTGTAAATGGTGTAATTGTCATCATTGCTCCCTGACAAACAATGCCCCCTCCAAATTGATTTGTATGAAAACTTCCATTATTAACATTCCAATTTTGATTTGTAACTGATCCTGAATTTGATTGACTTACAGCATTAGCAAAAACTTTTACAGGACTTAAAATTATTGCGAGAACACAGATGTAGTAGTAGTAACTGATTCTGTTTCTATTTGTCTTGTTATTGAAGTTATATTTGAAATTCCACCTGGACCGCGATACGTTTCTGTAAATTGAAAAGAATTTCCAGAAGTTGGGTTTACGAGTGTGAATTGTGGCTTGTTTGTATTCGATAAATCTAACCCTGTATAATTATATGATTGCCCTGACGTAGTTCCTGTAACTGTTGTTGTTGGAGGTGCAATTGAACCATCTGTAGTAATTCCAGTTCCTGTAACTGTATATTCATACGAATTGCCAAAATAATCTGTACTGGTAATAGATTCTGTAATAGTACTTGTAGTATTTGTTGTACTTTGCATATTGCCTTGAACAAAGTTTGGAACAATATTTGCATTAACAGGTAAAACATATAAAAAAACTAATAAAAAAAGCTTTCGCATAATTCATTAATCTACAGTTACTGTTGTCACATATTGACCTGTTGCAGTAGTACCAGCTGATCCGGCAGTTATTGTAATCACATGATTATCAACTGTACCAGCTAAATTTGTTGCTGTTCCTCCTGAAGTACTGGTTAAATCTCCAAAAGCACTTACTTCGCCTGTAGTTAAACTTGTTGAAATAGTGTCGCCTGTAGTGTGTGAAACAGTATATGAGAAAGATTCGCCATCTGTAAGCTGACTAGCTGTAATTGGTGTATAAGAATTTACTCCATTAGTTGCTGCACCTAAACCTCCAAGACTTCCGGCAGTAGTTCCATCTGTAGTTGTAACACCAGTTCCTGAAACACTATATGAATTTCCAATTCGATCTGCTGCTGTAGCTGCTGCTGAAACCTCTAGTTTTACAGAAGAACTAATTGAAGAACTAATATCTGCAAAAGCAGCTGAAGGTAAAAATAATAATAAAGTTAAAAATTTTTTCATTTGATTCCTACGTTGTTTTTACTATTATCAATCATTTTAGGTGAATTTGCATTTTTCTTTTTGTTAACTGAGATACCGTAGCTGCCTAAAACTCCACTGGTCAAGCCGGCCAAAAAAGCGCCATCATTGCGAATTTTATCCATATAACCTAAAGTCATCATTGCTAAAGACCAGCAAAGAATCATAAAACGAACAGCATGACCAAAGATTTCGCCCCAATCAGTACCTTCTTTTTCTTCTTTATCTTCTTCCATAAAAAACTGTATTTATGGCAAATTTAGCAAAAATTGTTATGTTTGGAAAGTAACACACATTTTTTATGATTAAAATCTTAAAACCAATACTAATGACGTTTCTTACAACTACTACTGTAAAACGTTTAGTCGTTGATCTTTTACGTGCTATTTGTAAGCAAACAACAAATACTCTCGATGATCGCGCTGTAGATATTTTGGAAAAACAATTATTTCCAATAAAACAATGAAAAAGTTTTTAAATATAGAAATTGAAGAAGCACCTCCTGAACTTCAGCTTTCAGTTGAAATGAGATGCAGAGACATTATGCAGAGTGAAGATCATGACAATATTAAAAGATATTGCACTCACTTAGTAAGACATCAAATGAACCAAGATGTTTTTCTCGCTTCTATGCTTGGAAGATTAATTGAACTGGAAGCTGCTTTAGTTAAAAAAGATTTAGCAGAAGAAAAACAAGAGAAAAAAAATATTAACCCTATAAAAAAGCTTTTTCGTATTGATTAATTTCTTTTTCAGTAAAGTCTCGTATTAATAATTTATCAATTTTTTCAATTTCATAATTAAATTTAACAACTGCATTTTTTATATGCTCTTTAACCCAACGACCTTCTTCATAAACTACTTGGGCTTTACCATTTTCTTTAATAAAAACATAATGATCTTGACCTTTTAATTGTATATCTAAAAAGTTTCTTTCTAAATTTTTTCGTCTAATTTCTTTTAATTTTCTTAATTTAACTGAAGAATGTTCTTTTTTTTTCATTTTAATTCAAGTGAAATATCAATCCAGCAAGGTTGCGGTTTAACTCCTGGAATCTGTTTATAAAAAGGGTTAGCTATGTATTCATAAGTTTTTTTACCATCAAAAAAAATTCTACCAATATAAGGATCTGATGGAAACTTTGGTTTTTTCATAGAATCATATAGCTATGTTAATTTTATTGCCTAATTCATTCATAATTACTTTTATATCATCTTTATTAAGATTCCTGAAAACTTCATATTTAAGAACTCTTTTTTCTTTAAACATTTTATGTAGCTTTCTTTCTAAGGATTTAAAGTCACTACGACGAGGACTAACAGCTAAAACTTTATCCGGTTGTTGTTCTTTAATTCTAATTTTAATTCTTGAAGCAGTAGCTCTACCAATCTTCCAATAGCCCTGACTTTCAACAAAATAAACATGACCCCATTCTTTAGATTTTTCTGGCGCTTTATAACTTTCAGGAGGAGTCCAGGCATTTTCCCAACCTTCGTCTAGTGCTTCTTCATTCCAAACTTCTTTACCTCTAACATATTTAACAAAGCCTTTTCTTATAAGCCATAACATAGCTTCAAAGTCGCTAGACATTTCATATTGCCTTACTCCATTTATAAATATGTCAGTTTCTTTAAAACAAATACCATATTTTTTATATATTGTTTCTTCGTCCATACCAAAAAATTTTTCATGTTCAGTCCTGGTATCTTTTTCATAATCTCCAACCCAAGTACGAATAGTACCATCACCTGTTGTAGTAACGGTACATTCATTTTGATTAAAAACTAATTTAGGATAACCAGAATTAAGCATTTGAATTAAATTTTGTTTTTAAATATTTAATTTCTATAGCTTTTTTATCTCGTAAATAATCTTCATTTGTCATGGTAGATTCCATTAAATAACGATCATTTAAACGAGACATTGCAGCATCATATTCTTTTTCAGTCATAATAAATAATTTTGAGTTTTATAAATAAGATCAATTATCCCCTCTAACTTTGGATTACTTTTTTCTAAATCATTTAAAAGTAAATCAATTTCATTAATTAATTCAATACAATCATTATCCATTGTTTTTTTTAACAATGCTTGTTTTTTTTCAATTAGCGAAACAGCTATTAGGAAAAATTGATTCTCATTAAGTTTCATTAGAAAGGTATCTCCTCTGTTTCTTCTTCTGTTTGTATTCTTCTTGGATTTATAGTTCCAAAACAAGAATCTTCATCTTCTTCAAATTTATTTTTTTTACCATTTCCATTTAGATAAATTCCTGTAACTTCTTCACTTTCGCCTGTTCTCATATCATAAACCTTTCCAGGCTTCTGAAAATCTACATTAGCAGCTGCAGCTTTAATATGTGCGCAAAATTCATCTATAGAAGTTAATGGAATAAACAAACGCATCTGTTTAGGATATTTTTGTTTGCTGTTTTCAAATGGATTATCTCTAACTGTAAAATTAACAGGAAGAGTAAGTGCTGGATCAAATTCTTGATAAGCCATAATTTTTTAAAATGAATGAATTGGTGTAATGTTGTGTGCTTCTTCCCATGCCAAAACATGGTGAAGCTCGTAGCGAACTCGGCTTTGACCGATTGCTAAATGTGTTTTTGGTAATGTGTACCAGGTTGGACCTGTTTTATTACCAGCTTTAGTTTTATCTCGCCAACTTTTAATAGTTGCAGGTTTTAATGCATATCTATAAGCGAGGTCTTTAGTTGTTAAATACTGTTTCTCCATTAGCTATTTATTTGTTCAGTTAAATTTACATATTTAGCTTCTAATAAATCAGTTAATTTACTATATTCTTCTTTTGTAATTTTGCCTTCATTTAATCTATCGTTGAAAGAATCAGTATAAGAATCAAGTTTTTTTAGCTGTTTACAATCTTCGATAGCTTTTTTAGCTAAAACAAAAGTAGTAGATTTTTGACTTACAGGTGTTTTTAACTCTTCTTTTTTACCTTCTTTAGTTCTTTTGTTAGGCTTTTCTTCTTCAATTTCCATATTATTATCCATATCAGTTTCAAGACCAAGAATTAATTTAATACTGTATCTTCTCTGATAGGTAACAGAACCACCCCAAACATGTGCTTCATTTTTCTTTTGTAAATCACGGGGTGGAAGAAATAAAGGTAATTCACTTACTTCTTCATGTCCTTGTTCATGAACTAATTTAGTTTTTACTAAAGTTTCACCTGTTGGCGTGTAACCAAAAAGTTGAGATAAATGAAAACCATTATTATGTAAAATTGGTTGTATTAAAGAAAGCATTTGCTCGAGAGGTAAATAATCATAGCCAAATTTACCGTTGTCAACATGCTTAGATTTTCCTAATGAAGGAAATTCTTTTTGTGCTTTTTGTAATGCTTTAATAAAAGCTATTTTTGAATTAGTTTCAGTCATTTTTTAAATGCCCAATAAGGTATGCTAATAGTTTTAATTCCTTCGTTTGGCTTGTTATAGCCAGGCCAAATTCCGGATTTTACGTAAGACTTTATTCTTTTTAACGATTCTTTTTGTACTTGTAAGCCTTCTTGTATTGTTTCCTCGTCAAGTTCATAAACGCCAATATTAA
>VTLG01009638.1_pt1 | contig 23669 bp, 26 predicted proteins | sample 4694571 | NCBI WGS metagenome assembly VTLG01 (sample SAMN12604809, study PRJNA352737) | marine metagenome | biome: ENVO:00000447; feature: ENVO:00000209|ENVO:00000569|ENVO:01000036; material: ENVO:00002151; isolation source: viral sequences binned using virsorter ...
CCAACTGTTCAGTAGTGTACTGGTTACCAAATACTTCTGGAGTAGTAGGAATGTGATGTGCAATTTGATCATCATTATCCGATAAGGGATCATCAGGAAAAGGAGCTGGTTCATAATTAGAAGTATCTAAACCAATATTAGGTCTACCAGTTTCAGGAGTATATTCATATCCTCCATTATTTTTAACCCACTCCTGACCTTCTTCAGCAGATGAAAAAGAATTTAAAGATGGGTATGGATCTTTTGTAGATGATAGAAAAACATCCTTTGCAGATGCAATTGCAGATGAAGTAGATCCAAATGATATATGGTCTTGACCATAGTAATTGTAATCTACTGCTTGTGCAGCAACAGTACTACCAGTATCAATGTGAATAGTATCTGAAGATGCAGCTGCAGGGTATGGATTACCCACTACACTATGTCCATCTTCCTCCCAAAATTCTTGATCCGTTCTAACTCCAACATTCTTTTCTGTCATAATCGGATAATCCTCATCAAGTGTTCCATTTAATATTGAACCTAATAGTCCCCAAGCGTTAACCATAGTCAAATAAAAATTCTTTTACCAATCTTTCCGCCTTTTGTTTTCCAAACTTTCCAGAAAGATATCCTCCAACTGGATCCAACTTGGTCATGTAAGCATCGAAGTCATGATACACCGATGTATCCATACCACTTGGTTGCTTACAGTATACCATATCTGCATAGGCAGTCAAGTATTTCTTAAACATTGGTAGGTGATCATCCACCTCATCAGCAGTACAATAAGCAATGTAAATATTTTCCGAGAAATGATTGCCAGGTTCAAAGAATCTATAATCTCCTTTACCTTTTGGTAAACCTTCAACACCAAATAGAAGATTCTCTGTAGGGTGTTGGAAATCAAATACTATAATGACTTTCTTATCAAAGAAACCCATGAGATCCATACCAAAGCAAGGAAGATTTTCCCCTGTCTTTGGATAGATTATATTATTATAGATGTTTGACTTCTCACTGTAAATATCTACAGCACGAGACTTAACAAAATACTCGTGTCCAAATAATTCTGCAATTAAAGTGGTATCCTTACTTTTCCAGTATCCCCATCTAAGAGTTTTATACATGCCAGGAAAAACGGCCGTGACTGCAGATTTATAGTTGTCCCATAGATTTTTCATCGTGTATTAAGTACCCAAATTAATCTAATAACCATACCAGTAAAGAGAACATAGTAGGTCCACATAATCCACATACCCACCTTATTATGGAGTGAGCCACGTTTGTATGGATGAACAGCAAGATGTGGGGAACTATCCCAACCATCCTGCATGTACTCTTTAGGATCAATCTTCTTCATAAGCCTTGTCCTCTGCATCATTAAAGTTTACATCAGCGTCAACCTTGTCATAAAGATCAAGGAAAGCCTGTTTAGTTTCATCATCGAAACGATTAACACAGACTTCAATTGACTTAGCCTTGTTATTCCAAATCTTATATGCCTTAACAATGTGTACTAATCTACGAGTACTAATAACTTCCTCTACTCCACCATCATAGAATGTTTTACGGATGATGTCAGCCCAGTCCACAAGACGTTTTGTGTACTCTTTATCATCACATAACTGACTAAGAATCTTATTCTCTGTAATGATAGATGGATAAGTTTGTTCAAAAGTTACAGGGAATCTCTCAAGAAATGCTTCATTCAGAACATTGGTTCCTATGAATCTACCATCCTCAGATCCCTTACCCTTAGTATTAGCAGTAGCGATCACATTAAATCCTTTGGCAGGTTCTACAAACTTACCAATCTTCTTAAGAAATACTCCCTTACCTTCAAGGATAGACTGCAAACAAAGAATTTTATTAGAAGCAAGATCAACTTCATCTAAAAGGAGGACAGCTCCCCTTTCCAATGCTTCGATAACTGGTCCATTATGCCATACAGTGCTACCATCGACAAGGCGAAAGCCACCAATAAGGTCATCTTCGTCTGTTTCAATTGTAATATTAACTCTAATTAACTCTCTATTTAGTTGGGCACATGCCTGTTCTACACTGAATGTTTTACCATTACCAGAGAGCCCTGTAATAAATGCAGGATAAAAAATCTTAGACTTAAGAATCTTCTTAATGTCAGTGAAACTTCCAAAAGGAACAAACCCCTGATCCTTTAGAGGAACAAGATTAGTTTGTTTTTCTACTACTGGTTCAGCAGATGCAGCCTCGTAAGTCTTCTCCAATCTTTCTGCAATGCTACTAAGATCATACCTTCTATCAACACCTGTCTTACCATTCCAATATGGTAGATCACTTTTCTTGTATCCAAGATTAGTTTTCTCCCAATTAGCCATAGTAGTGGCAGGATTCTTACCTTGAGATTTTAAATAATTTCTTATGTCTGTTGGTGTAATAGTGTTACCACCAACAAAATCTTTAAGGGATTCAAGTCTTGAATTCACTTGTTTAACAGGCATGGTCAATTCGTTTGTATGTATACATTATAAAGGAAAAAATGGCATAATGCCAAGGCATTGTACCACTTCTTAAAGTGTCTATGCTATCAAGGACATAAATTCTCCAAGCACTTTCTTGTTCATCTTCTTAGCAGATAAGGATTTCTTAAAAGCAGATTTGATCCTTGCTTTTGTTGCCCCATCCTCAACTTCAAATTCACTCTCATTGTTAAGAGCATTAGATGATAGTCCAAAGTAAGCATGATACCCAACATCTTTTAGGACAAGAGACTTATCCTTTCTCCAAGATTGCATAATATCTGCAACCTTTTCAATGTTCCAGTTACAATACCTGCGAACAAAATTGTTAGCATCTCTCTGAGCCATCACTCTGATACCAATAAAGTTAACATAAGGAAATCTACCTCGTAATTGATTGATCAAAGTACTTGTCATACTATGATAGTTTGGTTCTACAAAATGAGTACCTCCAGAAACCCTATCACGAATGAAACACTTACCATTAATGGCAGATCTACATCCCAATCTTGGTTCACCTTCCTCATATCTTGGTGCAATCATTACATTATACTTAAGTTCATGAGCTTCACCATCTGTAAGAGTGATACATTGAACCTTTTGGACACCAGTTCTCTTACTAAACTCTGGAATGATTTGATTTAAAGTAACCAAAGCCTCATTTAATGGAGTACCAGAAAGAGATAATCTTTGTGGATACTGATAATAAGAATTGAACCTTGTATTACTATCCATAGAGTAAGTCAGACGGAAGAAATGCTTCATCTGTTTCTCAAATTCAGATCCTTTAGTAGTACTACTAAACATATTGAGTAGAGAGAACTCATCATCAACCATTAAAGTATTTTCTTTTCTCTCATGATGTTGTGGAGGAACAATATATTTTTCCACTTCAGTATCATAATGAGATCTATACCATTCGTTACTGAAAGCATAAACCTCAAAAGGAATCTGAGCTTTCTTGCAGAACCATAAAAGATTAAAGAGTTGTTTAACTGTATCCAAAAGATATGGTGACATTGATCCAGACCAATCAAGGATAAAAATTAATCCATGATTCTTACCATCAGCAAGTGTTGTTACCTTTTTAAATACATCATCATTATACTTGTAAGTATAAAGTTTTGTAGTGTCTAATATACCTGTCTTGGAAGTAGAAGCACGAGCATAACTATCAGCTGCCTTTCTACATTCAAATTCCTTAACCAAGTAATTAACTTCTTTCTGTGCTGACTTCCTAAACTTCTGATAATCACTATCAACATTTTCAAATGGATCTTTATTCCAAGTAGTATAACCTTTTTCTTCAATAGCTTCCTTGTATCTCTTATCAACTTCAACATACCAACTATCAAGATACTCATGTATATCTGAATTCTTACCAATGACAGTATCCATATTTAATTTTGGAATCTCAACATAGGCAGGTTCATCACCATCATACTTTGCAGGAGTACTAAGTTCTTTTAGATTCTCCTCCAAACTCTTATCAGTAAGAGTATCATTATGGTCTCCACCCTTTTCAACAAATTGATCCTGTACTTCTTCTACTTCCTCTTCTTGTGGTTTCCTATCTCCACGACCTTCAGATTCATCTTCTAATGCACCATAATCCTCCTCAATATCCTCAGAACTATCAAAAGGAACAGGTGGTGGTGTATCAGATTCTTCATCACCATTGATCTGAACTGGTGTATGAGTCTTTTCTTCTGAATTTACATAATCAGAAAGATCCTTAGCTAAAAGAAGAACATCTTCAAATGTCTCAGTCTTGAAAGCCTTATCACGAAACCCTATTTCCTTCTCGGAGAATGGGATATCAACAAAATTACCAATCTTAAAATATAAATTAATTCTATCTGCAAGAATGAACTCATCAAGATCCTCATCTGCAATTCCAAAGAAATCTTGATCAGATAACTGAGAGTATCCACCGTAGAAGGTCTTGATCAGGCCAGGATACTTACGTTTCATCAACCTTTCAATTCTAACATCCTCTAAAATATTAACAAAGGATTTAGGTACATCTGGATATTCTACTTTCCAATCATCTTCTGGAGTATATAATGCATGACCTACTTCATGTCCAACCAGAAGGTCATATACGATCCCAGAAGCACGATCCCACATAGGTAGAGTAAGAACTCTCCTCTTTACATCAAAGGACGCTGTAGAGACCTTACGGTTCTCTATTATAAGATCCTCTGTAGCAAGCAACTTAGCAAGTTGACCCTTGACCTCATAATTGACCGCATTAATCATTGGCTGTTTCTTCTGTATGTTCCTATAATACATCAGATTAGAACCAATTCAACCATTAGTGTGCAGTTATTTAACCGTCACACGACCTTACTAAAACCGTTTACCTTCTTAAATGTTATTAGATTATCCAATCTATCAGTTAATTCCTCTTGTTTGTGAGAAATCATAAAGACATGAGCATCCTCAATAACATATCTAACAATCTTTGTGAAGTCCTCTGTACCATTACCATCCAAGGAACTATCAAATATCTCATCAAGAATCAATAGATTAGTAGAAGATGAGTTCTTCATCTTAGCAATATCTCTCCACATGAAAAGAATTGCAAGGTCAATCCTCATCTTTTCACCCTCAGAAAATGATTCATAACTGAATCTCTCATGAATAGGAGACTTAACTATCTCATTAAACTCATCATCAAGAGTAAAATTAACATAAAAGTCCTGTAATTGCAGATACTTATTGATCTGTTTATTCATTAAAGGAAGATATCTCTGAATAATTTTAGACTTGACACCACCATCCTTCATCATAGAGTGTGCAAACTCTAAGTAAGTTATTTCTTCAGTTTGATTGGACTTATTTTTTTCTGCGGTATCTAAATCATCTATTAATTTGTTAAGAGTTGCCCTTTCAGTATTTCTGTTTGCAATTTGTTCGGTAATGTCTTGAACTTCCTGTTGAAAATCTCGGATTTGTCTCTGATATTCAGAAATTTTAAAATTGTTGGTAGAAATTCCATTCGTTAATGTGGTGATCTGCTTGGAGACCTCTATAAACCGTTTATCTCTTTTTTGTTCTTCGCTTATAGATTCTTTGAGTTCACTGTACGCTGAGTTAATCTCTTGTACCTTGTCCTCGATTTCTCCGATTTTATTTAGCCTGAACTCTTCCTCAATAGACTGCTCACATGTAGGGCATGATACATTATCTTTGAAAAATTTATGTTCTTTACTGATAGTCTTAATCCTTTGTTCAAGTTTAGCCTTCACATTGTTCATCTTTTTTAATGAACTACTTGCATTAGAGAATTGTTCAAGTTCTTTTGTATGGAATTCAACATCAGATTGGTTATCTTTATTCTCTTCCAATAAGGAATTGATATCTCTATCTAATGAACTCAATCTTTCTTCCTTATTTTTAATTCTTTCCTTCCCTCTCTTATCCAAGTCTGCAATAAAGCTTTCCTGCATGGTGATCTTCTCTTCCACCATGTCCCTTTTAGTAGTAAGTTCCCTTATTAGTTCATTAGTACTACGCATCTTATCCCTAAGAATACTTGCCATTCCAGAGAAAATTTTTATATCCAACATATCTTCTACAATCTCTCTCCTATTAGAGTTGGACAGTTGCATGAATGGCACAAAGGTTGCCGATCCTAATATAACCGTCTGAGTAAAAGACTTATAATTTAATTTTAATATAGTTTCTTCAAGATTCCTCTGTTGATCTATCGCAGAAGCAAACTGGTCTTGAAGTTTTCCATCAATATAGATCTCAAATAACGTGGGTTTAATACCACGCACAACCTGATAATCCCTACCATATGCAGTAAATTCTATATGTACTTCACACTCTTTATCGTTAACTGTATTAACTAACTGTGCTTTCTTAATCTTACGGAAAGGCTTATTATATAATACAAAGGTAAGCGCATCCAACATGGTAGACTTTCCAGTACCATTCGCACCAACTATCAAATTTGTAGGCGATTCCGTAATATTAATCTCGGTAAATTGATTACCTGTAGATAAGAAATTACGCCACCGAATCGTCTTGAATATAATCATAATGTTGGGGTGGGAATACTATATCATCTGGTGTGATGATTACATATTTGTAATTGTGTTTTTTGCAAGTTTGGACTGCAAGTCCATCGTCAATCTCAACTACAGATAACGGAGCGGAGTTATCTGCGTGTAGTAGTCCTGCATATCTTTGTGCGTCGTCCTCTTTTTGGAAGAGGTAAAGTGCCTTATCACCACTATCATCCATACAGGCATATGCCCCGTCGCCCTCGGCGCCTTTTAGAGATAGGATGTACATAGATCACTCCGCTTCGCAAGCTTCCATGTATACTTCTCGAAGAAGTTCTTTCACTCGTTCTTTTTTTAGATCGAAATCGGAATCTTCTATGTATTTATTCAATAGTGTCAGTGTATCTTCGACTTTATCATCATCGAATTCCACCTCTGCATCATTTACCTCCAGATTTTCTATGATTTTAAGATCAGCCACGCCGGCTTTAATCATTCTATCAACAAACTTCTCGTATTGTAACTGATTAGACTTCTTTCTGACAAGTAACTTAACAATTTTATTTTGATAGAGGTGGAATTTAAAGGTTCCAAGAGGAGTATCTTCATAATACACCTTAGCGAACATGTGATTTGTGTTCTCTATGAATTCTATAGTACGGTCATCCGTATCAAAGATATTAAATCCTCTCTTATCTCCACAATCATTCCAGTACATTTCATATGGATTACCCAAATAAAATACCTTACCATCATTACTTCTGGTATGATAATGTCCTGAGAATACTGTATCAAACTTCTCTACGATACCTCTATCAATACCTCTCTGTTGTACACAGCCAGGATATAACTCAAACCCTCTCAGTTCTAAGTGACCAAAAGCAACTTCAGAGTCCGTGGCAGCAATAGCAGATTCAGTTTCTCTAAAGTTATCATCACAGATCCAAGGGAGCATGAAGGCTTTGAACCCGTTAATATCATACTCTCCAGGCGAAGATATAGGTATAAGATTATCGTAAGTAGATAAAAGAGACTCAATAGAATTAATCTGATTGGTATTCTTATAATAAACATCATGGTTTCCTACAAGTTGCCAAACTGTTACGCCAAGATCTCTAAACCTATCATACACATGTTCCTTTGCCCAGTCAAGTGACCAGAAATCTATGTTCTTACGATTATCAAAAGCATCTCCCATATGAATACAATACTTTATCCCACGTTCCTCAAGGGTGGGAAAAAATATATCATCATAAAATTTTTGCCAAAACTCATGAAAAGCTTTTGAACCTCGGCGCCCTCCGAAATGAGTATCAGTTATAATCGCAATCTTCATTTTGTTTTTGATCTGTTTATCAAACTAATAAACTTATCTGCTGCAAACGTACCTGCGAGACACACATCTATCTCATCACCATCTTTCCAATTCTCAGTACCATCCTTCTTAGTGTGTGCTAATGCCACAGTAAGATCATCAATTATCTTTTGTGTGATTTTCATTTACATGCTCAACTTGTATCGGTTTAGTAAGTAGATCAGCAAGTCTATGATATGCAATAGCAGTAAAGACTTGAGGGACTATAAAGGCTACCATTGCTACTACCCAAAAAACATAGTAATAGTTCTCTTTATTTTGTGTTCTCATCTCACTGATACATCTTTGTCTGGACTGCCTCTTTTATAGAATTGTAGTCAGAAGTATTGCCGTAATCATCGTCAACAGTGAATACTTCATCGTACCCCGACTTTTCAATGATTTTACTACGGATCTCCATTTGTTTCTTCTCTTTCTGGATCCTCCGAAGAAATGCGTAGTGTATAATCTGGGTGAAGTATGCAAAAGGGTTTGTAGATTTCTCTGGATTGAAGTTATGTATGTATTGAACGCAGTTTTCAATTCCATCACAAATCATATCCTCCCTAAACATATAGTTTACAAAGTTTGGTTTATACGACAAGTGTGTCGCAATCTTTAAAAAACAAGACCCAAGATAATTACTGATACGTGGCTTTGGATCGCCATTTTCTTCCGCATCTTTCACATCCTTCTTGTATTGAACAATCGCATACAAGAATTCTTTATTATTTACATAATGTTCGGATCTCTTACGTGTCTTTGCTGCAGGCATGGCATGATTATCCTTTTATAATACGTTGTTATAAGTGTACCACAGTATAGGTATTTTGACAACAGTTGACAAGGTTGCCCATCTTGTATATAATAACTCTGTCAGAGTTCAAGGGATATTAGGATCCAGCTTTATCGGGTTTATTTTTATAAAGCTTCTCCAGTTGTTCCCGAGCCTTTTCAACAGAATTTAAATAACCCATTTTCTTAGTTACTTTAATTCTCTCTGAACCATCAGTGAAGTTAGCCATAACAAATTTAGTGTAGTAAGTAACCACTTCAGAATCTTCGGCTGCTTCAACTACTGTAATTACTTTATCCATAGGAATGACAACTAATCCCTCTTTAGGGATACTACGTAACCAAGGCATCATTCTTAGGCCTTCTGCAGCTCCATTAATACTGACTGTTTCTATTTCTACTGGATCACTACAGACTAAAATATTTCTACCATTCTCCTCGACAGGGAGAATCTCAGCGAAGATCTCTTCGCCTGAAACAAGTTTTATAGATCCATAAAATTCTTCGTCCATTATGTCTTCTTTACTATAGTATTTCCAATTACTAAGTAGTCTATATTCATATTTATAAGTCCTTCAAGAGCATCTTCTGGAGTCTCTATGATGGGTTTACCGTTATCATTAAATGATGTGTTCAATAATACGGGGTCACCACTTAGTTTATCATATTCTTTTAATAATGTCGATAGTTTGCCCTCCTTTATTGTTTGGATTCTACATGTTCCGTCTTCATGAACAATAGCAGGTATTCTATCTTTCTTTTCTTGCTTGACTGTCTGTGAGTATAACATATAAGGACTTACTATGTCTTCCTCAAAGTATTCCTGAAGACGATCTTCTAATATAACTCCAGCAAAGGGTCGCCAATATTCCCGATGCTTAACCCGTGAATTTAAAATATCCTTATTCTCTTTATATTTAGGAGACATAAGGATTGATCTGGATCCTAATGCTCTTGGACCAAACTCAGACCTTCCTTGATACCACCCTATAATCTTATTATCATTAAGGTATTCACTAACTTTTTTACATAAACCATCAGGATCATTATAGTATATCTCATAGTCAATATACTTTCTATACTTAGGCCAGTTATCTAATAATAAAAAATTACTTTCTTTTTCATCATAAGATTTTCCTAAGAGTGCCAAATTTTCTGGCACCTCGACTCCCACCGAAGCAGCTGCACCATAATGAAGTCCACAATCATTAACAAAAGGAGTTAGATGAAAATTTAAATGAGGAAACTTCTTAACTATCTTAGTGTTTGCAGGTATATTTAAAAAGATACCACCTGATAAACAAACATCTTTATCTAAGTAACCCTTCTCATCAAGTATACCAATAAAATCAACTAAAGCATTTTCTATATTATTTTGTAAAAAGGCTGCTTTATTTTCAGGAGACATGCCCTGCAAATCTTTTGCATCATGATACATAAAGTCCACTATAGGCATTCCTATAGTACTGAACTCATAATTTTTTGGATCATTATTCTTACCATAAGCAGCCAATCCCATTACTTTACCTGAGAAAGTCTCAACATACCTATGATCTGTTAACCTAATATCTTGATTGTTTGTTTTTTCACACCAGATATTATGTGACCAGTACTGGTGGAATAATCCATACTGTCCACCAACATTAAAGTGTCTAAGAAGATTCTTTTCTTTATTGAAATATCCAAAAGAACATTCTTCTATGAACTGAGGACCTTTCTTAGTGGCAGAATAACTACCACCACCATCAATTACCAAATAGCATCCTTCTTTAGCATTGCATGAATAAATTGAAGACCATGCATGTGCTTTATGATGTGAAACAAATCTTATCTTTGCGTTAGGAAATATATGTTTTAAGTAATGTTCAGTATGACCCTGCAACCATTCCAACATAAAGATCTGTTGTCCTATACAAGGAACAACTACAACATCTATATCTTCTTCGGTTAAATCGCCTAAGACATACTTGATGGAATTCTCTGGAAAATCACCATCATACTTATATCCAGTTAATCTTTCTTCTTGTATACTACATGAATGTTTTCCATCAACAAATAATGTGGCACCAGCATCGTGTACCCATCCATTATCATTGTGACTTTCCCATCCTATAGCACCATATATTCCAATAACATTCATTTAAGGTTCACTTGGTTGATTTCATAATTAAACTTTTCTTCATTATAAATTTTGATTCTCTCTACCAAATGATTTAAGGTATAATTTCTTTTATGTTTGGTAGAGATATCATCTGCAATATCATACAATATTGCCTTATCTTTTAACCGTCCTTTTCTGAGGACTCTGCCAATGGATTGGAGATTTCTAATTCTGGACTTGCTTGGGGAGGCGAAGATGACGTTGTGCAGCCGCCTAATATTAATCCCAGTGCTAAAAGTCCCATAGCTAGCGATGATAATTGCATTGTTTTCTTTCTCAGTAATTTCTCTGACCTGTTCTCGTTCTTCTACATCCACACCACCGTGGATAAAAAAGACTTTACGGTCATCGGTTTGTATTAAATTATATAGGGGCTCACCATGAGTCTCTACTCTACTGTAAAGAATAAGAGTATTACCTTTAAGACTTAAAGCAAGATTTTTTATAAAGTTATTTCTCTGTTCATGTGATATAATATATTCTAACTCTTCCAAATATGTTTCAAATTCTCTTGGTGGATGTTTCAACAAAAGTATTTTGATATTTAATTTAGATAAGTGTCCCTTGTCTATCAGATCTTTTGTTTCAGTTAACTTATAACTGGGCCCAAACAACCCCTCTAAGACCCACTTGTGCGTCTGTGTGCCGTCTAAAGTACCAGTGAATCCATATCTATACTTGGCATCTTTTAACTTTGACATAATACCAACTAATGATTTAGACTTAAACTGATGTGCTTCATCTCCTATTATAACATCATATTTTTTAAACCATTGTTTATCTAACTTATAGATAGACTGCCAAGTTGTTATAGTTACTAATCGTTTATCCCATTTCTCTTTACCAGAGTAAACCATATGACAATATTTTTCGACATCCCAACCATACTCTACAAAATCCTTATACATTTGTTCTACGAGAGAAGTCGTGGGAACAACAAGTAATACACAACGTTTATTTTCTACATGATATCGTGCAATTGAATAAATCATTAATGACTTACCAGATGCAGTTGGTGATACAAGGAGTCTTCTATTATGTCTTAGTGCATCATATACTCCTTCAATTTGATAATCTCTTGGTTTAATCTGAGAGATTACTTTCATATAATCTTTAATACCTTCCTTTGTTATGTTATCATTATGTTCAAAGGGAGTTCCATAAAACTCATTATCTAAAAATTGAACTGAGTACTCAGACTTCTTTGCCCAAGAGACAATCTTATCTAACAGTCCGACATAAACCTCACCAGTGGCAGTTGAAAATAAACGAATTTTACCATCCCAGTATCTACTTCTATACTGAGGCATAAATTTTGCGCCTGGAACATCAAAAGTAAAGAAATCTGATAGTTCCTGTTGAACATGAGGTTGTGCATCTACTGTAAGATAAACCTCATTCTTCTTGGCAATGGTAAGGTCAGTCATAACCCCTCGTAAATCTTTGCCATTCGATGGCATTCTTTATTTGGTACGTTCGATTTAATATGGTCTTCAATATACTCTCAAGATAATCTAACATTATCTGATAGTAATCTATCTTAGCAACGCATTTAATTATATCTTCGTCTGCATCAAAGTACTTATCCAGATCCGCCTTCATGACTTTATAGTCAAAAGGTTTCTCTGCATACACCTCTGGTGATGATTTACCTGAGTAATATTGCCACTTCTCTTTTCTTAAAACTTTAAACTTGGTTTCCTGTGCTCTCTGTAGCGTTAAGATATTATTGTATATCTTATAATACTTCGCATGTAAGGAAGGTATCTTTGTTGATTCTGAGTGTAGAAGTTCATTATCAATTACCGAGTCCTTTTCCCAAAGTTCCTGTATAAATTCAAGATTCATTACCTAATAAACTCTCCACATTAAAAATAGTATATTTGAAAGAGGCTGTCGCCATAATATAATTTATATCAGTTGCATTAGCACTAAATGAAATAGGAGTCAGTGATACTGGGAATAGATCACTAAAATCTACTTTAGCAACTGCAACAAAACTACTGTTATAAACTAATAAAGATCCATCAGAGTAAGCACTCTGTTGTGGATTTTGATCATTAACATCTAAAGGAATTGATTCTCCGAAATGCTCTGGGAAACCCAATGCTCTCATCCAATCATGAACCTGTAGATAATTAACTAAATTCTCATCAATAAAGAATTCTATTTCAAGATCATTATATACCAACTTATCGCCAGGTGTGGCAATATCTTTTAGGTATGTTGGTTGAACTGCAACACCAAGATTAATGCCTGGTATATTTACAGATTGCGAAAAGAAATCTACCTTTGGCGCTCTCTGTAAGGTGAACTTAAATCCAGCAGGGGATAGGAAGTTCCTGTTCTTAAGTTGTCTATCCCAAGCAGTTAACTTGCCTTCACCTGTCGTTGCCATGGTTTTTACTTTTATTTATCTTGTAATTCTGGTGGGTCACATTCAGGATTAATACTTTCAACCATTGTTCCACCTATGTCAGCACCTTGATCCATACCAATCATTGTAGCAGCGCCAGCAAGTACCCAACCAACGAAAGGAATCCCAGTGAGAGAAGGGGCCACAGCAGCACCAACACCAGCACCGACCATCCTACCTGTTCCTTTTCCTGATCCAATTGCTTCGATACATTCTTCTGACTTGCGTTGTTCTGCGGTAGCTTGAACAGCCGCAGTCCCAATACTCGCTGCTGGGTATGATTTTCTTTCCGTAATGGTGTTATTACCCAATCCCAGAAAGCCACCTTTCTTCTTTATATTCCGTTCCACACGGGACATCTTAGGATCATGGGAACGATAGTTGATCCAATATCCGTCTTTACCTGCCTTTACTTCATAGGAAGTGTACTCACCAACGGGTACATTTACTACAGGGAACTTACTTTGTCTGGATATCATCCCAATCATCCCAATATGACTAAGACCCAGTACTGTTCCTAAACTTATGGTAAACCACTTATTCATGATAATAACATGAGGCATATTATATAGGCATAAAAAAAGAGGTTGTCTATAGAACCCCTAACTCTTCTGCAATATATTCTTCTATTAATTTTTCTGCCTGATTCCTAACTGGTATCATATTCATTCGATGGAAAACAAAATGCGAGACTTCTTTGATTTGATCTTTGTCGAGCTCGGGATGTAATTCGGAAACTACCCCACTTATTTTGAGGGATACTGTTGTATCTTCAATAAACTGTTTCACTTTTTTAGTGGCATACACTAAAATATTATTTAGGCATAAAAAAAGAGACCCCGTAGGGTCTCTCTGATAAACGGTAAACCGTAATCACATAAGGTTCTGAACCTTGACGCGACGATAGTAACGGTTTGAGTTTGCAAGAAGGCGACCAAGACCTTGGTTAGAAACGTTACCCTCAGCGAATGGGTTAGCAACGATTCCATAACGAGTCTTGAAGCCAATTTTTGGTTGGAAGGTGTCCTGACCAACTGCACGAACCATCTGTAGAGGAACGTATGGGCAGTAGAACACACCAGCGTCATAAGGATTAGATCCTTTGTAACCAACAACGTAGTACTGATTAGCGTCATTGTTTGCAGCGAATGGATCGATGTAAACTTTGTACTTACCAGCCAATGTTCCAGCAAATGTATTGCCAGTATCATCAACGTTAAGGTTAGCGTTAAGAGCAGGTGTATAATCGAGGATTCCAGCCATTGTTAGAGCAGAAGCCACGTCTGCAGAGCAGAGGACAACGTTGCCCTTTCCGCGACGAGTTCTTTGTGCGATCTGGTTGGCATCTCTTTCGATCTGGAAAAGAAGTCCTTTGAACTTCTCAACTGACCAACGACCGTTACTGTCAACGTCGAGGTCAAATGCACCGGCAGTTGCGGTATTTATTGTTGCACCTTGTTCTGCAGACTTGTAGATAGTACGGATAACTTCGCGGTTGATCTCAGCAAGTATCTCTGTTGAAAGGATATTTGCGAGTTCAGACTCAGCGTTTAGTCCGTGGATAGCTTTCAAGTCCTGAGCAAGTTCTAAACTGTACTCAGCTTTTAGCGCACGAGATTTCGCAGTAACTGTTACTTTCTCGATGCTGAACGCCATTTCTTGGAAATGGTTGGAAGCACCGTCGCCTAAGGCTTCAGCGTCTCCTGTGTTCATACCTTGTCCTACGTCGTAGGCAGAGGTTGTTGCAGAACCGACTGGGTTAAGAACAGATGGGTTAGTACCAGACTGTGAAGTAGTACCAAATCCAGCAGCGGTATCGGAGAATCCTCCAGTGAGGTTCTCTGCGCTGTTCTGTCCTGAAAATGCTGAATCTGGCTCATCGAACAGAGCTTCAGTTCCACTCTGGTTGGTGTAGCGAGAACGCATTGCGAAGATAAGTCCTGTAGGACCACTCATTGGTTGTACGCCAGCGAGGTCATAAGCGACCAAGTTAGGCATTGCACGACGGATCAATGAGATCAGTACAGGGTCGAAACCTGCAACTGGACCAGCTGGTGTTGAAGAACCACTAAAACCTGCTGTACCAGCAGAGTTAGTTGGTGATGCTTCTCCAAGGAACTGGCTCTCTTCGCGGAGCATTTGCTCCTGATTTTCCAATAGAACTGCAGTTACATTTCTACGGTGCGAATCTTTGATTGGATCGATCCCCTCGTAATCGAGGAGAGGAGCCCACTTTTCAGTGAGTTCGTTGTAATTGATGTTTTGTTGCATCGTTTTATACGGGTGTTTTAATTAATTGTTATCACTTCCTATTTTGCAACACGACCAAGTGCTTCAAGATAAGTGGCCATGGAACCTGTAGGGGCTTCAACATGTCCTGCTTCTTCTTTCAATTCTTGTGTCTGTGATGTTGCAGATGCTTTCTTACCATCGAAGTAAGACTCCTTAAGGGTAGTTAGCTTCTCTGCATAGGCTTCCTCACTTTCAAACTCAACACCTTCAGCAAGAGTAGCAAGTTTTTCCTTTTGGGAAATTGCTAATCCTTCTGCAACATTGTTTAAGACAGTTTGAGCAGTACTCTCAGATAATCTCTTATTGAGGTCTACGTTCTTTTCTATCTGCTCGTTGAGCTTTGTCTCCATTTCATCAAGTTTGTCAACCATATTCTCAAGTACATCATATTTGTCTTCAGGTAAAGATACATAATGTTCTTCAAAAAGCTTTTTCATGCCGTCAAGGAATGATTCTGTCATCTCGGACTTAATGCCACGCTCAACTGCGAGTGCATTTTCCTCCATCCATTCTTGAGCAACATATTCGAGGTATGAATCAAGTCTCTCGGTGAGTTCTACCTTAACTTCAGCAGTCTCTTCCTCAAGTTTCTTAGCATACGCTTCGTTGAGTTGATTTTCGATATCAGTAATCTTAGCATTGATAGATGCCTCGAAGATTACCTTAGCCTTTTCTTTGAACTCTTCAGAAAGTTCTTCGCCAGCAAGAAGTGCGTTAACATCTTCTTCTATAGCGGAGTTAAGGTCGATTTTAGTTTCTTCTTCCTTAGTTTCTGTAGTCTCCTCTTCAGCGATGGCTTCCACCTTCTCTTCTTCAGGAGCTTCAGTCTCTTCGTAAGAAACCTTTCCTTTGTTTAATGTTGGCATGCCAGGGTTTCCTCCACCTTTGCCAGGACGGTTAGTTATAACGTCAGCAACTTGCTTAATCGTCTTTGTAGGAGTCTTAAGAGCATTTGAGTCGTCATCAGGCTTCGAGTTCTGGGGTGTAGGACCTCCCAGATCTTCTACTGCTTGTGAACTCTTGACGTAATCTGGTGTTGAAGGCATTGGATCGCCCTTACCAGCGTTAGCGTTAACAGCAGTTTTGGATTGTGTTGTGCCTACTTCCATTTCTTGTAAATCTCCACGAGACATTTGAACTCTCCGGCGTAATACGGTTTAGATATCGTAATCTGTATTTATTTATTAAATCAAAGATTTGATAGGAAGGTTTGGAAGATTTCCAGCTTCTTCTCATCAAGTTTTCCTTGATCAACAAATGTATTTATAGTTTCTTGAGTTTTTTCAATGGCAGCCTCAACTACTTCTTCTGGCTCTTTGACTTCGACTGGTGCAGAAGGTTTCTCTTCCGATACCAATACAGAGTCACGAGCCCTAAGAAGGCCAGCTTCCCAAACCCAATCAACTCCTTCCATGATGCCGTTTACGAACGCATCAGGGGCGGATGGATCTGCCACTATATCAGCAGCAGTTGCAAGCATGAAGTCTTCACCAACGACTTTGTATCCTTCGTTAGTGTCTCTAAGAGAACCCATGCCTCTTGATGAAACTCCGAGTTGTACGCCTTCATCTAAAAGATTCTTTGCGATAACTCCCATTGGAGTTTCCAAAAGCTTTGCTTTACCTACAAAATTATTTCCTTCCGCATGGAGATCAACAATCTTGTGGGATACTCTGTCCAAATTGACAGTTGGACCATCTGGATGACCAAGCTCTCCAAGAGCTCGACCCTTAGAAATGAATCCCTCATTATACCTATTCACTTCTCTTGCAAGAACTTCTGTAGGATAGAAACGACCATTCCTGTTCTTGAGGTTTCCTTGTAAGAAAACTCCCTCAATAAACATATGTTTCTTGCCTTCCTTTTCTTCGACAAGAACTTTACAGGTTTCGATCTCTTCTCTAATGAGTTTCATTTTTAAGCCTCAGGTTTTTCTTCTTCGGTTTCAGGTTGAACTTCTACTTCTGCAGTAGGAGTTTCGACTTCGGATTCTGCTTCTGGTTCAGGAGCAGCAACCTCATCTCCAACTTCAACTTCAACTTCAGCCTCTGGTGTATCTACTTCAGGTTGAGGTTCCCATTCAGGACCACCAAACATAGATGAAGTAACTTGAGGTTTTACTTGATCAATATTATCTGCAGACTTAGCAAACAGAATATCTTTGATCTTTGAATGAACCTCTGAAGGTGAATCATTCTTCGCGATCATATCGATTAAATCAGTATCCATGACAGAAATATAATATTGGACTAAAGATATTTATATCTCACCACCTTTAGGCATTTGAGCTGCCTTATCAGATGGGTTCATTGCAGGGTCTGCTCCATCAACTGGAGCCCCACCTTCCTCTTCTTCTCCACCTATTAATCCCATTTCAACTGCTTGAACATCCATAGGATCAATAACTAAACCAGCGTCAATTTCCTTCTTCATTTGTTTGTCAAGTTCTATAATCTCCTCATCCTTTTGTTTGAGAACATTACGTCTTACATAATCAAGCGAGAAGTACTTACCGACATAAGGATCAAGTGCTGCAACAACACCAAGTCTTTCGTTGAGTAGTTCTGTTTCTTTCAGTTCTGCAAAATGATTATCGTAGACAAAATCATATTGAATGTGATCTGAAAGGATCTCCCAATCCTCTGGTGTAACTATGTTCTTAAGAATCAATTGAGTCTTCAACATGTCATTAAAGACTGTTGAAAATCTCTTTCTCATCCTACCAACAAACTTGGTGAACTTAATCTCATCTCTTAAGATTTCTGAAGATCTTCCAAGATTAAATCCGTCTCCAGATCCAGCAATACGTGACTCTGGGACTCCAAGAGATCTGTAAAGTTTTTTCTGGAAATATTCAATATCAGACAACTCTCCAAGATTCTGTCCGCCAGGTAGTGTTGTAATTTCTGTACCACGACCGCCCTCTCTTCTTGGTAACCAGAAATCTTCAAGCATACTCATATGCTTTCTGTCATCTCTGATCTCACCAGTTGATGCATTATATACCAACTTATTCCTATAACGGTTCATTACCTCCTTGAGGTATTGTTCCGCTTTAATCTTAGGTAAATTACCTACGTCGATATAGAATATCCTTCTTTCAGGAGCACGACTCAATCTGTAGATAACAAGAGAGTCCTCAATCATTCTAAGTTGATTGAGTGCCTTGATTGACTTGTGTAGATAAGAAAGAATAGTTTGCTTGTTTCTATCTACCAATCCAGAATGACAGAATGTAACTGAGTCTGGTGCAAGTTTAACTGGTTTCTGTTGATTTGCAAAAGCTTGATTACCAATTGCCCCAAGATTATTCTTCTGCTGAGCAGAGTTTGGATCATAAAGATAATACTCATCAATCTCAGGAGTTTTAACGTTATTGGGATTCTGATTATTAACTCTATCAATAACTCCCTTTAAACTCTTATCATCTCTTAATTTTCTTATGAACTTAATACGAAGGGGATCAATATATCTAACTTCTTTTAATCCATCTTCTGGTTTCTTAAGATCTATTACTTTATGATAAAAAATACGTCCATCAATATACCAATTTTTAAGAATTTCATGACACCTCTTATCGAAGTTCATGAGTTCTTTAACTGTTTTAAACTCGTCTCTAATTAATTCTTTTAGTTTATCAGAGCCTGGAAGATTCTCCAAGTCTATCTGGACTGGAGAATCATTTTGATCTGAAACAATTGCTTCGTTTATAATATCTTCTATTGCACCATCCACTTCTGGATGCAATGCCATTTCTCTATATCGTTTGATTAAATCAAATTCACTTTTAAAGACACCATCAATGTCTACATACTGGCCATAAAAACCACTCGACACATAATAGTCAGAGGAATCCTCCTCTGACTTAGGAACAGGAGAAACGACACCCTTTGCAGCAGTGTCGTCCTTCTGTATTTTAAATCCAAATAATTTAGCCATCAATCACACGAATATTGGGACCTTACCCAATTATTTAGTCGATGAGAATTAGTTAGCTCTATCTATTGTGACTGCTGTATCTGTCTCTGTATCAAGAATACCTGTGTCATTCTCGTCGAAAGCATCCCACCATTGGACTTGGAGGTCTACTGTAAACTCTTCGATAGAATCAGCGGAATCGTAAGAAAGATCAATCGCACCAACGTTTGTCGGGAATACTCCGTGGAAGAGGTACTTCTTAAGTACTGGAACATTCTCTGCAGCGGAAGGAACTTTACCTTTAATAGTATTTGGGAATCCACTTGTACTATTTTCAGTGTTACGTCCTAACTGATAAACCTGAGCATTTGTCTGATACTGAACTGGGTTAATGAAACCAGTAGCATTGTCATGCTTGTTGATTCCGTTCATCCACTGTTCAAATGCATTTCTCAGATCGAAAGTTATATCATTGATGACTGTAATAGTCCAAACATCGAATGTTCTATCACCAGCGATCTTGAGGTTCCTTCCTCGGAATGGAACGTCAATCACGTTGATGTTTGATGCAGGAAGATTTGCAGCCTTCACCATGAAACGAGAATTATCATTGAGCCTTTGATCGGCCGAGATATAACTTGGGAAAGCAAGTTCAACCTCAAATAGATTGGGCCTTGCTGCTCCACCGATTAACTTCGATTTAAAGTCATCGATGGTACGTGCGCCTACTTTTGGATAATTAGCCATGTCTTGAGAACCTCTTCGTTGTTATTTATTAAGATCAAGCAGAACCAATGACTTCATCAAAACTGATGCCAGTCCTTGTTGCAACAAAAGTAAGACCGATGAAGTTGATCGACCTGGCAGGCTTCACGAATATGTCTGCCTTAAATGTATTGGAGTCTATAACATCAGGTGTGTTATTACTCTCATCACAAATGACTACGAAGTCTGTAATACCTCTCTTAGCCTTAACATCACGAAGGTATGGTTCAACAATGTTCAAGAAGTTTGTTCTTGTAAGAACGTCGTTGAATTCAAAGAGTTGTGACTTAGCAGCCCTCTCGATTGTACCCTCAATTGTAAGGAACAAGCGACGAACGTTAATACGATCGAAAGCAGAAGACTCCTTAAGACCAGTCTTATCTCCAAAGAGAATCATTCCTGAACCAGCAGAGAATATAACTGGGTTGATTCTCTTAGGATATAGAAGATCTCTCTGTGCCTGTGATGGGTTGTATGCAAGTTTAATTGCATTATTGATTGTTCCTCTGGAAGAACCAGCAGGTGAGAACCAAGGATAAGAATTAATCGAGGTTCTTGCCATCAATCCAGCAACGTCACCATTTAGAGGTACATAACGGAATGTGTTATTGAACCTATCAAAGGTGTACTTGTAACCAGAGTCAAAGACTGCATAAGAACTTGAAGCAAGACTATCATAGAAAGCAATGATATTGTTTGTCTGTGTATCAGAATTCGTTAAACCAACCACTCCAGATCTGTATGGTGAGATACATGCGATGCAATCCTTACGGGTATTTGCAATCTGAATTAGTTTGTTTGCTTTTGCCTGAGATTCGTAGATCGAAGATCCACCAGAAGGACCCTGTATAAGATAATTAACTGAGTACTCAGCAGGGTTTTCGACTACAGTGTAAGAATTTACAACCTGACCAAGGGTCACATTGAAACGATTAACACCATCGTAGTCTACTCCGTTTGCAAGTGTAAAGGTCTTAGAACCAGCACCATTGAAGGTTACTCCTTGTGCATTTGTTCCCCAAACACCAGTACCATCTATTTGGTAACCACTGTTTGTATTGAACTTAAGTCCTATACCTGTCTGTGCAGCACCAACAAAGATACTGTCAGAGTAGTTAGCAACGTAGTTCTTGTAGTAGATGTCTGTAGATGGAGATATCTTAGCGTCTGCAGCCTTAGATAATCCAGTCCACTTCTCTACAATATTTCCAGCAGTTCCTGTTACAGATCCCGTATCATCTACGATTGCAACATGAACTTCGTCAAATCTGGAATTTCTTTCCTTAGCGTAAGCAGAAGTTGCAGGCTTAGGAGCAAGGTTCTTCCAGTGAACAGTACTGTTAGTTAATCCAAGAGTCTGTTCGTTGTACCAGTCCTTAGCAGTGTTTCCTACACGTAGGTTAATTCCACTACCAATACCAGACATAACAAGGAAGTCTGTATTTGCAAATGCAACTGTTGCTGCGGTATCCATAATGATTTCTGGATCAGCATCAGTTGTATAACCAACGATGCTACCAGTGTATGTTCCGTTTAGAGACTTAACTTGGTCACCGATGAATGCCTTATAAGTGTCAAGATCAGCACCGAAAGCAATAGTAGTTGAACCTAAACCAACTGTTGCCTGGAATCTTGTTCTCTCAACTCTTTGTTCGGAACCAGCACCATCAAAAATTCTTATACGGTTAGGATAGTTGATAGGACCGACTGTTCCTGTCTGCCAGTTAAAGATTCCTTCATCATATCCTTGGAAGGCTGAAGTTGAAGAACCTTCTTCATAATCAGCATCTGACCATACACCAGTTGACTCGTTGTACTTAGTTACAACCTTAACATCAAAGTAATCTTTACCAATATTTGTGATTAGTCCCTTAAGGAATCCAGTTTCAATTCCTACAGTACCATCACTTAGACCAACACTTGTTGAGAAACCAGCGGTAACAGCGTATCCAACGTTAAGTCCGTCAGTACCAATCGCAAGTCTCTGGTCTGCTTGACCATCAATAACGCAAACTTTTAAATCATTTGACCAAGAGCCAGGGTTCCGTGCGGCATAAAGCCAGTTAGTATCGAGCGTATGATTATTGTAGTAATCTTCTGAAGATTCAATAGAAAGGTTTGTTACAGCAACACCAACTGGAGCGTTAGCATTGGAAAGATTTGTTCCAGAGGTTCTAATTACTCTGAGTATTCCTCCGTATGAAAGATACGAAGATGCAGTCATCCAATATTCGTACTGTGCATCTACTGAAGATGGTTTTCCAAATGTTTGGAGTAAGTCCTGCTCTGTTTCTACCAGAATCGGTACGTTGACGGGACCCTTCTCAAAAGGTCCTGCAATAGCACCCACTTGATCGTTTACGTCATCGATACGTCCTATTGTAAGATCAACTTCCTTGACCTTTACGCCTGGTGAGACTAAATTTAACGCCATGTTAGTGCCCCTTGAAGAACTTCATTGATTACCCTAAACTTATTTATTGATTGAAGCTTTTCAATGGGGAAACAATGCATGAACACTTTACCAGTCTGGATATATGTCTTCGGCTTGTTTCTTTTTTCTTCGGTTTTTAACTATCCTTCTAATAGTACATATTTTACATTCATATGAGTAAGAAGAAGGCAGTTGTCCTCTATTCTTACGTATCAAATAGTATCCATCTATTAAATCTTTTAAATCTCCACAGGTTCTACATTTCCTTTCCTGCAATAACAGATGACCCAAATCAAATTGATCATCGAAGTCCATTATACTGACACTACTGCTGTTACCTCTGGAAACTTCTCTTTAACTAACTTCTCGATACCCATAGTTAATGTCTGAGCACTCATAGCACATCCCGCACAAGCACCTAACATCCTTACCATGACTATAGGTCCTTCCTTAAGGTAGTCTATTGCAACGAATTCAAGATAACCTCCATCCATTTCTACATAAGGACGGATTTCATCTAATACTTCATTTACATTAGTATCATTCAGTTCCATTAGAGATAATCCCACATATATGATCTATCACCATACTCATCTAAGTTCCATCTATCACCATCTTTATCTACAAAACTATCTTCCTCATCATGTAAACCATCACTTAGGAATCCGAAAGGAGCCATGTCCTGTTCAATGGCGTTCTTCTGTTCTTCATATACTCTCTTCCTAATATCATCATCTGTCATTTCCTTGAAATAGTCCTGACAGACTAACCATGCGAATATAACCAAACACATCGCAAGGTCATCATTAGATCCTTCCTCTGCTTCAAATGAATTACTTTTTTCAATGAAGGTAGTTAGTTCTGCAATTATATCATAATCGTTTATAAGTAACTTATCCGCTTCAATCAAAGTCTTTAAGTTAAGAGCACCAATCTTCTTAACAGTCTTTGACATTTTAACTCCAAGTTGAGTCTTCTTACCAGAGAATCCCATACCCAACACCTGTCCAGCCCTACCTCTCATAGAACTCTGAA
>VTLG01011369.1_pt1 | contig 23664 bp, 22 predicted proteins | sample 4694571 | NCBI WGS metagenome assembly VTLG01 (sample SAMN12604809, study PRJNA352737) | marine metagenome | biome: ENVO:00000447; feature: ENVO:00000209|ENVO:00000569|ENVO:01000036; material: ENVO:00002151; isolation source: viral sequences binned using virsorter ...
CTGGGATATTAAATTCATCCAGTCTTTTTCTTGCTTGGTCGGATTTCTGCCTTTCATATTCTTGTTGTAAAAAGTCTAAATTAGATAATACATATTCTTCATAAGGTTTACCAAACTCTTTATAGTTAGTTTCTTTTGGTGTCTCTTGCATATGTCTCATGTGCATATGTGAAACAAAATTACTAAATTTTTCACGCCCCATATCTACTCCTCTCCATTCTTAAGTTTGCCATTTTAGTTCTCCACTCCTCAAACTGCATATCAACAGCAGCCTTCTCAGTGTTTAATTGGTCAAGCCTAGCCTTAGCACTAACAAGCTGATAAAACGCCTTAGAATAGTCCTCAGACGCTTCTGCTTTAGATTTTTGAGCATTATAGCTACGCTCTCCATCTTCTTTTGCTTTACACAACTCTTTCCAAAAAACTTTTTTTAAGTTGGACTCAAACTGACCAATGTTAATTCTAGCTTCTGCAATATCAGGAATGATATCTCTTAGTTGTTGATGAAAGTTTTCAGATTTGTCCATATTGTTTTCTTCCCCCGAAAGCCTGCTCCTCTGGGTCCACAAACCTTGATCTGTGTCCTTCAAACCCTAGCTCAAACTCTCCTGTTTCACCTAATCTGTTCTTTCTAATTATAACCTCTGCTAGACCTGTATCCAAAGAGTCATAGTATTCCTGTCTATACAACATTATTACCATATCAGCATCTTGCTCTATAGATCCTGAGTCTCTTAAATCTGAGAGGACTGGTCTTTTATCCGTTCTCGCCTCCACACCCCGATTTAATTGAGATAACGAGATTAACGGACAAGAAATTTCTTTCGCCAGTCCTTTCAGAAGATTGGAGATGTAAGTCATTGATGCAGTTCTGCTATCAGAATTACTTGGTGCTTTGTTTGTTGTCATCAAAAGCTGTAAGTAATCAACTACTATCAAGTCAACATCTGTGATTGATTGTATTGCTTTAGTTTTGTTTATTAAGGTTTCAATAGTGATAGGTGATTTGTCATAAATGTATAAGCCAGACCCAGATAGTTGTTGTTTTACTGTATGAAATGATGCCCATTCGCTTTTAGACATATTGCCAGCAATAAGAGAATCCATTTTAATTCCTGACTGAGAGCTTATAATTTTCTTAACAAGTTGTTCGTTTGTCATTTCAAGACTAAAAACTAAAACATTTTTGCCCTTCATTATGTTGTTTGTTGCTATATTTAGTGCCCATGTAGTTTTACCCATGCCTGGTCTACCAGCAACAACAATAAGATCACCAGCCTTAAAGCCTTTTATTTTTTCATCTATGTTTTTGAAACCAGTTTTTATTAAATTCTTGCTTACTGCATTTGCATCTTTTAACTCTTGCTCAACAGTGTTTATGACATCTATAACATTTTTAGGTGCTCCAGAGTTTTTGGTTATCTTGTTGTTAATTAAAAGGTCATTAACTTTATCTATCATTTCCTCAATAGTTATATCTTCTGCAACAATAACTGGTATTTTTTTTGCAAGGTTCTTTAGTTTGTTTTTAGATGTTTTTAAATTCATCATCTTCATCCAAGCAGGAAATCCAGCAGAAGAAATACAATATCCTGCCGCTTGCCTGACTTCCTCAACCATGCTTTTATTTTTAAGATTATGCATAACCGTAACCATGTCCGATCTTTGGTGTTCTAACATAACCTCATAGGCTTTACCATAAGCTTTGTTTTCAAAATGTTCTGGCAACAAACCCTCTTCTTGTGAAAGTAAAAACTTTTTATGATCTAAAATTATTGATCCTATTAAGTTTGATTCTAAGTCTAATAATTCCTTATCCATATCTCCTCTCTATAATTGCATCGAATTGATTCATACCTAACATTGTCATTAGTGTTGGCTTTTTGTCCCAGTAAGACCTTATCCATTTTTTATGACCATCACTATTTGCAATGCTGAAGTATGCTTCCCAAAACTCTTCCTTGGTAAGATCTATTTTGTTATTTGTTTTTGGTGAGGTTATTCCTTTTCTCCCCAACTCCCTGAGCTCCTTCCATCTTGGCACAGCTTTAAATGTATTAACTGAGTGCTGATAAAAAACCTTGTCAGTTTTTTCTTTGTAAATATTATTTATTTTATCCAACTCTAGTATATATACCTTTTTAGTATTAACTTTAGTATTGTAGCCACCTGCCGACCCCCTATAGCCGTCTGCCGACCCCACCTTAAGGGTATAAAGATTGCTTGTATTATTTCGTTTTTCCCAATCAATATAGCCAGCATCTTTTAATTTTTTTAAATTATCTTTTACAGCTGTTAATGAAAGACCTGTAATTTCTGTTAGCTTTTCATGTGATGGATAGGATTGACCAAACTGATCTGAGTAATTAGCTAATGCAAAAAGAATTAATTTTTGAGTCGGTGAGACTTCAATTCTAATAATTTTTGTAATGTATTCTACTGACATCTTGTTTCCTCATTTACATTTAACACCAAAAATAAAATAAAGTAAATACATAAAATTAGTTGATTTATTAATTTACATCATTATACTTATTACAAACTGGAGGAAATATGAATAATCTTATCGATGCTTTATTGAAAGCACAAAACGAAATTGACCATGCTGTAAAAGATGGGACCACACACTTTGGAGGCTATCCAACCCTTGAAGCTGTTATCAATACAGTCAAACCAGCACTTAATAGAAACGGTGTTTATTACCAACAAAAAACAGTGGCTAGTGAAAGAGGCGTTGTTGTAGAGACAGTCTTTTATGGACATGGTGCAGAATTAAATGCTGGTCAACTTATGGTTCCAGCAACAAAAAATAATGCTCAACAATTTGGTTCAGCACTTACATATGCAAGAAGATATGCTTTAGCTACTGCTTGTGGTATTGGTGCTAGAGATGATGACGGTCAAGAGTCAACTGCTGCATCTAGCAATATAGTAGAAGATGATAAACCTGAAAACCATGTTGCTGATATGTTAAAAGATTTAGAAGATGAGCAACCAAAAAGAAAATCTGAGTCAGATAAAATATATCAAAGACACTTAGAAACATTTCAAATTACAGACGATAAAGAAGTTCAAGCTGAACTTACATCTGCATATGCAAAATGGGTTGACGACAAAAAAGCAGCAAAAGCCAAAAAAGATGAGGATATTTTATGAAAATTGAGAAGGGCGTACCGTTAACACCAAATGGCAAATATCAAAAAACTGCACAAGAGATGGAAGATGGTGATTCGGTATTATGCACAATGAAAGAAGCTGGTTCTTTGAGAATGGCGATTAGCAAATATTGTGATGGTTACAAAGCTGTGATGCGAATTTGTAGAGACGAGTTCAAACGCAGTTCGCATGGTTACGACCAGCAAATGTACAGAGTTTGGAAGGTGAAAAGAAATAATGAAGTGGGGCACACATAGGAGGGTTTTTTATGAAAATAAAACAAGGCACGCCTGAATGGCACGAACAAAGAAAAGGTATTATTACTGGAACTAGGTTTCAGAAAGCTGTTAAAGAGTGTATATGGACTAAAGGCGATCAGTGGGAAGCTCTAGGTAGAGAGATGTATCGTGGAGACCATAACCTTTCTCAAGATCCTTTTAATCAAAATGCTATCTATGCAATGAAGTGGGGCACAGAAAATGAGCCTGTGGCTATACAAGCACTTAAAGAAATGGGCTTTCAGATAGTTCCAACATCTTTTGTAAAACACAAGGAACATGATTGGCTTGGTATGTCGCCAGATGGTTTGCTTAAAAAAGGCAGAGATAATAAAAGATCAGCTATAGAAATTAAATGTCCGATTAGTAAGCCAGTAGAAAATGTTAAAGAATCAAAAAGAAACTATTGGCACCAAATGCAGCTTGGTATGGAGTGTATGGATTTAGATGAAATGCTTTTTGTGCAGTGGACACCGAATGAAATCAAGACAGAGTGGGTTGAAAGAGACCTAACTTGGGCTGAAAGATATATACCAAAAGCAAAAGAATTTCTTGTTTGGTATAAAGAACAACTAGAAAACCCAGAAGTTATTACAAGATGGGCTCAAGATAAAGAAGAGCCTGGAGTGAACTATAAGCCTGTTGATGAAGATGATGATACATCTAAATTAGCAAGTATTATTGCCAAACTAAAGAAGCTTGACGAAGCTAAAAAACCGTTGGAAGCAGAGAAAAGAGAACTTGCTGACAAGTTGGTTGAAAAGCATAGTGGAGCCTTTAGCACGCCTACGGTTAAGTGTCATATGACACACGCCAAAGGGCGTATAAACTACACCAGAATGGTGAGGGACCTAGAGATACCTTATGATCAGGTAGAGGGCTACAGAGAAGAGGGTAAACCTAGGATCTATACTAAATTAGTGGAGAATAAAAATGAGTAAAGTATCAATGACTACAAGGCTTCCTGTAGAGGTAAGTCATGTTATGGATAAATCCAGAAATGATAGAAACCATAGATTTTATGACAGGTCTAATTCCTACATAATTAATAAGGTTATGTCTGACTGGGCAAAACGGGAGAAAAAAAATGGATAAAAAAGAATTTCTAAATAAAGGCGGTGTTTGGAAAAACGATTACAAAAAAGATCCTAAAAGCAGCCAACCAGATTTTACAGGAAATAAAGGATCTGGTTTACATCTAAAAATACAGAATGGTCTTACCAACTACAAAGATGAGGTTATTGTTAAGGATATTGAAAGTCTAGTAACTTATGATAAGGAGGGAAATGCTTACCCTTTTCTTATTAAAGATGCAAACGGAAACATTGTTGGCATAGAGCTACGCTTAAATGTTAAATCTTGGAAAAGAAAAGAAGGAGGAAAAAGCAATGCTCCAGTTCTTTCAATACAAGTAGAGCCGAATGTGAATAGTGGTAATGAAAACCAAATACCTTTTCCAAAAGAAAGCGAAACAGGTAATAATATGTCTAACGATGACATCCCATTTTAAAAAGGAGTAAAAATGGAAAAAGAAAAAACTAATAACGAAGGTGCACAACCTCAACCAGTAGATAATATTAATTTAAGTATTGGTGGAGAGATTAGAAATTATCAAGTTGAACATCTATCTGATGATGCTAAAAATAAACTTGCAAGAGTGAATCAGGATGAGGTTCAGGTGTTGCCTTTGATACAAAGAATATTTACTTTAGCAGCCTTGGGTGCAAGAGTTGAAGCTGAAGCTATGGAAAAATCATTACCTAATAAGTATGAAGTTGTTAAACAACCAGAAGCTGAAGAAGAGGCTCCAGAGCAACCAAACGGCAAAGCTGCTGATAAATAGGATTGATAGCCCATGGACTCGTCTCATGCGTTCCTTAGGGACTTTTCCGTGGGTCATCAATTTGAAGAGCTAGTCTTACAAAAGATACAAGAAAAGTATCCAACCGCTGTGTTGGTGCCAGGCAAGTTCAAGCCATACGATATCTTTATACCTGAAAAGGATTTAAAAGTAGAAGTTAAAGTTGATCTTAAAAGTCAACAAACTAAAAACATTCTTATTGAACTTAGAATGTTTGGTAAGAAAAGTGGACTTTTGTCTACAAAAGCTGACTACTGGATTATCTATACAGGATCTGAATACTTGTGGACCAAACCACAAAAAATTATAGAGTGCATCATCCTCAATAACATACCCTCACAAAAAGTTTTGGGTAAGGATGATGATGTCGAAAAGGATGCTTGCTTGATACCTATTCATATATTTAAGAAATATGTGCTTGACAAATAAATGTAATTCATGTTTATAATGTTTACAAATGTTCCACATGGAACAATTATTAAGCCAAAGGAGGGCATATGAAAATCGGAGATAAAGAAATAAAAAACGCTAACCACGCTGCTAGGGTCCTTATACTGCACGCACTAAAAGAGATTGCACAAGATGCACATTCTCATATATTTGGTGGTCTTGATATAAGGTCTGAGATAGCAAGAAAAGTTATTAAAGACAGCGAAGGAATAGACATAGCTTCAGAGCTAGAAGCTGAACTCTTACTAAGAAACATAGAGTTTGAGTTTGCAAAAATACTGGGTAGCTTGGAAACCAAAACAGGAATACTAACTCATATGGTTGCACGAAATAGCTCAGGATATGTAGACAAAAACGCTTACTTTAAGGGTGCTATCAAATAGAAATGACAGACATACTAAGTCATATATTTGGATTTATTATGTTAGTTGGTATGGGCTTTTTTTGTTACATAGCTGTGCATCTGGCGGAGGAGAAAAGACAAGGGAAGCACATACCATTACCTTGGGAGAAAAAAAACAAAGATGATTGATTGGTTTTGGAAACTAATAGACAAATGCGTAGAGAGATCGCTACAAAAACAATCAAACAAATTATTTGAGAAAAGCAATGAAGACATGGAAGAAAGCAGTTAAGGAGTATTACAGGTTTCATAAGATGGGTAGAAATGATTTTACCTACAGAAAATATTTTGATCCTATACTAGAAGACAAAGATATAAATACCATATCCAAACAAGATATAGCAAAAATTAAGTCTGGCATAAAAGGTAAGCCAAGCACAGTAAATAGATACTTAAGTTATTTTAGAGCAATACTTATGTATGCTTACGAAGAATTAGGATGGTTGGACTCCAAGCCTATAATCAAAAGAGTAAAAGAACAGCCTATGAAGACTAAGTATTTTACTCTGGAACAGATCAAGAGGCTCTACAAGGTTTTACCCGACCACTTGAAGGATCCTTTTGAGTTTTCCCTCCTAACTGGGGTGAGGATGTCCAACTGTCTTAATCTTAAATGGACTCATATACACAAAAATCAGATCGCCATAGATGCAACAGAAACTAAAAATGGTAGACCTTTGTGTGTGCCTTTGAACAAAAGGTGCTTAGAGCTTCTACAATCAATTAATAATACTAGCCCTTATGTTTTCACCTATGCAGGCAGAAAGATCAACAGAGCGTCTAACACGGGCTGGTATAACGCATTAGATAAAGCTGGACTTAAAGGATATCGATGGCATGATATAAGACATACCTGGGCTACCCACCATGTGATGAATGGAACCCCCTTACATACTCTTCAGCATTTGGGCGGGTGGTCCGACTTTAATATAGTTAATAGGTATGCTCACCTATCGGAAGATTATTTGAGTGAAGCTTGTGAGAATAGCAATACTTTGATATCTTAGGCTTGATATTCATATCAATCCTTTTGCGGGGCTTTGATTGCAGTTTCCTCAAAAATAGTTTTTATAAGTCCCGCTTTTTAATTTCTAATAGCTTCAAGATACTGTTTGTTAAACTCTTTCATCAAAGTTACCTCTTCGAACTCTATTCTGTCTTTCTCTCTTTCATAGTAAACAGGGTTGCTTTCTTCATAATTACTTCTTAAATCAGCTTTTTCTTGTTTAAGTTCTTCAAGCTGCTTTTTAACTCTTGCCAGCTCACTTGTATTGCCAAACTTTCTTGTATTTTGTGCCGTTCTTGTATTTATTAAATCCCTTAAATTTCCTGTAGGATCTTTCCTGTCAAGAAAATCTTCTGGATCTTCGCTAGGATCATCTGACTCTGAAAGCTTCCTATATGCTGACTCAATTTTCTGCAACTTACCAACATTCTCAAAATAAAATCTTCTATCCTCAGCATCTCTAGGACCAGCGGTAACTCTTCTTTTAAATGGAAACTGATCTGGTCTTTGTTCTTCTGGAGAAAACAAGACATTTGCTGTCCTTCGAAAAGTTCTAAGTGTTCCACCTCCAGCATAATCAACCAAGTATTGTATTACACTTGGATCCCAATCAACTTCACCTTCGTAAAATTCGTTGCCACCAGTTGCATCATTAACTGCTTGTGTTATTTTTTCTATAAATTTAAAGTTACCAGTTTTTTCTCTATATGAATTTGGGTCATCAATAAAGAAACTTTCATAGGTTATAGGTGCTCCAAAGAAATCTCTATTTACCATAAGCTCTGCAAACGGTCTAGCCGCAGATGGAACAAATGATGGTATGCTTTTTATAACTTTTTGCTCATCACTTGCTCTTGGTAAAGCAATAGAAAGTGGTGCATAGTTGTGCAAAAATGATTCTGCATAGTCTAATCCTGCCTCCGCAATAGTTCTATCATAGTTATCTAAAACTTTTGCTAAAGCTAACTCTGTTGCTATTCTGCCAGTATTAGCAAAAATTGCGTAACCATAAGGCATTGGCACACCTAAACCAACTGGAAGCTTTCTACCGTCTTCTGTAAAGGTGAAATATTTTGAGCCGCTACCCCATTTCTCAACCACAAGCTCACCATCACCAGCAGATACCTCAGGAAACATAATGATATACTTTGTTTGTTTTTCCCACTCTGGAATTTTTGCATACCAAAGTCTGCCATCTTCATCCTCTTCACTAAACAATATATTATATAAAGTTTGTGCAGTGCCCCAACCAACCAGACCTGCTGCAACTTTTGCTTTTCTTGATGAAAAATTGCCTGGCGTTAAGCCCCTAAAAACATTTACTGTTCCTTGGATGCTGGCATTGAAAAACATATACAAGGCATTGGCTTGTGGACCCCATGTTCCCATTCTATTAAAGTTTATGGTTAAGTTTTTAGATAAAGCTGCGGCTCTTTCAAAGATTGCTGGTGTAGCATTTTCAACACCACCCATAGATTCTACATATCCTTGGAAAGCGGTAAGCCTAGCAGCATTTTCAATTGCTACATTAGCCCTTTCTATGGCACCGAAGATATTGTTGATAGCTTTTTTTCTATTACCTTTGAAGTTTCCTTTATACATATCAGCTAAATTTTGAAATTCTTCAGTTAGTTGTTCAACAGTTTTTTGTTCAATGTAACCTGTTTCAGCACCAAACTCTTTAAACTTAGAAAGCAATAACTCTAGTCTAGCCTCTTCTTCTGTAAGTTTAAATTTATCTTTTACCTGTTGTATTATCTCTGGGGTAATTTCGGTATTCATAAGTTCTGGATTGGTAGAGAACCCAGACCTAAGCCTTTCTATTTCTTTTTTAATTCTGCCGCCATTTAGAGATCTATATTTTTCATATCTTGCCAAAGATATAGCATTAGATAATATATTTTTAGTCGTATAATATTTTTCAGCTATTTCTAAACCTTTGGCTCGACCACCTTCTATTTCTTGTTCTGCTAATAAATTAAAGTAACCAGTCTGCACATCTCTTAAAAAGTTGTTAATCATAAAAGCAGGGTCCAAAGATGTATTTACCATAGACAAATACCTAGTAACTGCTCTAAATGATTTCATAGCCAAGCCTGTTACATTACTATCAAAATTATCAAAACCTCTAGCTAATTTTCTGTCGTATATTTCTACATATTTCTGCACACCGTCTTCTTTAAAACCAACTCTAGATTTACCTGTGGCTTCATCCCACTTAGCATCAACCGCAACAATTTGACCAGCATCTTCAGACACTGACCATAAAGTATCCTGTGGAAAAGCTCTAGCTAAATCAGCCAAAGTTCTTGTAACTCTATTTTTTTCTGATTCAATAGCAGCAGCGGTGCCCTGCATAACGCTTTGTTGTAACGGAGCAGAAGCTATAGATTCTCTTCCCTTTGCTTGTTTTTCCAAAGTTCCTGTTACAGTCATTTGTGAATTAATTAGATTGTTTGAAGACGCTACTCTTTTTACTTCTCTGCCTGATACTGGATCAATAAGTGTATCCTCTGCAAAACCTTTAAGAGGCACATAGTATTTATATCTTGCATCCCAATCTCTAACAGTTTGTTCTGGTATAAGACCAGAATCTATATAAATCTTTCTTGTATTTTCTATCATGGGTGCGTGAAACTTAGTAAATGCTTCTAAAAGTTTTTTGCCTTTAGTAAAAGATCCTCTTGCAGTCATAGTCTTTTCATCAAAAATAACACCGTATTTTTTAAGGGTGGCTATTGCATCTTCAGTTCTAATACCAGAGCCCATTTCTGCCTTAGCAATTTTTTTCTTGAGTATTGTTACATTTCTTCTTGCAACAGCAAGATCGTTCTTAGGAGCTTCAGGGTCTGCCTCTAAATTTAAAACTTTACTCTCTGCTTCTTGCAATGCCTCAGTGAACAAGCTTGGCAAATATTTGTTTCTCTCTGGTGCGTGAAGATTGTAAATAAAATGATTGTATTGTTCTTCTGTTATGTTGTTATCAACTAGATATTGCAACAAAGGTTCATAAAACTTTTCTCTTAAATCTCTAAACTTATCCTTAACACGACCCTGCATTATGTCTGTCTGTGTTGATATTCTCCAGTCTTTAGAATCAGGATCTATTCCTAAATCTTGTAATCTTCGGGCAATTTCGCTTTGACCAAATTGAGTTAAAATTGCTTCCTCTATGGTCCAGACCCTACCAAACTTATTTGCAACCGCAATGTTAAATTCTTCCATATAGTTAGCCCAATATGTAGACTCAGGTATAGTAAATTTACCATCTGGATCAACAGTGCTTGGTGGTCCTGGAGGGGTTGGTGGTTGGTTTATTTTATTAAGACCGCTTTCAATCTTTTGTTTTGTTTCTTGTGATGTTTCTTTTCTTGATGCTAACGGTTCTGGGTCTGGACTTCCTCTGCCATTTGTTGGGAAGGTTCCGTTGACTGTGTCTTCTCTTGGGGACTCTCTATACTTGTTGATGATCTTTTGAGCTTCTGCCCTGAGACGAATAAGCCCGTCTTGTATATTTCTTTCCTCAAGTCTCCCTTGTAAGTAATTTTGTCCATAAGTTTGTTCTGTCCAATCGTTTGTTAGATACTGTGTATTGTACTTTAGGTTGTGCTCAACAGCAAATCCAACACCATCCATTTCAATCGCCCCCATTGCTCTTTCAACTTTTGCATCAAAGTCTTCTATAACACTGCCTTCAAACTTAAAGTTAATTAAAGAAAGAGTGTCTTTTTGCACTTGCGTGAAACCGTCTATTCCTTCTTTTCTAAGAGCATCATAAATTTGTTGTCTAAGCAATGAAGTAATTTCAACAGGCAAACCTGTTTCTTTGTTTATAAATTTTACGGCAGACCCAAGATTAACAGATTCATCATTTACATCTAAAGCCTGTTCGTCAGTAATGCTTTCATTTGAAACAAAGTAAGGCATTGCATCTTGAGTAAAAATGTAGCCCCAAGCTCTTAAAAACTCGTCAGCAAAATCCAAATCGTTTTGGTCAAACTCTTGACTACCAGAAGTTTTTTCTAAAACTAAACTAGTTAAGATGTTTGGATTTATATTGCCATCGTATGCACCAAATGAATGTGAAAATTTGTAAAGACCCGTGCCACCAAGCAAGTCCATAATTTTGTTCTTACCTTTGCCTGTAGTTAACATATCAAGCATTTCTCTTGTCATGTTTACTTTTTCTTGTTGCGTCATTTTTTCTGCAAAAGCATACTCATCTACTTTTTTAGTTGGTATTACTTCTCCTGTAACAACAGCTGTAGCTGCGTCTAAATAATTCTCATAACCAATATATTCAGCAGGCTTGCCTTGCTCTTGTAGCTTCTTGTTTCTTGCCCAGGTCCAAAGTACTGCTTGCATTTCCATAGGTGTAAGATTGTCAGAGTTCTTTTTATTGTATTGTTGTGCTACCTCTTGTATTACTGATTTGCCATATCTATGGTTTGCAATTTTATTTTGATCGGGACCAAATCCTAAAAGTTTGAACATCCATGTATCCATGGTTACAGCATTAGGGTTGATAGCAGAAAGGTTTTCATAAAAGCTCTGCAACTTAAAGCCAACACCAGGGAGCCTTTGTCCAAACTCTGGTGCTGCCATTGCTGCTTCTGCAAACTCCCCAGACTTGGGTTGAAATCCTGGCACAGGTTTCTTGCCTTTAGCTAATGCAACTAAAGATCTTAAAGTGTATGCAAGATTAGCTTCTACGGGAGTCTGTGAAGAATATATTGTAAGCATTCTTAAGACATCTTCCTTAAGCTGCTGATCTCCCTGAGTTAAAGCATCTATTTCTTGATTTATGTTTTTATACCAATGTCTGCTTTGATCTAGTAAAGATAATTCTTTCTGTTCTGCTTTTGTTAAAAGGTCCTGCACAAGACTGTCAAAGTCTTTTGCTGTATTTAATACTTTTCCTTCTTTTGTTTTTGGGGCACCAGCAAAGGTACCATCAGGCTTGGCTTTAAGCTCGCCAATATCTACATAGTTTGATCTAGCAGGCTTACTGCGTCTTGATTCAAGTCTTTGTTTTCTAGCATCGTCTGCCAATCTCTCACTGGTTGATTGTTCTGCAAAGACCTCTGGAGCATTGTCTCTAGTTGGGATCTGTTCATAAATTTTAGAATCTGCATCGGAACGATCTGCTTGAAACGCATCTCGTAATCCGATACCAATTTGTGAAAGTTCGTTATTAATAAAGACATTTTCTATATCCTTTAAAAGTTTTTTACTATTTGGATACTTATCAAATAGCTTAGGGTTAGTATAATTTAATGCAAACATCTGTGCAAACACCTCTGTTTGTATGTTGCCTCTGTCGCTTGCTCTTGTTACGGTTTCGGTTGCTAGTGCAGGAAACCCTTTAATTGCGTTTATGAGGTATCTATCAAAAGGATAAGAAAATAACTGTCCAGCAAAAGGCAGAAGATCGCTGCCTTCTCTAGCCTCTATATAGGCTGAAAACATTTCTTGCATAACACTGCCACCAGTTGTGAATTTGTGGTTTGCAAAATCTTCTGTAGTAAGCTCTTCTAAACCACTTTTTCCTGTTTTGTTAATAACATTTTGTATCTCTTGGACAAAATCAATTGGCTCAAACAGTTTTGATGTTTGTGAGAAACCCTCTCTTCTCTTGACTATCATTTTGTATTGACCAAAACCAATATCAACATGATGACCAAGTTCATGTAAAAGTATTGTGTGCAGATCTAGTTTTTGCCCCAACCTTACAGCATCTGACTCAATTCCTTTTTGCTGTAGAAAATCTTTTACTATGGGTTTGTCTAAGTCTGTAAATAAATGTGATTTCAGACCTATGTAATTATATTTAGGAAAGTATGCAGCATCAAAAAATGAAGCATCATGAGCGTGCATACCTAAAAAAGAAAGATTCTGTAATACTTGTTTTGGCATACCAAGAGCAAAAGCGTTGTTAAGAACTTCAGCAACTCGCATACTTTCTGCTTCATTAAAATCTCTTAGTGTGCTTATAGCAGTTCCTCCTGGGTTAGACATCATATAGTCATCTCGTAATATATTTTCCTCAAAATTAACACCAAAATTGTCTATGGATGATACTCTTGTAAAGGTTTGTTTTCCTTTATATCTTAAGGGATTTAATACATTATCATTAACACTCTGTACTTCTTGAAAGTTTGGTTCTCTAAAAACTTTAAAGTCTGGAATTTGTAGAGGAGGCTCTGCTACGCTAGGATCTAACCCAGCAGGCACACCCTTTTGAAGCTCATCTCTAACTAGTTGAGCCATGTCTGACTGATCTCTTATTCTTGTTTTATCTATAACAATGTCGCTATGATCTGTAAACTCACCTGTTTCTATGCTTCTTGATTCTGTGTCTTTACCATACCTTAATGAATCTAATCTTTGATCTTGTCTTGTGGTGAGAGCTTTTTTTGCAAGATATGATCTAAGAATCTTTTGGTCAGCTTTTATTTTTTTAATAGTTGATTCGTTGGTGTTTGCTTCTATTTGAACATCCATTTCTTCAATTCTTGCCTGTATCTCTTGGTCGAATGTTTGCGGATTAATTTGATTTTGTATGCCCATAATGTTGATAACTTTTTTACCATCTTCAAGCAGCTCCGCAAGATTGGGTCCGTCTTCATCTAACACTTCTTGTTGTAGTCTATTAGCTAGCTCTATCTCTTCCTCTGAAAGCTCTTCATTAAGAGTGCTGTTTTGTATAATTCTTGAAGCAAGAAAATCGTCAGGTAAAATTTCAGGCACAACAAAGTCATAATATTGTCTGTTTTTAGGACCCTCTATATCTTGCTCTTGTAGAATTGAAAAAGCTCCTGGATCAAACCTTTTTCCTATTTCTAAAAAAGTGAAAGTGTCATCAATTGACTTGTATTGTGAGTTAACTTCATTAACTGTTATGCTTAACTCTCTTGCAAGTCTCCTACCTAGATCTGGATCTAAACTATTTATAGATCTTTTTATGTCAGGACTAAATGCTGCTACTCCCTGCATACCTACCATCCCACCAGCTCCAACAACTGTAGCTATAGATGTCATGTAAGCGTTATCTAGCATAACTTGTGCAACCGTTGGTCCAGTATAAGTTGGATCATCTTTATATCGCAGAGCAATAGCAAGTTCTGTATTAACGCCAGAAAAAGCCTTGTTTGTTTCTTGTATAACTGTGTTAAGATTTTCGCCACCAAGCTCTAATAAAGTCGTTGTAAATCCATCTCTTGCAAACTGTTGAACAGAACTACCGTTATCTTTCCAATATTTTTTTAGTGTTTTGCCAACGAATGGCATAGGAATTAATTCTGTTCCAATTTCAGATAAAGCGTTTATGTTCGATACTCTTGCTGCTTCTTGATGGCTAAGACCGCTCATAATAGCTTCCCTGTATGATGCTCCTTGTTCATAAGCACCAAAAACAGGCAACATTCCATACATAAATTGTGGATTTCTTGTGGCTAATGTAGCAAGAATTGCTGGTGTCATTAGTGCTAGTGAGTTAAATCCAGCAGATAATGCTCTTTCTGTTTTGTTAAGTTTTGCTTGTTGGTTTACTGCGTCAATTTGATCTTGTAATGCGTTATATGTTGCTGAATTTTTTACTAAAAAGTCCCTGTAATCATCAACGATAGCCCTTTTTTCAGATGGTGCTAGATTGTCAAACTCGTTTTCTGCTTTTTCAATAGCCTCTAACTCTCTAGTTAGTAGCAGTCTAGATGCTGCACCTTCACCAAAACCTATAGGCGGTGGGCGAAATCTATTTTCTACTTTTTCATTGCTAAGAGGATCAATTCCTGTTTGCATCATAAATTTTTTATCTCTTATTCGCCTTTCTTGGTCATTTAGTCTTTGTTTAAATTCAGGGACAACGGTCTGTGCCGACACAGATGCAGCTTTTGGTAAAGCAGACGCAACATCATAGATACCTTTTATAGATAGAGGAGAAGCACCAAATCTTGCTGTTCCAAGAGGTGAGTTAACAATTCTCTCAACAAAAGATCTTTGCTCATCCTCCTCTTCTGGTAGATTCGTTACATTGTTAATATTTAAAAGATCTTGTTGAAGCTTTTCTTTTTCTTCTTCAGATATTAGTGAAAACGGATCAGGTAAAGTTGCCACATTATCTTCCGTATGTTCTGTGTAGTAGTTCTAAGATGTTGCCATCTGTTAGTTTTTGCGGATTTGTAACGCCTTTTTGTGCCATCTGATCGGCATATAGTCTATTTGCATCATCTACAAAACCTTGTAATTGTTCAATAGTAAGATCTGGTCTTGCTTTTAATATCAAATCAAAATATAACTCTCTAGGCACAGTCCTTGGTATTACTGCCCCATTTCCAAAATCAAAAGTATTATTATCAAAATCAACATCAACATCTTCAAATGGTGTTCCTTGCTTCAGCCTTCTTTCAACTTCTGCTTCGCTATCTAATGTATCAAGAATTACTGTCTGAATCGGTTTTATTATTTCATCCTTTTGATTTCTTTTTAATCTTAAGAATCTGCCTTCTCCAGTTATTCCAGCCTCTTCTGCTTCAGGAGTGCCTCCAACTATGATATCTACATCAGACATTATTTTAGGAAAATATGCACTAATAGTTGTTAAAGCATCACTTTCTCTTTTAGCGTTATCTCCACCGATATATTTATATTCTCTATCTAATTGATTTCTTGAAATCACATCAGCAGCGTTGTTTAAGTTAGACCGCATAACTTCGGCAACTCTTACATTTAATGACAAAGCTCCATCTGGAGTCCTTTCTAGTGCATTGATTCTTCTTTGATTTACATCCGCAGCTACCTGGAAAATACTTGGGTTTCTATTAAGACCATCCATCACTATAGCCTCTGTTGCTGATGTAATATCAATCATATCAGTCAATGAAACCGAAAAAGCGTCTGTGCCTTTTTGCGTTTCCCTAATAACAGCTTTTTTTGCATCTGGTATAAATGACGCATTACTTTCTTTTATTTCACCATCTTCTGTTCTATAAGTGTAAACTGCTTTTAAAATAGCTTTGCCCCCAGACCTTTCACTACCTGGCTCTATTTCAAATGTATTAAAGTCTAGGTTTACATCTGTAATCACACCAGATGTGCCATCATTTGCTATATACTTTTTTCCTAAATATTTATTTTTTTTAGTTCCAAATATACGATTTAAAGATTCATTGTAATCGCCTAACTTTATTTCTGAAGCATCAGTAATTGCCCCAGTTTTAAAACCATTTGTTAAAGGCTTAAGATTACTTATTGCTTCAACAATTTCTGGTGAAAATGTAGCGGCTATATCTATATCACCTCTATCAACTGCACTCTGAGTTGCTGAAACTATAGTTTGTATTAAATAGTCATATGTTGGAGTGCCTTTTAAATCTGGATTATCAGCAATTTCTTGCATATCTGCATAGATACCTTTTGCTATAACTGCGTTTCTATAGGTAGCTTTATCTTCAATCTGTCTGCCAAACTCTAAGTTTCTTTGTTCTTTAGATATGTTGTCTAAATTAAGACCTTCTAGCTGTGCGTCATTTATAGCCATATCAGCCGCTTCTCTTTTATCAAAAACATCTAGTTGTTTCTGTATTAATTCAGTTTGCACATTACGCTGTTCGGTAGTTGCTTCTGATGCTGCTGTAGCGGCTACTGATGCATCAATACTAGCTATGGCAGTAGACTGATCTATAGATGTTCCAGGCTCAACTCCTAAATTGGCTGCTGTATCAGGAGATACCTCACCAATATCTTGTGCCATTCTTTCTTCTTTTTTTCTTCTATTTTCAAGCTCTTCTTCATACAAACCAACTCTTCTTGCAGAGAGCATCAGGTTTAAAGTAGAGGTAAAGCCATCACTGAATCCTGCCATAATTTATCCAAATAATTTACTAATTAAAAATCCTATTGCTGCACCTACAGCAGCTCCAGGTAAACCGCCAACCGAGGCTCCAACTTTAATTCCTTCGGTTATAGCCCCGCCACCAACGGCAGCACCTACAGCAGTAAGAGTTCCAGCAGTTGTTTGCTCTGCAATTTTTCTTTGTTGATCTAATCCCTCTTGTGCAATATCTTTTTGTGTTTCTGCTCTAGCTGCATCCAACAATCCACCTAAAGCTTGTTTTTTTGTTTGTTGACCTACATTAATTAAACCACCTAATCCTTTAGCCATATGTTTAACCTCCTGATAAAGACCTCTCACTTATTCCACTGCCTAAGCCGCCTGAAAGAACTTGCATCCTTCTTTCTTCTGATCTCATCCTAGCAAAGTTTCTTGCTGCGACTAACGAAGATGCTTCAGCTCTTTGAAAGTCTGTTTGTGTTTCTGGTCTTAAAGATACACCAAAACCAGCCTGTCGTCTCATTTCTTGACCTCTAGTATTAGCAAACTGTCTAGCTACAGCTCCTTGTGCTCTGCTTATTTCTTCTTGTTGCAACTCACCAAAACCTGTAGTCATTTGTCTAATTAGGTCTTGCTCTACTGGAAAAAATCTATTTAGGTAATCTTGAAACTCTGCTTCATATAAATCAGCTAAAGTGTCTTGAGCAGATTGATCGCCTTGTCTGAATGGGTTTACATAAAGATTGTTGCTAGACTGACCAAAGTTGCCAGCCATATTATTGCCATAAGTACCAAGCATATCTCCTTGTTGAAAAATGGGTAATCCTCCAGTATAAAAAGCCATTACAACAATGCTCCTATAACTTGTGAGCCAATGATAAGAACATAAAGTCCCCAAATCATAGACTCTAATCTAATAAATCTTTTTGAGCCAGAATCTAAACGATCTTCAATATTTTTATAACGAAGAGCACATATTTCTTCGTGTTGATCTATTCTTGTTCTAGCTGTTTCCATTAACTATCCAAACCGTATAAGCCAATACCTGTGCCAACAAGAGCACCTATACCTTGTTGTCTACCTAAATAACTGCTTAAACTTGTTTTAGCCTCAGCAGCAGATCTTTGTTGTGCCAGTGCTGCAACATCTCCAAGACCTGCCATAGCCTGACCTGCTTGACCTTGACCCATAGCAACGATATTTTGCATACCCTGATAATATCTATCAACTTGCCCAGACAGTGCTTCAGTTGTGCCCGCACTCATGCCTCTTGCCTGTGCGGTTTGCATAGCTCCTGCTGCCGCTTGATATCTGCCACTTGTTGGATCTACGCCTTGTGAGAAGGCAGCTTGTTGCATTTGCCTTCTTGCATTTTGAAATTGAGGTTGTTGAACTGCGTTGACAAAACCTTCTACAGTTTTGAAAGACTCTGGGTCCATCATCGCAAAAACATCAGACATATACTGATTTTCTAAAGGAACATAGTATTGTTGATAAAGATTAAATCTTCTTGCAGCTATTGAAGCTAAAGCTTTTTGTGATGCTGAGTCTTTTATTTTAGTTGATCCGCCTCCACACATATTAAATCCTCTTTTTAGTTATGAATCCAACATCATTATAACCGTTAGATTCTAAAAATTTCTTATAATTTTTGCTTACTTGATTAGTAGAAGATCCGATGCAGATCTCTATTGCATTTTTTTGTTTTGCCCAGATTTCAAATTTTTCTAACATAACTTTTAATCCTTCATAAGCATTGCTTCTATAATCAGGTAAAAATAAAACTATCAAATCTTGTGCTAAAAGCTTCTTAGAGAAATAATACTCGGTAACGCATCCAAAGAATATACCGACTATTTTCCTATCTAGCTCTGCCACACACGAAAAAACATCTGAGTTTGCGTCAGAGCCTTGGATAATGAGATTATTATATTTGTCATAATCCCATCCAGCGATAGAAAAAACACTATTCTCCTGGAATCCTTTACCTATCTCCAAGCACTGATGATAATCATCTAGTTCTAGCTCTCTAATAATCATCTAGTTTCCTGTAAGATATCACTTTTTATTATATCTATCAAAGCTTATCCGCCTTGTTCTGGTGGGTTTAATACATCTGCACCATAAACTAAAAATGTAAATAATGCATCTAAACTGGACTTATCTTCGTAAACTTTTTCAACCCACTCAACAATCTTTGACTCTGTTAAGGAATCTAGGTCTATAAAACTGCTGTCTGGCAAGCTTTTTGCTCTGTCATATGGGCAAAAATATACTGTTTCTAAAGAAGATCCTGTCTTACTTGAGTCAGTCTGATCTACTGCTGATATCTTGCAAGTAGCCTGATTGACTATTTTTGTATCATCCATAAGAACTGCCTTTAAAGAAACAAATTCAAATGTGTAATTAAAATTATGTACTGCCATTATGGTTGGTTGCCCCCGCCACCACCTGGAGGGTTTTGACCAGATGGTGTTGTTTGTACTGAATAAGTATCAGATGTTTCTGCTATTGTAACTGTTGCTGATCTTGACTGCCCAGCTCCAGGTCCACTTGTAAGTCTAACTTGAAGAGTATCACCAGAGCTAACAGTAACTGAAGATGATGAAAAAGTTCCGCCATTTTTACTCATTTCAGGTGATCCAGTTCCAGTAAGTACAGCTGTAGCTGATGTGAATTGACCACCTAGAGTAACAGTATTTGATGTATGTAAAGTGCTTGTAGCAGCTCCACTTACATCTTGGAATGTAAATTGATCTGGAGTATCAATGCCAAACTTAATAAATCTAGCTTCTATTGATCCTACTTGCACATTATTGCTATCGCCTTGTGCTTGTATAAATAACTTAACAGTGCCAGATCCTGTATATCTAAATGCCAAAGGAATATTTGCAGTGTCAGAACTTGAAACAAGTCTAGACTGAGATATATGACCATGCATATTTTCTAACAAAGGCGTTATGTGAATTACACCAAGACTTCCTTCATTAAGACTTGGTGTATCTGTGCCACCTGTAGTTACGGTAGTATTTATAGCGTTAGAAGAGCTTGGTCCATGAGTGCCATCGCCAAATAAAAATCTGATAGTTTTGACCTCTCCTGTGCCTCCTACTGCTCTAACGAAACCAGTATAAAAGCCAGCACCAGAGCCAATAGATGTTACAAATGCATATCTCATACTGTTGTTGTTAAAGTTTCCTATTACAGATCCAGAAGTTAAGCCACCTTCTGAGGGTAAAAGAAAGTTTTGAGTGTTAATTTGATCTACAGTAATGGAGTTTGCTGTAATTTTGCCACCGTTAATGGTCGTAGTATTATTGTTTATATCTGCTGCTGCACCTCCAGATTCTACTGGAGTTATTGTTAGTCTATTAGCTTGCAAGGTTCCAGTTGCTATTCTGTCTCCGTGTATTGTAGTCGTGCCATTTTGATCCAAATTTGATTGAACTATTAAACCGCCTGCCGATATCAAGCCACTTACATCAATTAAGCTTGCACTCAAACTTCCTGTTGTTATCGAGTCTGCATCTATATCAACAGCATTTACTAAATCAGCAGTAAGAGATCCTATCTTGGCTGCCTCTATCGATCCATTTTTAATGTTTGCTGTATCAATAAATACAGTTCCGCCATCAACAATAAATGGCGATATTTGTCCGCTACCAGATGAAGGCACTATGGCAAATCTATCTGCCTGAAACACTACATTACTTGTTTGCTGACCATCAGGGGTTGTGCTGCTTTGTACCACAAACCCAGCTATATGACCGTTACTATTAACCTGTAGAACATAGGAAGCATCTGCTTGTCCTAGTGTATTAGTTGTAGTTTCAGCAAGCTGTAAAACCCCAGCATTGGTTCCTATAGTCGCTCCATTTGTAATTGTTGAAGATGTAGCACTAGCATTAGCATCAGATCCAGCAACTTCAACACGCAAAGTTGTAGATGTTAGTCTTGAAACTACTTTAAATGTTCTATTAAGTTGTTCAGCACTCAGTCCTCCAGTGCTTGAGAAACCTTTCAGTGATAAAAATACACCATTAGTAATATCTGCGTTTGTTATATTGTGTGCAGTTGATGATCCAGAAGCCATTGTTTGCACATCTAAGTTTTTGGTGCCGTTATTAGTTGTTACTCTAGCATCAAAAGTTATTCCTATTTCTGAGGATATAGCATTTATAGAGTTTGCATTTGCTGTGATTAAGCCATCTCTTAAAGGTTGCCAAGTTGAACCATTCCATCTTTTTATTTCGTTGTCGTTGCTTGTATCAATCCATATATCACCTACAGCATTTGCTGTTGGGGCAGAACTTCCTACAAAAGTTTGATTTGAGGTTGGTGATAAAGGCACCCAAGCACTACCGCTCCATCTATGAATTTTGTTGTTATTGTCTGTTTCTATCCACAGATCACCTGTACGCAAATCATTGTCTGTATTATTTGCTGGTTGATCCGTGCCAACAAAAGATTTATTTTTAGTATCAACTTTTGTTGTAAGTGAACTTATGGCATCTGCATTTGCTGTAACGCCAGTTTCTGAATGATTGACAGTGGTCTCTAAAGAATCGATCCTTGACGCACTTGCAGAGCCAGAACCAAAAACTTCTGTTTCCAATGTAGAAACAGCAATTGCATTTGCAGAAACCCCTGTTTGTTCATCATTAACAGTATTTTGTAAAGCTGTGATTGCTTGAGAATTTGAGGTTATAACTGAGTCTCTTACAGACTCCCAAGACCCGTCAGTAAATCTATAAAGCTGATTATCGTCAGTATCAATCCATAAGTCTCCTTCTGTAAGTGTGCCACTAGGTGCGTTTGGTTGTTTAAAGTTAACAGGAATACTTGTTACTGTATTAGTAAGAGAGTTTAGATTGCTAGCTGTAATATTTACGCCAGTTTCAGTATCGTTTACTGTATTTTCAAGGTTTGTAATTTTCTGACCCTGTGATGTAACCGTACCATTGGTTGTGCTTAAATTTGTTGTTAAGGTATCTACAGCAGTTGCATTTGCAGATATCCTAGCATCTTCAATCGCTACAAAGGCTGAACCATTATATCGGTATTGTTTGTTTGTTAGGTTGCCGCTAGCGTCAGCATGGTTGGTGTCAAACCAAATATCCCCTTCTTGCAAGCTTGAGCCGTCAGGTCGTGCTGTAGGCTCATCATCCTGTGCAAAAACATGAAGACCGCTTGTATCTCCTACAGGAACCCAGTTTGAGTTTGTCGTTGCTGTGGCACGATAAAGCTTGTTGTTGTCATTAGAGTCAATCCACAAGTCTCCTATGGCAGTGGCTGTTGGTGCATTATCCTGAACAAATGTCCTTGCTTTAGTATCAACAGTTCCAGTTAGTTGTGTAATAGAACTATTCACATTAGTTATGTCACCATCATTGTCTGTAATTTGTGTTTGTAAACCACTGATTGCTGAAGCTACTGTGCTTGAGGAGCTAAATCCAGTAATAGATCCTTGCAGCTCTGTGACATTTGTTGATAATGTGCTGATAGTGTTTCCTTGGTTTGTTACCGTTCCAGACAATGTGCTTATAGCATCTGCATTTGCCTGTAAGCCAGTGGTAGAATTAGTTATAGAGGCATTAAGAGATGTTATGTTTACAGATGTTGATATATCGGCATTATCGCTGACACCAGCTACCAACAATATGTCAGATGCATTTTGCGATATAGCATTACCATTTGATGTTATTTGAGTTTGAAGCGTTGTATCAGAAGACGATGTAGATCCTGCTGTAGTAGCTGCAAAAGAGCTTCCTGTATAAACATATAACTCATTAACATTTGGGCTTGAATCTGTATCTATCCATATATCACCAGTTTGTAAGGATGTGCCATCAGGTCTTTGTGTGGGCTCACTGTCTGATCTAATAACCCTTGGTGTATTTGTAGTGAGATTTGAAACATTAGTTGAGGCTGTTGAAGCAAGTGTATTAATAGTTTCAAGAGTTGCTTGCAAGGTTCTTTGAGTGCCGCTGATAGTAATATTCATATCAGTGTTTAGGGTGCTAAAGCCAGGCAATAATTTTATCTCCTCTGACAGCTGTGTCATTACTGCACCTACATCTACGGCTGTGCTGGCAGATGTCCCAGTTTCACTATTGAATGGACCAGCCTCATCGTTTTGGTTTACATGGCGGATCCAGTAATATTTGGTTGCTGCATTACCCACTTGATGACTAAATACTGAGGCAGTGGTTTGTGCTAAGAATGTTCTTGTAGCAAAAGAATTAGAGTTACTGACAAATATTTCCGTATGCGAATGACCAGCATAATCAGGAAAATCCCAAGACAATAATATATTTTGAAAAGCCCCTGAAGCAGTAAATCCTGTTGGTGCTGTAGGATTAGCAACCCCATCTTTTTTGTTATTATCATCTATAACAAAATCAGATCCACCACCAGTAACACTAAAGGTTTGTTTGGCTATACCAGTGTCTATAAGGTCTTGGAAGGTTACTGCCCTATCAAGTATGTTACCCTTTTCACCTTTTAGTTGTTGCAATGTATCTTGCACAGATTGTGCAAATCTTTTACCTTCTAGACTGAAATCTCTTGGTATAGGAAAACTACCACGAGCTGTTTGATTTTTTTTCTTTTTTTTAAGGTATTCGTTTGCCACTAGGCTATCTCCTGTGGACTTTCATAAACGCAAACTTCGTTGAT
>VTLG01002608.1_pt1 | contig 23654 bp, 33 predicted proteins | sample 4694571 | NCBI WGS metagenome assembly VTLG01 (sample SAMN12604809, study PRJNA352737) | marine metagenome | biome: ENVO:00000447; feature: ENVO:00000209|ENVO:00000569|ENVO:01000036; material: ENVO:00002151; isolation source: viral sequences binned using virsorter ...
TTTAGTCATGCTATCACAGAGTAGAAGCGCTATTTAAGCGTTTCGGTGGGTGTTGTATATAAGCTGAGACCAAAGCTTTTTATACTGAGGGTAGTGTATACTATATTTACTATATTAAGATATAGCTTTATTATGCAATATCGAACTAAGAGCTTAGTGTAAAGTGCTTAGTAGAGCTTGTCTTTATAGAGCCTATTAATATATAGCATCAGTATGTTTATGGTATTTTGCTCTGTTCACACGAAAAGAGACAAAATTTTTTAGAAAAAGCTCTAAAAAGCAATTTACTCAGCACAATATACCGACTACGAGCCCTATTGAGCACTCTCACCTGATGCTCAACTGAGAAGTTTCTCACTTTGGCGGTGCGATGTTGACGTTTCTCACCCCGACGGTGCGGTGCACGAACTGAGAACATTCTCACTAAGCGCTATCGAGCTAAGCTGAGAAAAAAAAATAAAATGAGAGACTTATAGAGCCTGAACTGAGGCCGTCCTCGCCTGTGGAAAAAAGAGATGAGCCCCTGACTTATATACCACCGGTGGTAAAGCATTCCTTCCTCGATGTTTTTGCATTCGATAACGGAAGTCAAGGGGCGTCAAGGTAATACCGGCGGGGAATCGCCCCGCCTACGTGTTTGCTTGTTAACCGCTGTGTTCAGCGTTTACTTTTACAGTATACCAGCTTTCTTCATCGCTGTTTTAAGCTCTGCTTCTGAAATAGTTCCAGCTTGTAGTGCTCTAACAATTGAATCGGGGTTTGCTTTTACTGTAGATTTTCTACTCTTACGAGCTCCTTGTAAATCATGAGTGCGAGATGCAACCATTGATGCCATCTTTTCATCTGATAAGACGGCTTCACTTAGTGCAACCAATGCGTCATACTTTACACCAGTAGGATATCGTCCTGATTTGCCGACACCGGTGAAACCGAGATGGTCGAGCATACCAGAAACAATACCTTCTGACTTTGGGGCCCAAAGGTAGTCCATTACTTCTTTCTTAGTCATAGTATACCAAAGGAGAGTCCCTATTTAAGGTTAACCCCTGCTTACGATTTGACGAAGCTTTAAGTTATTGAACACTTCTGGATTGGATAACTGAATCTCAGTTGCCATTTCCATATGACGTCCTCTCTTACCTGCTCCGACAGGAATCATTTCTTTGTATAAACCGTATTTACCATACGGAGTCGTGCCGACTTCAACAAAGTAGTCGACAGTTTCATTTCGGGCTTGCCAAGGCAAACCACTCTTAGTCTCTGTTACCATATTACTACATAGTTGAACCGCCTCTTATAGTTTACGGTGGGTTCTCACGTCGACGTAGTGTTTTTTGTTGAGGGGGGTATATAAAGAGCCCTTGTTCCGCAGAAAAAAATCCTCTGGCGTGGAAAGATGCGACTTCACCAATGTGGTATATACTTTGAAACAAGTCACATTGGGAGCGGTCGCCACACAGTAACGTGTTGTTAACGAACAGAGGTTACCGATTAGGGTGTGACCAGCTCCAAGTCAAACCGCGAACGGTCAGGAGATGGAGTCATAGTAAGATGAAGAGAATTGCGTCATAGCTTCACGACGAAACTCTACAACAGGGATTAGTGATGCAATCATTTCGAATCAGTTAATGGCCAACTCTCTCTTAAGATAACCGTTGAGGGATGGTTCAGCTAATTTGGTTGTGGTGTGTCGTTACTGGCGTATGGTCTATTCTTGTCTTACTACTCTGGTCACGTGTTATGCATATGCTTAACTGTAATACTACATAGGGGGAAGCCTATTTAACTCTTTCCCCGTATGTCACAATGTCCTGCGCGTATACATCTCCGTATTCCCACGAGTCATAAGTCATAGGTGACTTGACAGCGCAGAACCAACGGGTGTAATTAACAGCACCTGCTTTTGCTTTCTCAAAGTTCTCAGCTTCCTTTTTAGGTGTTTGGTATTTCTTCAATACTCGCCACTCAAAACCTGAAGCGATGTTCTTATATATTTCATACGGCTCATCGACTGATACCGTTTTGCCACAGGGATTCTTACCCCTTCCTTTTGCGTAATCTTTTCTGGTGATAGCACCACATGTTCCTTTAGTCATACTATACCATAGAGTGTGCCTATATAAGCTTTGCCCTCAGTTCGTCCACACGTGGGGACAGCCCCCCTACTCGTTACAACCACAGCAGGGAGCGTCTTCACACCCGCAGAGAACAATATAGTCCCCTGCTTCACTTATACCAGAGATGACCATGTCATCTAAAATATCTAAGATGCTCTTCATCTGTGAGCTTCCATGATTCTCTTAAGGTATTGTATATATCTCTCAGTTGCGTCTTCTTTACTCATTTAGTCACCGTTGTGTTTACTTTCTATATACATGTCTATTTGCATCTCTATCCACTCATCAATTAAGGTTTGTCTTTTACTCATCGGTCAACCCCAATTTGATTGCTTTGAGTTGGTCTAACACGCCAGAGTCAACTTTATTCTTAGTGATGGTTCTGCGTGGTGCTCTCCTGAAACGAAACTCGTTTCTTATGTCTTGTATCTTAGTCATACTATACCAATGAGTGTGGCTATATAAGCGTTGTGGTCCGAGGGGCCACACGGGTGGAAAACGAGGCGGCCCTTTTATAGAGGGGCCAGCTCTTCCGAAACAAACGAGCTATTTAATCGTAATAACCTGACGCAGTTAGAAACCTGTGCAGGTCAAAGTATTCGTTATGTTTATCGCATTCGTTGGCAAAGTCCATTATCAAATTTGCATTTGCTTTGTGCATCTTTAAGATGTTGGCTATTGCTCTGAAGTGTTTTCTTGTCATAGTATACCAATAGGGAGGGGGTATATATAGTTTACTCATGCATCTGGTCGATGATGTCGTGCACTATGTCAAGCATATAGCTTCGGGTTATAACATTGTCATGCCCGTATCTATTCTTTAACATTAGTTTCCAATCGTCATCAGATACTTCTATTTCGAATTTCATTTCTTTACCTCCTTTATTGTTTTGTCTATTGCTTCGATTTCATTTAATACATACTTAGCGAAGTTGTTCCAGTCATTTTTATTTCTGGAATCTTTTGCTAAAGATGACCAAGCGGAAATTAAACTTTCTAATTGAAGGCCAAGATTTGCTTCTGCTCTGATTGCCTCACGGCTAAGTGCCGGTGCATCTCTTCGGGCTTCAGCATACTTCTTTATCAAATACATTTATTCCTCACCGGTCCAAAATGTCGTAAACATTTGTGTGTCACAATCTTCACACAGTCCGCCGAATAATTCGACTTCATCAAGCCCACAGTCTTCGCAACTGCCAAATGGTTCGCTTCTGCTCATAATATAGTATAGGGGAGCTAACTTATACCACTTTCGGTGGCCCCTATCGTCGAGAAGCCCAAAATCCTAAAAGGGGGTATATAAAGGAAAAAATCCCGCTCGCACTTTTTGAAAATCCACAAGCGTGGAAAGGGGGGTATATAAGGTGGGTAGGAGGATTTAATGTATACCTCCAAACGCGTTATGCCACTACATAGTAGACGCGTTACCAGTTAAGCATCCCTCCACCAGTTGGTTCTTGGTTTGCTTACCCTGTGCCTTAGTCCGTGGCGGACTTGTTCGGCCATACCCGATAACAGGGAGCTACCCCGTTAAATATACAATAGGCCATGCCTATATAAGGTTGTCGGCTGGTGGTCAATCCAGCCTGAGGAGTAGGGTCATGCAGAGCCTTCGTATGGGGACCAGTTGCCCATAGTATCTTCACTTGTCAGACCTCCTCTGTTATTAGTCACTTAATACCAACTTGGCTATTAACCTCTTTCAGTTGGTGACATGCCCCTTTCCGTTGGGGTGCGCCTACTCCTTGGGCCACATCTTACTGTCTGACTAACTCACGGAATGTATGTTTACAGTTTTCTTGTTGCGTATGATATGCTAACCATATAGCTGGTTAACCATGTGCTGTATTTGCTCATAATATACCAATAGTAGGGGAGCATATATTATTATGGGTGGGTTCTCTCGTCGAGGGACTCAAATTTCTATAAGGGGGTATATAAAGGACTTAATCCCGCTCGCACTTTTTGGGGCCGTCCACACGAGCGGAGCCCCTTTATATAGGGGCCTCTACCTTATACCTTTTGGAATCCTGCCCAGACATGACCTCTCTTCCAGATGTATTTACTACCACCTGTGTCAGGGTCATGGACTAACCAATACTTACCACCGCGGGCATCCCGCCCACTGTGGATTACTGTGTATCCATCTTTTCGTTTTGTTTTCATAATTGTTCTTCCATTTCTTTTCTTATTCTTCTTAGTGCTCTTGTGTTTGCATATATCTGTTTTAAAGATAGATGTGCCCAAGGATGTTTACTCATCTTCACCCCATCCGATTTCGATATCTCCACCGTTGAATCTTAGGTCTTCGTGTCCTACTGTGATTGGCTTAGCGCCACGGAGTAATGCTTTACCCCGTGCAACCTTTACCAATAATTCTTGATTCTTCCTGCTGTGTGCATAGAAGGTCTCGAAGTCTGCACTACCACCGTTTGACTTGTAGGTGTGCCACATGCTCATTGTTTCGTATTCTTTGTTTGACATATTTTTTCCTCTGTTTACCTATTGAGTGCCCCTTTATAAGCTTTGGGGCTTACTTGTATACCCCACTGTTTGCCATCCCTTGAAGTTCTGGTATTTCACCGGTTTTTTCAAAGTGCTCATATGTGTAGTCAGCTTCAAGCTTTAAAGCCATTAATGGGTGTTCACACTCATCAATTACTACCATACCAATGTCACTACCTTTCTTTGGTCTGTGTTGGCTTAACCTCTTTTGAGGGTTTTGTGTTAGTCCGTAATATACGGCGTTAGGCATCACATTTTCAAATTGTCCCATATCCACATTATGATAAGAGGTCTTACCGGTAGTGCGGACAAGGGCATATATGAAAAAGTGCTTTTGGTCGTTTGATTTAGGCATACATACAGATTGAGTGTGCCTATATAAGCTTTTGCTTTTTTTGAAAAAGGGGCTGAGATAGAAGGGGGTATATAAAGGGGGGCGAGATAGAAGGGGGTATATAAAGGGGAGCTGTCCACGGGTGAGGATGGGCGAGATAGAGAGGGGTATATAAAGGGGGGCGCCGAGCTAGAGGGGGGTATATAAAGGGGCGCGCTTTTTCTCTTTCTCACGGTGCGACAAAATTATAAGGGCGCCAAACCCGATGCCCCAAAAAAAGGGACAATAAGAAAGGAGCCTTTCGGCTCCGAAGGGGGCGAATGACCGAACTAGGAGATTATACTCCCAATTCGTAAAAGCAGTCGAGGCATACTTTGTAGCCTCTAGCTCTGTGTGCTTGAACTGCATCCTTGCAGCACTCGCACATATCATGGGATTCTTCGAATCCTAATTTGATTAGTTCGCTTGTATTCATTTATTTCACCCCCTTAGTATTTTCCTGAATTTGCAGCACCCTGCAATTTTGGTGCTTCGCCATATTGGTCGAAGTAATCAGCCACGTATTTGGCTTCGTCTCTAAGTGCATGCCATTCGGATTTTATTCCTGAATCCAAAACAAACATTCCCAAATTTTGGTTTTTGCTTGCATGGTGTTGACTTAGTCTTTTTTGTGGCATGTTTCTGCTTATTCCTACATATTCAATTGATGAACCTAGTCCCTCAAAAGTCCCGACGTCCACACGAAGTGAATTTTGACCTTTCACTTTTTCATTTGTGGACACAAGGGCGTATATATAGAAATCCGGTTTTGCTTCTTTTGCTTCCATGTTATATACATAGGCAAGACCCTATATAAGCTTTAGAGGGGTTTTAGGTGTCTGGGGAAAGGGGTATATAAAGGGAATAATCCCGCTTAATGATTTAGGGCGCCCTAAATTTTCTCACCCTGACTCAGCGTTCTCACCCGCGCTAAAGTTTAGGTGGCCCTAAAAAAAGGGACGTACCCCCCCTATATGGGGGTAGGGTATGTTCTCACCTACGTGTTACTTTCTCACCTATGCCTATTCTCACGTAGGCTAATTACTCACCTATGTATTAGATTTATTTTCTCACCTACACGCTACGACTACGCGCAAAATTATATTCTCACAGAGGGTTATAGATAGGGGGTATGCTGGGGTATAGGGGTTGTTTTTATAAAGGATAATCTATGCCCATATATGAGTAAAAACTGCGAGCTCTGTAATGAGCTATTGACAGAGGGCCAATTAATGGCCGGCCGTTGTGGGGTATGTGTGGATATAACCATGCATGACTTACACCTATACAGAACACCTACTACAGAGACCCCTATCAAGGGGGCTTCTGTTAAGGCCCTAATGCCTACATATGGTGTATCTATAACAAGCACTACAATAGATGAAGGCTTTATGTGTTCATACTGTGAAGATATATACAGTATAGATGATATGAACAATATCATTGATAGATGGTTATGTAATCAATGTTACATTGACCATGTAGTTAATGAATAAATAAATAATAAATAAATAATAAATTTATATAATAATATTGAGCCCCCCGTCTATAATAAAGAGGGGGGGACGACACAGAACGAGGGATAGGGGGTACTCACAAATTGAGTGAAATTTTGAAAGTAGCTTAATATATCTATATAGTATAAACACTTGGTATAGCTATATATCTATATAGGGCACTGCATGAACTGAGAAAGATAACAGTAATCTTTATATACCCACATGTGTTAAAAGTAATTAGAGAAATTTAAATATGACAAGAACAACGCAAAATTCCATCAAATGGACATGTAATGAAATACGAGATTTACTCGTAAGCAAGAACCAAGCTTATGGTGATAGCGCCATAGAGCCTGATAATATTTTTAGTAAGCTCGATAATGCACAAGCAATTTGTGCACGTATCGACGACAAGCTCAGTCGCATTAAGAACAATGGGCTCGATGATGCAACTGAAGACACTTTAGATGACTTGATTGGTTATCTAATTTTGCTCAAAGTAGCAAGAGAACGAGGCAGCAATAGCATGAATGTAACAGTGTGTAATTGCGAACACGGTATGCACGAACAGTCATGCGAATGTTACGCAGCCCCGTCAGACGTAAAGGTTAGCGTCTTTACTAATGCTGAATAGAGCTTAGATTAATGGAGCTTAATATGCAAGAAATAAAACGTGAAAGCACGGAGATGAAAGACGTAATGGAGACTTCTTTAGTAGAGCAACTATTATCGAAGGGAGGGAGAATTGAACCCCTCATAGTAGGCTGGGAAGAGACAGGTGGACTTGGATTATGCAACCCGTCCATTTGGCACATACCAGATACAACCAAGTATTTAGTTAACGTTAGGAACGTATCATACTACCTACACCATTGCGAAGGAGAACAGAAATACCAGACTCCATGGGGACCCCTAAACTACGTAAGACCTGATAATGACCCATACCTTAGAACACAGAACTTTATCTGTGATTTTAATCTAAGGAATATGAAACTTACCAGACCACGTAAGATAGACACTAAGAAGTTCCCTAAGGAACCAGAATGGGATTTCGTAGGACTAGAGGATGCTCGTATCGTCCAATGGGACAAGAAGATGTACGTCACAGGCGTTCGTCGCTACGCGCCTGATGGAAAAGGAAGGATGGTACTTTCCGAGATTGAAATATCAAAGAAGAGTAACAGCGTCAAAGAATTAGGCAGGTATGTCATAGACCCACCAGAAGGTGAAGAGGATGCATACTGTGAGAAGAATTGGATGCCTATATTAGATATGCCGTTTCACTACGTGAAATGGTCAAACCCTATACAAGTGGTAAAAGTAAATATCAATAAGAAGCACAAGAATAATCCAAGAAAATATAGAACACCATGTGAAGTAGTATTCCAAGGTGATAAATCTTCAGAGATACCTATGCAACTTTCCCCTAGAGGTAGCTCACAAGTAGTACCTTATATAAGAGAAGGTAAGAAACATTATATGGCTGTAACTCATGAATGTGATTACTGGCATAATGATAAAGATGATAGAGATGCACATTACTATCATAGATTCTTTGTATGGGACGAAGACTGGAATGTAGTAGGCACATCAGATGCTTTTAAGTTTATGGATGGTAGAATAGAATTCTGCTGTGGATTAGCTAAGCATCCAGATGAAATGGCTAATGACTTCTATTGTACATTTGGATTCCAAGATAATTCAGCGTACATGGTTCATTTACCAAGTGCTTACTTAGAAGATATAATAAACTGGAGGACTGACACTAAAGAATGAATGAATATTGGAGAGTTACAGAGTGGCCTACCTTAGAGATAACAACCTCTATCCCTAAAAAGGGATGTGTAGTAGATTGTGTCTTTTGTCCTCAGCGAGTCTTACAAAAAGTATGGGACGCTGAGAAGTTTACTTCAGAGAGAGCAAGAACAATGCAGTTAGAAGACTTTAAGAAGGTAATAGATAAATTACCTAAAGAAGTACGTATAACACTCTCTGGGTTTACAGAACCATGGTTAAACAGCAAAGCTACAGATATGTTACTATATGCACACGAACAAGGGCATAGAGTATCTGTATTTACAACAGCTGTAGGTATGAAGCTTAAAGATGTAGAACGTCTTAAGGATATACCATACTGTGGTGGACCTAATGGTGGTTTCACCTTACACTTACCAGACAAAGAATATAGAGCCAAACATCCAGTTACAAGTACATACATTAAGGTAGTAGAAGCATTGAAGAACGCTAATATCAATAATTTTCAAACTATGGCAATGGGAACTGTACACCCCGAAGTAGAACACCTGTACCCTGACGAAAAAGTGAATAAATATGAAATGTGGCACAGAGCAGGTAACTTATTGGGTGAAGCACAACTAAAACCAGAAGTAAAGGAAGTATGGAATGAATTTAAGTCAGTATACCACGAAGGAGATAAAACATGTGGTTGTGTAGAAGACTTGTATCATAATATACTACTCCCTAATGGTGAGGTATCATTATGTTGTATGGATTACAATTTAGAAGAAATCTTAGGTAATCTATACGAAGAAGAGTATGATGATATATTACCACCACCTAATACGACATACGATATGTGTAGAAGGTGTGAAAATGGTGTAGACCCTAAGTATGCTAATATTATATCTGAAGATTTAAATATACCTGAAGCATTCTATGTAGATTCAGATGCAGTATGTTTAGTAGAAGATGAAAAGAAGATATACAGGATGGATGAAAATAATTACATGGTCCCTGAAGCTATGGTCCAATATTTAAAGGATTATAAAGCTCCAGAACATGAAATGATAGAATGGACACTAAATAAGTTTGCAGACTCTGATAAAGTGTTTGTAGACGTAGGAGCACACGTAGGAACATATACTTGGACCTTAGCTCCCCACTTTAGAAGAACTTATGCCTTTGAACCTACAGTAGAAACATTTAACTATCTCAGTGCCAATGTTTTACTTAAAGGTCTATCAAGAAAGGTAGATATCCATAATATAGCATTAGGTAACGAAGATGGACTCAAAACATTCTTTGAAAGAAGTACAGATGGTGGAACAAATGGTTTCCGCTTAGAATATGATGGTGACGCTTGGGTAGGTAATAATCAAGCGCGATACATGAAAGAGATTAAAAGATTAGACTACTTTAAGATAACAAACATTGGTTTAATCAAAATAGATGTTGAAGGATATGAATTAGAAGTACTTAAAGGTGCTTCTCAAACTTTAATAGATAATGACTATCCACCTATACTATTCGAGAGCTGGCCACCTCACCACAAAACTAACATTAAACTCCAAAATGATTTATTCAATTATTTAGATGAAATAGGGTATGAAGTTAAGACAACTGAACACCCTGAGATTTATTTAGCAATTAGAGAGAAATAATTATGTCATTACAATCAAAACTAGAAAACTACATTGAAGCCCCAGATGTTCCCGAAAATTCTTTTGAAATCGGGTGGGAGTATGAACTCATAGGGCAATACGCCTCTGCCATGGGATACTATCTCAAATGTGCAGAGTTAACAGACAACGACCTATTAGCTTACGAATGTTTATGTCGAAAAGCTATATGTTTTACAAAAGCAGGTGAAAGAGAATCACATGTTCAAACCAATGCTAATTTAGCAATATCTGTTCTACCTAATAGACCAGAGGCTTACCATATCCTAGCTTGCTCTTTAGAAAGAACGGGGGCTTGGCACCAATCATATGCTATAGCAAAGATGGCTCAAAAACTTAACGGAGATAGAACATCACTACTTTACAACTTAGATGACCGATGTTGTGAATATCCCGGATACTTTGCACTTCCATTCCAAGAAGCAGTAGCACTGTGGTGGATTGGAAGATTTAAAGAATGTGTAGAAAAGTTTAGAGAAGTGAAAGAAATGAAAGGAATAAATGCTGACTACATAGGACACTGTCAATGGAACATTGATAACCTTGAAGGAAGAGACGCTGACGCTTTAGCTGGTCTTAAAGAACCATCTACTACTAAGTCTACTACTGATAAAGAAGAAATCATTAAGAAGATGTTAGCGGAGAAAGATAAATGAAAGAGGAAATCGTCATACCACAAATACAACCAGATGGATACATATCTGCTGAAGACTATGGAAAAATGAGAGCTTTAGGTATGGATGACCCAAAAGAATATGAAAGACTTAAAAACTTATCAGTTGAAGAACTCATGGAAGAAAGAGTAGCAGATGTTACTCCGACAGATAGTCAACCTTCCATAGTAGTAATAGATAATTTTTATAGTAATCCAGATGCTGTAAGAGATTACGCTATGACAAGAGAATTTGTAGAAAGAGGATATCACGGAGCCGTAGGCCACCGTACTTTAACCCCTAAACATTTTAAAGGAGTTAAAGAAAAATTTGAAAGTATATTAGGAAAAAAGATGGCAACAGGAAAAGAACTTGGAGGATGGGAATATTCAACCAATGGTGTATTTCAACACTGTATGGCAGAAGACCCATTCGTAATACACGCTGATGACCAGCGATGGGCAGCTATGGTTTATCTAACTCCAGATGCTCCAGTAGAATGTGGAACAACACTTTATAGACATAAGAAGACAGGACAAGACAGAGTCGAAAGAAAATCTGATTGGGACGTGTTTAAGGGTAATTTTTATGACCCTACCCCATTTGAAATAGTAGATGTAGTAGGAAACAAATATAATCGTATGATATTATTTGACGCTAAACATATACATGCTGCTTCTCAATACTTTGGAGATTCTATAGATAATGATAGATTATTTCAATTATACTTCTTTAATACGGAGGATAGATGATAGTAGGTAAAGCAGAGTCAGATAAATGGACACCAAGTCATATGAGGTTGAGTCCTTCTAAAATAAACACATACAAGAAATGTCCTAGAGAGTTTTATTATAAATATATTGCAAAGCTTCCAGAAAAGAAAACAATTCATTTATTCCGTGGAACTTTAGTTCACAAAGTCTTAGAAGACCTATTTAAACAAAAGTATCGCACTTTAGCTCAATGGGAGAAAGGAAATGCTTATGAATGGGTTCAAGAACAATTTGAGACAGGATGGGAAGAAAAGATAGCCAAACATAAATGGTTATGGGAAGTACACACTGATGAAGAGATGGAGTCTATGTATATTGAGACAGAACAACTCTTACAGAACTTTGTAGGTAGTGTAGATAAAAAACTTACAGAGATGGTTACATGGAAGATATTTAGGAATAAGCAACAAGCATGGAATGCAGTAGCACCTAAGTATGCTGAGAAGTGGGTTAAATCTCACGAATATGCTATTGTAGGAGTTGTCGATGTTGTATGTAATGATTTCGATGGTGGTACTACATTACTGGACTATAAGACTAGTAAGCGCTATGGAGCATACCTCCCTGAAGAATACTATCGCCAACTAATCATCTATGCGTTTTTATACACATTAGAGATGGGAGAGATGCCTAACTTTGTAGGTGTCAATTATTTACGCTTTGATGACACGTTCTTTGTTAAGGTCAATCAGCAAGTGCTTGATGAAGCTAAAGACTTAATTAAGTTTGTACATGACTGTATTAAGGAAAGAGAAGAACACGTAGATAAATATGAACAAGTCCCACAAAACTTATGTAAATGGTGCTCGTTCCATAAATCTAATGGGGGGCCATGTGATGCAGAAATACCTAAGTGGAAACCTAAATATACCAGAAAGAAAGAGAACTACGCAGATATAGATTCTAAATCTAAAGACTTAATAGAGCTTGAGAACCAAGACCAGTTTCCTGAGTTCGATTAGGCGTAATCTTTAAATAGGAGCGTCATGTAAAATAATACATGGCGCGCGATGATTATGGAGCTATTTCCGTAATCTCTGATGAAGAACGAGAGATATTAGGAATTAGTGGTCCGAAAAAACCTTCTGATGAAGAAGAGGAAAAACTATTTGAGACTATCGGCAAAGCTGCTGATAAGATTGGGGAAACCCAAGTAGGTAAGAAGATAGGAACTATAATCACCGTCGTATTACTAGCGCTCTTGAGTGGGGGGGCCAACATGTCTATTATCCATGATTATTTCAATGGAGAGGATGAAGGCCCCATCGGGGGCTGCTTAGAATCAAACGCCACGAATTATAATCCCCAAGCTACTTTCGATGATGGTAGCTGTAACTTTGTTGTGATAGTGTATGGTTGTACAGACCCTGAAGCGGTTAACTATGACCCTCAAGCTACACACGATAATGGGAGATGTAATATTTTAAATCAAAATGGTACAGGTGAAAATAACGAGACACAAACTAATGAAACAGTGTATGGTTGTATGGATATAGATGCAAATAACTATAACGACCGTGCAACTGAAGATGATGGTTCTTGTGAATACGAACATGAAGAAAACCACTGTAACCACACTGATTTGTATGCATGGGGTGGACTATCTCATGGAAACGTATCTAGACCATCTAATAGTAGTACAGACATGTATATGGACTTTGATACTGATTGTGATGATGAGGATGACCCCTTACCAATTCTAGTTTATTATGATTTAGTACATATCATAGTTGATGAAGATGAAGATGGTAACAAGTCCATGTATTATGATAATTACATTTATACTAAAGTATTCTTTAATGTATCAGGATGGTTCGAAGATGAACACTGGTTTGAATATGATGAATTATTCGAAACACCATTCGAAGAAAACTTTAATGACATTCACGAAGGTTACTGGCTTTATTATGTCTCTTACTATGCTGACTATAATGGAGACGGTGACTATTACGGAGAAGATGAATATGTTGGTTATTCCACTAACTGGGGTAACGGCGATATAGAAGAAGTGGGATGGAGGTTAGAGGTATGAAGAATAGATATAAAAAGCTTTTAGAAAGTATAGGGGAGGATGTCGAGTAATGCGTGCCGCAGACATGCTCGTACTTACCAATATGTTAGCTAAAATTATATCAGAAGTAGATGATTTAAAAGCAATGTTAAAGGAAGCAGTTGCGAATGATTTTCGTAATAATTTCGAGGAGGAAGAATGAATGGATTTACAAGTGATATTAATTTTCCTCATACACATTTTAGCGAGTGTTCTAATCTTTGTTACGATTATAATGCTGGTTGCTTTTGCAATGACAATGACAAGAAAGATACTAAAACTAAGAAAACCAAGGACAACTGTTCCACAAGAGACAAAGGAGAAGAGAATGAGTAAAGAGAAAGGCGAAGGAGTCACTTTTAATGACATCTTTATGTTTATGATTGCTGTACCTTTAGTATTACTATGGGTTGGGTTTGCTGGGTTTGTTATACACAGCGGACTTAATGATAGCAGCGTTCTAGACCAGATTGAAGGATATACAACTTTGATAGCTATATTAGGTGGGCCAGCCCTTCTAATTATCAAAGATGCACTTGATGTCTGGAAACAAGAACAAGCTGAGAAGACAGCATTTTATAAAGTAAAAGCGCAAGCAGTTATTGATTATAATGACAGCATGCAGAAGCAAGCTCAAATGATTGAATCTAAAGCGCAAGAACAAGAACACAAGATGGAGAGTAAAAAATGAACGATTTTGAAGTAAAGGACTTAGCAGAGCAAGTAGAGGGATTACATCAAGTAGTGGAAGCATTACTTGAAGAATCCTGTGCTACCTGCTGTTGCTCAAGCAAAGACGCCGATGACGGCGATGAGGAGGAATAAATATGGCAGAAGACACAGTCTTGAAGGGTGAACACTTCAGTAAGAATAACCCTGACATGAAGTTATATTTTGAGAAACCTACACAAGAAGAAATTAATGAGATGCAGTGTGCTATGGCAACTACGTCTTATAAAACTGCTGAAGCTAATATGTCGGAAGTAGCAAAAGAAAAACCTATCTACATGGATGGTAGTGACGTTATGTCTACACCTAACGCAGACTATATTGCAGATAAGAAAAACTATGCTCCCGGTAGTTTCAGAAATACACAATAAGGTGATAACATGGTAAACCAAAATAAAAAATATAATATAGATAAAACGTTAACAATGAGAAAGAGTGGTTCTGGAGAGAAAGTCTTCAGTCACGTAGGTGGTAAAACCCACGCTTTGGAAAAACACGCTATATCTAAAGAAACTGCATTGAAGCAGATAAGAGATGTAACCGAGTCCGAGATAGCACGTAGAGAGCATCACGGTCATCACATTGGTTCTAAACAACACAGAAAGACCCCTATGAGGGATTAATTATGGCAACAGACATATTGATGAATGATGGCGCTTCGCCAGCAAGAATCTTACCATTCGTTTGCGCAGAGACTATTACCGCAGGTAATGCAGTCACTATGAATAATAGTGGAGAACTAACTAACGCAAACACAAGTTTAGGTGCAGGATTCAAAGAGTATGTTATAGGTATAGCTATGTTGACTGCTACCTCTGGTAACTTCAACAGTATAATTACAGGACGTGGTGTTCTATGTAAAATAAACACAACTTCTGGAAACGCTGGTAAAGCACTTAAAGTAAGTTCTACAGATGGTAGATTAGAAGATAACACAGCACTAGGTCACACAGTAGCTATTCGTATTGAAGATAACGGAGCAGCTGGATTAAACACCTGTTTAACAGCTTATTAGAATGGCTCCCAAAAAGAAAGGCTTGTATGCTAACATACATGCTAAACGTAAACGTATCAAGAAAGGCTCAGGTGAGAAAATGAAAAAGAAAGGAGCAAAAGGGCGACCAACAGCTAAACAGTTCAAAAAAGCAGCTAAGACTGCTAAGAAGAGAACTTACAAGAGGAAGAAGTAATGGCACCTCGTAAAAAGAAAACCACTACAAAAAGAAAAAAAGGAAAAGCTATACGCAAAACAACGAAAGGTAAAGGAGCTAATTACCGACCCACTAAAAAGGGTGCAGGTATGACAAAGAAAGGTGTAGCTGCATACAGAAGGAAGAATCCCGGAAGTAAATTAAAAACAGCAGTTACAGGTAAAGTTAAGAAAGGAAGTAAGGCAGCTAAGAGACGGAAATCTTATTGTGCAAGGTCAGCAGGACAGAAAAAGAGAAGTTCTAAGAAAACACAGAATGACCCTAATTCAAGAATTAACCAAGCAAGAAGAAGATGGAAGTGTTAGATGTCAATAACGAAATCAGAAATTTTAACAGTGATTGACGCAGATATAGATGATGTGACAAATAAACTCACAAGTTTAATGTCCACAGGTAGTTTACTTAACACTAAAGATGAATTACAATGTGACAACTATACGCGTCAACTTGCTCTTTTATCCTCAACTAAAACGTGGGTTGAGGGTAACTTATAGGTAAGCTTTATATACTGGGAGTACCTAATTATTATGGGCGCTCTCGCTAGGGCCAAGGCTTCATAGGACGGCATTCGCCAGTGTCCAAGAGAGACCCCAACATATATGGAGATATCAACATATGAATGAAACAACAAATAATACAGCAACTAATGAGACTGCAACTAACGAAACTACCGATGATGGTAATCTTACTGCACTATTAGACACTGTAGAAGAATCTGGAATGTTAGACGCACTAATGGACGACCCATTATTAGCAGCACTTGCTGCACTGGTATTAGCTTTAGGCGCTTACGTCGCTTATACGGTACCAGCAGTTAAGGCGTTAGTCTTTAAATACTTAAAGAATAATGAAGCAGAATTGATGGATTTATTAGATACAAATCTAACCAAAGCCCAGATGAAAGCTTTTGATAAGCTTGATAAGACAGCACAGAAGCATGTTAAAGACTCTTTAGTCCGTAATGTATTAATTACAGCTTGGGATGAAAAAGATGATGAACTTGCTGCCTTAGTAAAGTCCAAAGTCAAGGCCAGCCTTGATGAAGGCAAAGCACTTTGAACGTAGAGGAATACGAGCAAAGATTACGTCAGAGAGTAGGAGAGGCTGAATATGAACGTCATAAAGAGCTTGTCCTGCTGCTGGCGCGCAATCTTGCTCTTGAAGATATTCTGTGGGAGGAAGTTCTTGTATCTATTCGGGATGTTGACGCTAGAACAGAGCTCTTGCGCCAAAGAAATGCAATCGTTAAGGACATACATACAGAATTCAGAGCGTTGAATATCCAAGTCCCTACCGTAGCAGAGAAAAATAGCGAAGATTTCGCTTCAATGATGATGGAGTTAGTAGATGACGATGACAGTGAAGAACGAGTCAAAGACCCTAAAAGCCGCAATGACGGGGAAAGGGGCCTATGATTCAAGACAGTTAGAGAATATATTCGAAAAGTGTAGACAAGATGAAAAGAAAATGCTTGCACTTGTCAAAGGTTTTTGTAAATCATACCTTTTAGATAATAAACAAAGAGCTCTAATGTTACGCCCTCTTCAATTAGATATTATTGTTAAATCATTAATTCATCGAGCAGATGGAGAGCAACGTAAAGTAGCTATCTTAGCTCCGCGTGGAAGTGGAAAATCATTCGCCCTGTCAGTAGCAGTAGTTATCTACATGTTCTTTAATCGTTTTAGAGACTTAGTATTTGTTTTAGCTCCTTCAGAGGACCAAGCAGCGTTAATTTTTAACTATGTATATAGACATTTCGCTGATAGTAACATGCTAAACAGTCTAGTTGAGAACTATAGATTCCATAACAAACCTAGTATTACAATGAAAGGTGGTACAATAATGAGACGTGCACCTTTAGCCCCAAGTAATCAAGGTCAAGCTATACGTGGACAACATCCAACATTTTGTATAGTTGACGAATCTCCGTTGATTGACGATAAGCTTTTTATTGATAATGTAGAACCAGCTATAGTTTCTAACAAAGCTCCCTTTATTAATTTAGGGACACCTAAATCTAAAGATAACCATATGTGGCGTTACCTTTATGATGAAGCTTATGCTGAAACATTTACAAGATTACACTATACATGGAGGGATGCAGTGAAACCGGGAGCAGCATACGAGGCTCCTTACACTGAAAAACAAATGTTAGATAAGATGACAGAATGGGGAGAAGATTCAGTTTATTGGAGAACTGAGTATGAATGTGAGTTTGTAGAGAGTGTATCGAATATATTTAATCCAAGCAAAATAAAAGCGTGCTATGATGGACATGACATTACTCATCCCGAAAACTTGGAGTCGTTTCGAAAAGGTGACCTACCTATCACTGTTGGTGTTGACATTGGGAAGTCAGTTAATTCTACTGTTATCTCTGGTTGGCAATTGGAGCAGGGAGAAGAAGCTAATCATGCAAGGCTTATCTACATTGAAGAAATCAATCCTAGAACAGGTGGACACGATATTCCATATCAGCGTCAACGTATCATGGACGTTGCCGTTGGGCTGGGTGCTGATAGGGTCATTATCGACGCTACTGGTATTGGTGGTGCTATTGAACAAGATTTACGGGTGGCGTGCATAAATGCTTCTATACATTTTATACCGTTCGTATTTACTGGTGGCCCAAAAGGTAGTAAAACTCAAGCCTATAGAGATTATCAATCGTATATTCAACAAAGGAGAGTAAAGATTCCTAATCCTGAGTTCTTAACAGGATATGCAGCTAAGTGTGTTAATAAATGGATAAGAGAACATATTGAGTTACAATACGTTATGGATGCAGCTAACAAGACAGAAAGAATAGCAGCACCTGATGGAAAGCATGACGATTACTGTGATAGTAGTGTTATAGCTCTACATGCTACACTTACAATGCTCCCAGCATCTGCTGGTGGTTCATTTGGAGGAGGCAATGTTTCTCAAAATAGAAGTGCAGGAAAACATATGTCTAATCGCAGCGCGGCACCTTTTGCTCGCGTTAAACGAAGAAATATACGTCTAAATAAACCAAATCTAGGTAATATATAACAAAAGCTTTATATACTATATTATATTAATATTAAATAGCCATGTCGTTGATAGATAATATTAGGCGACGTTTTGCAACCACAGGAAGCAATCCGCCGTTTAAAAAAGATGACCCACGTAGTTTCGGTGCGGGTATTATAAAACGCATTAAACTACAGAGACAAGGGGGCTACCAGATAAAGGATTACGAATCCCATATAGGTAACAATAGAACCTACATGAATGTATATTTGTCTGACCCTATAGTTCGAGGATTAATCGACCTTCCTTGTTTTTACGCAGTCAAAGATAATTTTGATATAGTAACTGAACATGACGACTTAAGACAAGAAGTGGAAGAAATGTTTAGGGATATAAATATAGAGCAGACTCTATATGCGTGGGTAAGGAATGCACGTATTTTTGGAACAGGATATATGGAGTGGACAGGCGACAATTTAGTCGTAAGGTCTTCTCAGAATATGTATGTGCAACGCGACGAACATGGACAAATAATGTATTATTATCAAGATACAGGCGCTGATAAAGAAAATGTTAGATTCGAAGCCGATGAGATAATAGAACTTAAAAATAATGAATTCGATGACTATGCTTATGGATTAAGCGATATTCATCCTATTCTCTATTTAGTAGATTTAAAAGATTATGCAGAGCGAGACATAGGAGCTGCTCTAAATAAATATGCTACATCACGTTTTGATATATCATGTGGTCTACCAGATATGCCATATGGTCCAGATAAAATTAATGAGATAGTTAGTGCTTTTAATGGATTAGAGCCCGGTGAAGATATTATTCACGGTAACGATATAGTTATCAAAGAATTGCAGGGCACACAAAGAGCATTCGAATATGGTAAATATACCGATGATATATTAGACAAAATCCACATGGCGCTTAAAGTGCCAAGGACAATGTGGACTGACCCAGAAAAGGCTCGACCTATTTTTGAGCCTTATGTTAGATACTTACAAACAATGATTGAAGGAGCCCTAAATGCTCAGCTATTACCACAATTAGAAAGTGGTGAAGCTAAGTTTAAGTTTAGGCAAATCAATGTAGAAGATGCGTTTACTAAAGCAAAGACGGATATGATTTATCTGTCTGAAGGAGTGTTGTCGCCCGGTGAAGTAAGGGAAGAGAGAGGTCTTGACCCTGAAGGGGCAGAAGTGTTAGAGAATCAAGTAGAAGAAATAACTACAGAAGGAAAAGCTGAAGTTAAACCTACTGAGAGTAGTAAGAACGCAAATGTATCTGGTGGAAAGGATACAGATAAAAAGGAAGAAAGTGCGAGAGCACAAAACCGAGGCAACAAGCCGTCCGCAAACGCAACGGGAGATAGAAAATGACATACGAAAAATGTGTAACGACTGTTAGCAAAACGCTAGAAAATCGTGGTATTGATAACCACACAGAGAAAGCTCAGAATATGTGTAGTATTTGGGCTGAGGAAAATGGCGTAGAGCGGGAATTCGGAAGGACAACCCCAAAAGAACCAGTTCGTAGGTCATTTGCATTAACTGTTGAAGATAGTGCGGATTTTACACTTACAGAGAGCGACGGGGTAACCACCGTGGAATTTCCCGTAATCGCCATTACGTCCGGCCCTCATGAATATGAGGCAGAAGGGCAACAACAGAAAGTTTATATCGAAGGAAGTATGCTGAAGGACAGTCTAGAGAAATTCAGTGAACTACCTATTTATATAGACCATCAACGAACAGCTGAGGATTTAATCGGCATGGCTACTGAGCCTGAGCTAATCGAGATGGACAATGGAAAGACAGCAGTGAAAATGATGGCTACTATTAATAACACACATGGTAGAGGTCAAGAAGCAATGGATAAAGTGAAAGACGGGGACATGACACATGTAAGCATCGATTGGTTTTCCAACGATGTAGATGTGATGGGCGACACGTTCGCCACTAATATACGTCCCACGGAGGTAAGTTTTATCGATAATAAATCGATGGACCCCGTCTGTAAAGAATGTACAATAGAAACGGAATGTGAATTACATGTTAATGATGACGACCATGACTGCGGTTGTGGTGGTGAACACACAGCATGTGAATGCGAAGACGGGAAAACAGAGGTAGAAATTATGACTGAAGAAGTTAAAGAAACCAACGTGAAATCCGATGCAGAGAACATTGTCGAGCGCGAGTTCGCGTCACTGCGTACAATGCTAGAAGAGGCAGAAGCTTCCAAAAAGGAAATCGAGAAACAGTACAAGGATGCTCTAAAACAATTAGAGAAGTTCCAAGAAGCTGAAGAAAAGAGAACCGCAGAAGAAGCAGAAGCTAGAAAACTAGCAGCAGTTGATGCAATCATATCCAAAGAACTCTTATTTGGTACTATACCAGAAGAGAACAAGGATGCTCGTGTAGAGGAACTCTCCGCATGGGATGAGATGAAGCTGACTGGATTCAGCGAGGCTTTGGCAGCAATACCAGAACCTCAAGCAGACGTCGAGCGCTCATTCGGAAAAGGTAAAGCACCAGAAGGTGCACCAATTGCTGAAACCGAAAGAGAATTCGCCGTAAAAATGGTCAATGGTAGAATTACCCTTGACAAGAATATCCTCAAGGATATTAAGGAGAACTAAAAATGGCAACAGAGATTTTAGTTAATGATGGTGGTGCACCAGCAAGGATTATTCCTTTCACAGCTGGTAGCGCGATAACCGCAGGATATGCCCTTCAAATGGGTGGAGATGGAGAAGTAGACACAATAGCATCAGCAGATAATGTTATGCCTGTTGGAGTAGCTTTTACTGACGCCGCATCTGGAAACATAGCAAGCGTAATAACAGGAAAAGGTATTGTATTAAACATGTACGTATCTGGAACTGTAGGAAGAGGAGACGGTGTAGCTACATTAGCTGACGGTAACCTTGGACAAGCAAGCGCTTCATCCGTCGCTGTAGGAACCTACATCGACCCAAGCGGTGCGCACTCAGGTGCAGCCTCATTACAATTGGTCCTGTGGGGTTAAATACTTAGGAGAAGATTAACATGGTTGATGCAACACCCGGTATACTAACAACCCTGAACACAGGGTCCGTCAACGGCGGACTCGGTGAAAGAGTATTGATTGATTACAAAGATGCAATAATGGACTACAAGGTCACAGACCTTCCAGTAATGCAATTCTTTGCAGAATCAATGACTACTGACACAGGGGGTAATATTGATATTACTTTAAACAGACCTAGCATGAAGCTAGAACAAATTGACGAGGGAACCACCCCGCAATACCAACACACAAAGCTACGCTCCGAGCGTATCTCTGTGAAAGAATGGGGTATCGCAGTAGGTGTAACCCGCAGAATGATTGAAGATTCAAGATTCAACGAAGTTGAAATGGCTTTGAATGAAGCTCGCAGAGCTGTAGACAGACACATGACAGACAATGTTGTGAAAGTCATCTTCGGTGCTCACGCAGCTAACTCAACATTTGGAACCATCCAAATCGACGAAACTACAGCAGAATCAGCAATCACCACTTTCTCAAGCAATCCATACTCTGGATTCTACGGAACTGGAATTGTAGCCGCAGACATTGACAGCGGAAGTTCACGTGTAAACTCTTATGGTAACGAAAGTTCCACAAGATTGATACGAAACTCCTACGTCCGTGCAGCTGGCGACACTGCTGGAAACCTCGCTCTTTCTGACATAACACAAGGAATTGACAGAGTAGGTGCACGTGGATACACTGCAACGCACTTATTCATTTCCCCAGCTCACTACAAGTCCTTATTGGACCTCGGTGACTTCGTAACTGCTTTCACAGCAGGACAAGGAGGAGCAGGAGCAGACGGAAACAACCCAACGACCGCTGCTATGATGCCCGGTTCACCAGTCTCTGAGACTGCAAGAACAGGAGTCGTAGGAAGCATCTACGGTTTAACCGTCGTTGTAAACGCATGGGTCCCATCAACTCGATTCGCAGTATTCGATTTGGGAACTAAACCTATGGTTTATGTAGAAAGAAGACCATTGACAGTTGAAGAAGCAAATCCCGGATTTGGAATTGTTGGTTCATACATGTCTATGAGATACGGTTTGAAGGTTATACGTCCAGAAGTTGGATGTATTTTCATCAACGGTGCTTCAGGTTAGATACTTAGTTTAGATTATTGTTTAATTAAATTAAGAAAGGGCCCGGAGGGAGCCCTAATCCCTCCACCTACATTTTATCTTAGTTCGGAGAAGTGTCATGCCTAATTACAAAAAACTTAAGTCACAATTGGAATCAAGGAACAGTGGAGCTGCGACGAAACCTTGGGTTTTGTCCAAAGTTCAGTCCGGTAGCCAAGGGTCTCAAGGGGCAGGTGGAGTTCAAGGTGGCCAAGGTGTTCAAGGTTCTCAAGGTACAGCTGGTGTAACAGCTTCTCAAGGTGCAACTGGTTCACAAGGTGCTCAAGGTGCAAAAGGTGATACAGGTACACAGGGAACACAAGGAACTAATGGTACACAGGGAACTCAAGGTACACAGGGAACAACAGGAACGCAAGGAGCTACAGGAACACAAGGTGCAACTGGAACTCAAGGAAATGTTGGTACTCAAGGAACTCAGGGTACTCAAGGAACTCAGGGAACTCAAGGTGTACAAGGAACTACAGGAACTCAGGGAACTCAAGGAACACAAGGAACACAAGGAACTGAGGGACTTTTTGGTGGTAACAGCCAAGAATTTAATTACAGCAGTTTTGACATTACTGCTGGCTCACCGGGGTCAACTAATTTTGGATTCAATATTGCATTGCCCGGTGGTGGGGGTGTGCCTAATTACGGTTTAATTTCTAAAGTAGGAATTTCAGATTTCGATATTAACTCTGATGATGTTAGTACATGGAACGATGCTTTAGATGATGGTGATAGTAGCACGCGAGGTCATTTAAGAATATTTGCAACAGCTGATTCAACAAAATGGGTTAACTTTGATATAACAGGTGCTAACTCATCTGGAGGAACTGGTGCTACAGCATATGAAGAAGTTCAAGTTCAGTATGTTGACAGCAATGATACTTTTACTAATGGTGAAGATTGTGTAATTACTTTTGTTCAATCTGGAGATAAGGGTTCACAAGGAGCTGTAGGAACACAAGGAACTAATGGTACACAAGGAACTAATGGTACACAAGGAACTCAAGGAAGTCAAGGAGCTACAGGACCTCAGGGAGCAACTGGTACACAAGGTGCCACAGGAACTCAAGGAACTGATGGTACGCAAGGAACTGATGGTACACAAGGTACAACAGGAACTCAGGGAACTACA
>VTLG01007890.1_pt1 | contig 23649 bp, 30 predicted proteins | sample 4694571 | NCBI WGS metagenome assembly VTLG01 (sample SAMN12604809, study PRJNA352737) | marine metagenome | biome: ENVO:00000447; feature: ENVO:00000209|ENVO:00000569|ENVO:01000036; material: ENVO:00002151; isolation source: viral sequences binned using virsorter ...
ATTTTCAAACTGATCTAAAGTATAATAAGCATCTACATTTTGAATATTCTTATTATTAGCTAAAAACTCATCAATTATCTTATTAGCTTCTCCATTTAGATAATCAAACCATATCTTATCTTGTTTTTTCTCGCCAACCTCTAATTGCTTTAACCAATTCTTATGAAAATTTGCTTTTATTTTTTTAATGTCCATAAAAGAATAATTAAATTATATTGACCAGTCTTTTTTCTTTCCTGTTCTTCTTAACCATTCTTCGTGAGTTTTAAATGGCATATAATAAACCTCACCTTGATACCTGTGAATATGATGACCAGATCCGCCAAGTTCTTTTGCTCTATCTTCAGCTTCCCTGATAGTTGTGTATTTATCAGGACCTACTTCAGTAGCTGCTCTTTTTTCTTCTACTTCTTCTTTCTTATCATCTTTTATATCATTTAGTTTTACATCATAAAGTTCACTAAAGTTTGTTTCTAAACTTTTAAAGTCATCTTCAATAATATCATCTTCTAATGGCATTAGATTGGCAGGAATATAAAAATCGTTTAACTTTTCATTATCAGCATCAATACTATATGACATTGCCTGTCTTTTTTCATTTGGTGTTAGCCACCAAGCACTATTCATCTGATTTACCACTTTATCCATTTCTTCTTGTAATTCTGAAATATTAGTGTAATCAAAATCTATATATATTTTTTCGCCATAAGCAGGTGCTAACCATCTATTAAGCTCATCACGAACTTTATTAAGTTCTGGAATAATAGCATTTTGGTATAAACTCTTTTTAGCTTCTATTACATTATTATAAGTTGATGATTCTGTATTGTTAAGTAAAACAACAGGAACTGAATAAATATTACATAAATCTTTAATTGAAGCATTATACTGCTCAATAAGTGAAAGATCAGCTGCAGTCATTCCAAAATTAACCCAAGATAATTTTTTAGGAGTAATAACAATATCTCCTGCATTTTTAGATCCTGAATAATTATTTCTAAACTTCTCTTTTAATGCTTGTGCTTGAACTTCGTTTAAATCTCCCTCCTCTGACATTAACACTCCTCTTGCAGTTTGATTCTGTAAATATTTCGCACCAGTCGTTACTGCTTCGTTATTAGTATCTAAAGCTCGTAATCCTGCTTTTAGTGGCGACATTCCGTAAAGGTGCGATCCTGTACCATCATAGTAAGGATTAAAATCTTTAATATGGCAAACATCTTCAACAGGAATATGATAATTACCATTGTAATCTAATGTATAAGATTTTACAGGTTCAAATATCCCACCACTATTAATCTCAACATTTTGACTTGGCAAAACATAAAGTTCCTGGAATTTACTTTGATTAGGACCTGATTCAGGTTTTATACCATAGATATATCTATTACCTGTTAATTTACCAAAAGCTATTATCTCTTGAATCCAACTACTATAACTTTGTGCAGGATTCGGTCTTGATAATAGTTCGTGTAATTCTGTATCGTGTAGTTCTTCAAGTGAGTGTTTTCTTAATATCTCTGCTTTATGCATACTCGTACCATTTGCAAGACCACTTGTAATTGACTTATACCTTTTTAAGTCATTTTCGCTTTTTACCTCATAAACATTAAAAGGAATTGTTGATGCTGTTTTTGCTATTAAATTAACTATTGAATAAATAGTTGTATTTTGTCTATAACCTTTGTTAACATAAGTTTCATCATTATCAGGATTCCATAAAATAGAATTACCCAGATAATTGAATATTGCTTTGTTAAAATCTATACTTGTCTTTTGAAAGTTTTTTGAAACTAATTTTCCAAACCTGTCTAATATTGATGCCATCTATATATCTTTATTTTACAAAAATACTAATTAAATTACAAAAAAGTTTTCTCGCTTTCCAAAATGGGAATAAACAGCATAACGAATAGAATCCATTGTATGATTTTCTTTGTCTTGTGGCTTATTTATTATCGTTCCATCTTTTAATTGTTCCCAATAATAACTATGATATTCATTAATAATATTCTTTGATTCATTACTAACAATTATATCATATTCTTTTAATTTTGATATTCCAGAGTTTATAGATCCTTGACCTTTTACTGCAGGTTTAATATAAAGACCTAATCTTCGCATTTCTTCTATTGATTTAGGTTCTGCAGAATCGCCATAACACAAAACTTCTCCATAACCTTTTTCTTTAAGGTAATCTACAATATCCGAATTAGTCATTGACTTACGATATAATATTTCGTGAATATATATTTTATCGTTCTTTTTATTAACAAGAACACAAGCTGTAGGATCATTAGAATATCCATAGTCAATTCCTATTACAGATTCCATTTCCAAGTCAAATTCTGGAAAATCTTTATAATCTATAAATTCCCAATTATTAAATACTTGTCTTGCACTAAATATAGCTTTTAAACCCTCTCCATAAACCCTCCAATAATCTCTATCTCTTTTTTTCATTCTTTCAATCTCATTTACAAGATCTTGCGACAAGAACTTATTATCCTTATATGTTGTTATCCAAGTATCGCAATCTTTTCTTGGTATTATGTCGCTATATATCCAATGAACAGGATCTGATGGGTTAAAGTCAATAATTACCATATCTGTTGTTCTCATATTGATTTGGCGAAAATCCTCTAAATTAAGTTCATTTCCCTCGTTAAGAAAAGCTATTGAACGAGATCTACCCCTTATTTTCTGGCTATCATCAATAGATAAAAACTCAATTAGATGTCCATTATAGCTAAAAGTGTTTTCAGCTTTGTTATGAACTCCTAAAAAATAAATACCTGTGTCCTGGAGAATTAGCATTATATCTCTTAATACAGAACCTTTAAGTGCAGGTAATGTCTTACGAACAATAGAGATAGTTAAAGGTTTCTCTGATGTTGTAAGTAAATAAACAATGTATTGACAAACAGCTACTGTTTTTCCTGATCTTGTTCCTCCTTGATGGACTTTGAATCTTTTTTCTGATTTGATAAGGTCGTAGAATTGTCTGTTGCATCTTTGCTCAACTTTTCTTCTTGTGGTGGTTTCCATTCTATAAGTGTTGATTTAATTGATCCATCGTGTTGGATTTCTTGTCGTTCAATATAACCTCTTTTCTTTCCTTTAGTTTTTAATAGGAATATTGTAGCAGTTGTATTACCCTCACTAATTTGCTTATGAAGTTGTGATTCTGCGAAATCTAAAGCGATATTTTCAATGTCTTTTACCTTTTTAGCAAATTCTTCATCTTCTTTTAGATATTGATAAAAAGTAGTTCTACCCACTTTAGCAATCTTACAAGCACTTGTAACAACTCCTAATGATTTTTCTAAAGCAGTAAGCAATGCTTTTTTAGTATGTTCTTTTTTGTTTGTTTTCACTTTACAAAAGTACATAAAAAAAACCCACCAAATAGGTGGGCTTGATTTTAAAACAATGATTTAGGATTATTTTTCTAATTTTTCAATAAGTGCTATTTGTTTTGGAGATAAATTTTCAATCCATTTAGGTTCTTTCCTAATCCACTCATTAAAGTATTTTTTATTTAAACTTGTTTTATTCCAAGTTAAACCAGTTTGATCAGCAAGAGAATATATAATTCCTAAACTCCACACTTTATCTTTCAATGCAATTAATCTTTTAGATTGCTCTACCCATTTCGGATACCAACTATCTTTTAGATTGTTAAATCTAATTCTTTCTTCTTGAATTTCTTTTTGAATTTCTTGTAAATTATTTTCATAGTCATCAAAATTAAAAACATTATCGTTGGTAAATTTATCTTTTTCCCAATCAGGTATTGATTTTATTGACTTGTTAAATTTTTCAACACACACAGGTCCATATATTTTACCACCAACAATATATTGGTTTTTAATATATCTCCCACATCTTGAACATTTTTTCATTTTATTAATTTTTAATATTTCTAATTCTTCCATTTTAATTATTTTAAGTTAGTTTTTGTTTTTCAGATTCTTCTTTAGCTTTAAATAATTTTGATTCTAAAGGAGTAAGTGGTGAATTATTATCTATTGAATCTACAAATGCTCTATATAGTGTTTGTACTTCTTTATATGTTAATTCTAATTTTATTTTATCTTCCATTTAATTAATTTTTAGTTATTTATTTTTTATTATACTGCAATATAAAGAATATTTTACATATAAAAAAATATTTTATGTAAATAATTGCTAACTTATTGATAATCAATGAGATTAATTTTAATCTTCTTCTATGGGAGTATAGTAATTTATGTTGATTATTACGAAAAAAAAGATAATTTGAATGGTATGTCGTAGATCATTAGCTATGTAATCTAAACCCTCTAAATCTTCATTAGAGTAGTTAATTCCTACCCCAAAACCTCTCATTAAAGCTATATTGACATCAAACATATTACAAAGTTAAAACAATTTAGTTTGTGTTAGATATGGTTTTAATCTATTGTTTGCAAGGTCGCAATATTCCTTAAATATTTCGGATCCGATAAATTTTCGTTTTTCTTCAATAGCAGCAACAGCAGTTGTACCAGTTCCCATATAACAATCAAACCAAATATCATTTTCATTGCCAAATACTTGCATAAAGTGTCTTGGAAGATCAAGTGGGAATATTGCCTTATGTTTATCAGAAAATGGATTTGAATGTTTGTTTTTTATACGAAATACATTTTGTTGTGTACCTTTGAAATCTACATCATAAAACTTTCTTTTGTTTGGTTGGTCATTGCTAAATATTATTATGTACTCAAAAGCACTATTAAATACACCAGGTTCCATTGCAGGAACTCCAAATTTTTTATCCCAAATAATTATTTCTTTAATTTTATCGTTGAAATAACCCATTAACTTTAATATACTTTGTTTATTATTAGAAAGCATTTGAATATTATAAAACAAGTGGTATTTTGTTACTCTTAATAATTCTTCAATAACTTGTTTTTGATTTTCAAAATATTCATCTTTTGTCATTTTATCATTTATAGATTCATACTTTTTACCCTCGCCATTTAATTGATTATTTCCAACATTATATGGTGGTGATGTAAGTGAATAATCTACAAAGTCATTTGGCATTTTAGCCATTGTTTCTAAACAATCTTCGTTGTATATTTTATTTAGTTCCATATCTAAAAAGGTATATTGTCTTTTATTACTTCAAACCTTTGTTTGTCTTTATCTATTTCTTTATACACACCCCCATTTTTAAAATCAGGTGCAACCATAAAATCGCCTTGTTTTCCATTTTCTTTTCTCTTAACTTTTTGAACATATATTTGAACACTATCGCTTCCATATATTGTTTTTTGACCAAGATTTCTATAACAAGTAATACAATTATATGCTTTGTTAAAAAAATCGCTTGACTGTGAAATATCATAAGGATTTGGAACTCTATATTTTCCCTCTACACTTTCCATTTTTCTTGGATGGGCAACTAAAAATAAATGAGTATTGGTTTGTTGGCAAAACTGGGTAATCTCTGATAATAGTTTACCAACATAAGTAAAATCTTTTTGAGCCGAATGGTCTAACATATTATATGGATCTATAACACATATATTTACCCCTTTTTGAAAAACAAGTTGTTTAAAAGCATCTAAAATGCCTTTTAGAGTAAGATTTTGCAAGTCTATCTTAACAAAGAAAAAGTGTTCTTCAATAAAATCTTTTGTGTTGTTTAAATCTTCTGTTGTACATTCTTTTTCGTTTATCTTATTAGCAAGTCGTTTTATATGAGCTTCATAAGGAAAACTCTCTGGAGAGAACATTGCTATCCGAAAATCGTTGTGTATTGCAAGGTTAGTGCATATTTGGTCGCAGACATCTGATTTCCCTGCATTAGGAATCCCTGTGAGAACTGTCCATTCTCCGAAGCTAATGTTAAAATATCTATTACTGTCTCCAAGTCGCACACTATAATTCTTGATTCCATTTTCATTATAATTTAATACACTATCCCAAATATCGTGAATATTTAGCACACCCTCAATCGGAAAGTTTTTTGCTTTACTAATAACCTCACGAAGCTCACTTGCACCTTTGTTTACAAGAATATCGTTAGCATCTTTATAATCGCCAAATTCTACATACTTACATCTTCCTTGACCAAATCTTCTTGCAAGTTCATTTCTTAATGATAACCCTGCATCATCATTATCGGTGCATAATACTATTTCCGTTTTTTCAACAAAGTATTCCCAACAATTATCAAGGTATTCTAATCTTTGTGATCCTATATTAGCACCATTAGGAACTGAACAAACACTATAAAGACCTGCCTCGTGTAGTGAAAGTGCATCTATCTCTCCCTCTGTTATATAAATTTTGTTCATTGTCTTAATATTATCTATACCATAAAAGATAAGTTCAGCATCTTTAAATAACTTAAAGTTCTTTTGACCATCACGATATTTAATATTTATAAGTTGTTTTTCACGATAGTAGTTAAAATTAATAGCTACTCTTTGTTGTTTTGCTTGTGGGAAATACTCTTTAGATTCTGTGATTTTCCAATTCACAAGTGTTGTTTCGGTAATACCTCTTTTAGAAAACCATTTTAAAGTTTTTTCAGATAATTCTGATTTTACCTCTATTGGTCTTACATATTCTTTCTTTTTGGTAAGATTTACATTTCCTGACCAGTTACAATGATGGCAATTAAATAATCCTTTAGGTTCGTTTATAGACAAACACCTTTCTCTTTTCTTTTTTCTTTTGTGTGAACACTTTGGACAAGTAGTGTGAAATTCACCTGTTTTAAACCCAATGTCTATTCCAAATTCTAAAAACTTTTCTTTCATTTATTACTTTTAAATATTACAAGCATATTATCAAATGTACCTGGTTTGTTATTATTAAATTTTATTCTTCCTTTTATAAATCTTATTTCAGGATTATTAACTAAAATAAAATCGTGAAATATTTTTGTTGATGTTGAAACTGGTAATAAAAAAACAACTGTTTTACCTTTTTTATATTCTTCAATACCTTTTTTTATAAATGCTTCTTTTGTTTTTCTATCGTATGGTGGATTTACAAAATTACTTTTACCCCATTCAATTATTAATCCATTCCATTTTGTAATGTCGTGATTTAATGGACAAGGATCAAAGTCAAAATTAAACTCTTTATTTAAAGGTTCGTAAATATAATTTGGTGTTGCATAATCACTATGAAATGCTTTTCCATTCTTTCCTATATTCATTTAAAGTTTTCTTTATAATTATTTCTTTCAACTTCTAATTTATAAAAATTAAATGATTGCATACCTATAATATGAGAATCTGTTGGTACAAAATATTTCCATCCTTTAGCAATTCCCCTATTTATATAGTAAAAAAAGAAAACTGCTTTTTTACCAGTATTCTTTTTAAATATTACCGAAGCTGTATGATCTGACATTGGAATTATCTCAACTACTTTAAATATTTCATTGTTATAATTTCCCTCTCTATTTTTTATAGAAAATTTATCAGCCACATCTTCTGCTTTTGCTTTTAGTTCTTTTACAAGTGTTTTATTCATAAATTCATTTGTTTTAATTGTTTTCCAAATTTTGCTTCAAACAGATTTATATATTTTAATCCATCTTTATTTCTTTTTCTTAATTTAAGTAGAGTTAAAAAATTGTCTTTCCAAAATTCATCTGATCTAACTTTTTGTGATATAAAGTAAACTTTTCTTGGTGAATATCCATCTAACCTTTCTAACTTATCTATACAATCAAGCCAAGCATTTTTTTCAGCTTGTGTTTTAGGTCTTGTTTGAGGTGGAAATAAATTACAAATAGGTTCAAAGGACTTTAAAACAATATCTGAATATTCTTTACTTTTATTATTAACTGTATTATTATTATTATATATAATATTATTAACCTGGTGATTATTTTCTATAGGTGGTGTGTTTTTTTGCGATACCTCACGAAAATTTGTGATGTAGATTTCTCTACTTTTTACCTCTTTAGAATTTTCTTTATACAACAACTTTAATTTAATATATCCTTTATCTTTTAATTGAGAAATCCAATCGGTTATTGATCTTGTTTTTACACTATACAGGTCAGCAAAATATTTATTACTTGCGAAACAATATCCTTTTTCATTACATAAAGCTGTAATCTCGCCATATAATAATTTGGCATTTGGAGTTAGTTCAGAATCATACCTTACAAAAGCAGGTATAACTGCATAGTAACTTTTTTTTGTCATTCTAAAATTCTAAATTTATTATTATAAATTCTCCGTTATATCTTTTAGATTATTACAAAAGTTTCTTAACTTATCATACATAAGTTGTACTTCTTCAAAACTTATTAATTCATCTTCATATTTAACAAATAATGCTTCAATAAGTAAATCAAATTCAACCTTTGTTAATGCACCGACATAATCATAATTCTCATAATCTTCAAAATTATGTTTAACTGTAAACCTAATTCTTTGTTTAGTCTCTGACCAATATATCATTTTATATGTCTGCATTGTGAGAATTTTTACTGAAGTAATCTTCAATGACTTGTATGACTTTATCATAATCATTTAGCCAATGACACTCCCAATTCTCTTTCTTTAATTTTTCAATAGATTCTAATTGATTTTCTGTTGGCTTATTATAACCAACTTTTAATTCAATAGCAAGACCATTCTTTTCACCGTTTGATCTAAATATCATAATATCTGGAACTCCTGCTCTACCACCTAAATATTTAAACTTAAATCTTTCAAATGGACTTCGCTTACCCTCATTCGGAATATGAATTGCATAAACATCTGGGTATTGAAATTTCATATATTCCATTACACTATGTTGAAGTTTATCTTCTTTTCCTAAATATTTTTCAAAAGGGTTTGCCAAATTCTCAATATTACTTAAACAAATATTCTTTAAAGTTAAATAATTATTTTGTATGGTTTTGTCATAAGTTAATAACAATTCCAAAGTTTTAATACCGTGAACAACTGATGCGTGGTTTAATCCGACAGATCTGCCGATTCTATCACAAGTAATTCCTGATATTAATTGTCTGCTTAATGTAAAATAAATAAATCGTGCATCAACATATTCTCTTTTTCTATTTTTATCTCTAATATCTAACTCAAAATATTTATTTACATATCCTCGTATTAGTGCTAAATCTTTCATTTAAGAGATTTTTAAATAATTATACTACCATCTTTATTATACTCGCCAATAAAACCTGGCACTATACCATCATTTAAATACATTTTCCAATACTTAAAAGCTGACTTGTATCCCTCCCTACCTTTTTCTATTAAATCTTCCGATAATGAGTACACTTGCACTTGATATGGATAGTTAGTTTCACAAGCAATAAATCTAAAATTTAAAGGATCAACACCTATCATATCGCAATAAAAAACTGCTTGTAGATGATAAGACCATTTATATAAATCCATTCTAAAAGCTCTTGGTGAAGAATCTTGACAAGTTTTAACATCACTTATCCAACTTCTATCTCTTGCTATACAATCAGGTCTTACACGAACATCAATCCCCTCATACTGACCATAATGAGATATTTCTATATCGCCATTAGAATATTTTTGTGCTATTTCTGACCTAATATGATTTTCATAAATACCTCTTATAATAGTATCATCATCTTGCGATAATAAAATCTTACCATCTGCCTTTTTTAAAAGTTTTTCTTTTATCTCTTTATCTTCTTTTCTACGAAGATCAAGTTTTGGCATTATAAAGTATTGCTTTAAAAATTCTTCATAACCCTCATATACCATTATATGAGTTGCGATTCCTAAATCTAAACTTTTGGATTGTATAGGTTTTTTATTTAAGTAGTGATAAACTGATTTTTTAAAAATCAATTTTAGTCCTGATGCAGATATACATTTTTTAGAATGATAATCTTGTATTGAATCAGTTTTTGTTTGTAGGTTCTGAATTTGTGGTGTTAGTTTCATTTGATTTTTCTTTATTCTTTAGTTTTTTTATTTCCTTTTTTAATTTTTTGATTTCTTCGTTTTTCTCATTTATAGTTTTATCAAGATTGATAATTAACTGTTGTAATATCCAAGTGTCCATAATATTTAATATTAAATTTTAGATTAAAAAAAGGGAGTATGACTGATTCGATATACTCCCTTATGTTTATATTTAAAATGGCAAGTCATCATCAACTTGCTCACTTCTTACAGGTATAGATTCTGTCTGCACCTCTTTTGCTTCAGGTTTAAAAGTGTCAAGAGTAATGTTTATTTGACCATTTCTCCCTTTTAAAAAATTAACTTTTAATTGTTTTTCACCTTTATACTCTGTTAAATGTTCTTGATGCTCTTTAATAAAAGCAATTAAAACATTTGGTGTAATAACTCCTGAACCTAATACAAAGTCAGGAGCTTTTTCATTTTTTGGGAAAGTGTTTATTCCCTTTACATAAATAGTTTCTGCCATAATTTAAATTTAAAATTGTTTTTCTTTTAGCCAAGCAGGTTGATGTTGATTGTTCGCTTGACTTTTTGTTTGACTTACTGTCTTTCCAGATGCAGTATTTGCATCATCATCTTCGGTGTTTAATCCAAGTAAAGATTGTAAAGTGTACCTACGAAAATAGGTAATCGTACTTCCAAGTTTTTGTGGATCAGACACCATTTGAAGTTCTAAATCTGCTGATTTTGATTGTCCTGTTTCAATACAAGTTAAAATAGTATATACCCTACCATTTGAAGTAGGTTGTTCTATTGTAACACCATATTTTAAAAATAATGGTTGTAATTGTTGTAACATTGAATTTATATCAGCATATTTTGACTTAAAAAATGGATTGGTGGCATCTTTACTAATAGCACCAATTTCATTTTGAATCTTATAGATTTTGATTGTAATACTCCAATCAGGATAATCTATCTTTTTAGTAGCCACCTTTTTAGGTGCTGCTTTCGGAGTTTTTGTTTGACTCATTTAAAATAGTTTTTAAGTTAAAATTTAATTCTTTCAAATTTTCAATATCCTTTAAATTTAAAGTTTGAGGATTTTTGATTTTTGAATTTAATGTTGGCATAGTCATTTCTAACTTATCTGCCACATCTTTTTTCTTTAGACCTAATCGCCTAATATTATCAATGAACTCTATCTCAAATTCAGTGATAAAATCACTTATATTTATACTCATAATATATAATTTACCATTTACCCAAAGGACAAACTGATGTTGGAGATAATGCTTTTGCATCTATTGAACAACCACAACCATTTACAATTTGACCTGTAACAAGATGTTCGCCACTCATTAGTGGATTACACACCCTCCCTTTTCTCATTTTACAAAAATGACAATTCGCCAATCTGGTTTGTGCAAGTTCTTTGGTTTGTTGATCTAAAGTTCCAAATTTATCTTTTATCAAATTACCCCAACCATCAAATATTTCTTTGAATAAACTCATTAAAAGCTAAATTAAAAAAAATTTTCTAATAAAAAAAATATTTTATTAATCTTCGTAATAAGTTTGAATAAAACTTTGAATATCATCATTTTGATTTGGCAAGTGCATAACAATAGAATATTCATTTGATTTTACTTTAAATTCCATTGAATCTATCATAGCAGAAACAGGATCTTGTAAAACATTAGTTCCAAAATTTACCCATACTTTATTATGAAATTGTATAGGATCTTCTGAAACATCTTTTCTATAAAAATCTCCCTCATATCTTTTTACACTTGTTCTATAGTCATTAATAATTTCTTGCGATATAATGCCATCTAAAGTTTGTGATTCATCAAAATTTTTCCTTTTATATTCACCTTGTATTTTACCTAAAAATAATGAATCTTGTAGGTTGTTTGTATTATAAACTTCTTCTCTTTCATAAGTACCTGTTAATTTACTTTCTTGAATAACACCACCTAAAGTATAAATTCCATATTCTCTTTTTTCTGCATATTTCTTTCCTAAAGTATTTCTGTTTGCAATATAAATAACATCATAATAATTAGTTCTTAAAGATGTTTCTCCTGTACTACTTCTAAAAGGAGGGTATATTTCTACTTTAATTCTTGGAGATTCATTTGTAGTTTGTGGTGCATTTAAAATTTGTGTAAATTTCACCCATTGATTCATACTATTTGTTTGTATTTTTTTAAAATATTTATCAGCAGTATAACTTCCAGATCCTGCTTCAAATTTATTATCTTCAAAATTATATCCCATATCTATACTTCCATTACCTGTTGTGTCAAGACCTGCTGTAATATAAAATATATAACTATCTCCACCACCACCCCAAGTATTAAAATAATAATTAAAGCCAAATTCTATATCTGAACCTGTATTGATATATGTTTTTAAAATTTCATTTGTAATTATAGCTGTTCCTTTATCTGTATCTACTATTGGCATAACTGTTTGTTGTGATTTTAAAAAATAACTTCCTGAAACAGGTATAGGATCAAGCACACCTTGAAGTTGCACAGAATTACCTGTACTTATAGACCAGTTATAATTTTTATATCTAAAAGTTGGATTTTTATTTATAGTATCGGCTTTATTAAGTTCTGTTCTTAAAATAACATTTCTTAAAGGTCTTAAATATTCTATTGATAAATTCTCATTTATTGGTTGTATATTATTTGGGACACTTACTAAAACATCTTTTGTAACTGTTCCTTTTGCACTTCCTGTATAATCAAAAATATAGAATTTTATATTTTCTTTACCATTAGTTTGCAATAAATTTAATTGTTGTTCTCTTATAGTTGCCATACAACAAAATTAACTAATTATATTTACATTTAAGGACTTGATAATTTCATATTCTTTTTGAGGATTATGCAATTTTCCCCTAACTTCTGAATCTCCGTAATGATGTTTTTTTGTACCCCACCAATCAAAACCAATAATATCAACATTGCAATCAAAATAATATATAGCTATAAGTCCTGTTGATGGAAACCCAAGTGGTATTTTTTTTAAAACATTTTTATCTACTTTTTCGACATCAGGTCTTTGTTCTCTTAATTCTTTATACATTTTACATTTATCTTTGTCTGCCCAAGAATGAACTACAACTTTATCAAAAGTGTTTATTTTATCAAAATGATGCCTGTTTACAGTAAACCAAACATTTGTTCTATTGCCAACAAATCTTTCATATCCATTTAATTTAAAACTATTAAATCTAACTATTATAGAATAAGTGTTTATTATATTTGAATATTCTTTATCTAATAAACTCGTTCCATTTCCAACTAACAAAATTTTATTTTTCAAAGTGCTTCAATTAATAGTTGATAATAATTATAAGATGACTTGTCAATATTAATGTCTAAATTTTTAGGTGGCACTTCTGAAAGCCAATTACCTTTATAAAAAAGTTTGTTTTTTGTATTAGTAACTCCTGCATTATGAAAAATAGCTTTTCTTGTCCAAAATTCTTTCGGATCTGTCGCCCAAATAAAATCCATTTCTTTAATAATTTTTGTTTGTTTTTTTTCTATCCATAAATTCCAAAGGACTGCCCACATATCAGCACACCAAATTTGAAGTTCGTGATAATTTTCATCTAACACTTTTAGTTTTTTATTCATTTGATGAATATTTTTATAAAGCTGAACACAATCTTTTTCTACATTTTCCCAAAATTTATAATCTATGTTTTTTAATAAATATTGAGCTCCACCACTATTTTCTTCATTATCTTTTACTGTTTTTTTATCAAGATCAAAACAATGTAACATTCTATCTAAAACAGCTTCACCTTTTGATACTATATAATTATATCCAATATAGCTTTTTGTGTCGCTTAAATAACAAATTTCATCATCTAAATACTGTTCTATATTTAATGGTCTTGTAAGTGCAATATCGCAATCGTGATATAAAAAAGCACTTTTATATAGTTCTGGAAACTTTACAAAATGTTTTTTTAATATATGAGGTCTTATGCTTGAAACATAAAATTTATCTTCTCTTGTGTCAGGGTAATAGTAAAAATTAACATCTTTATATTTATCTTTTAGCTTATTATAGTAGTTACAATTTTCATTATTATCAGCTAATATTATATCTATTTGGTCTTGTTTTACCCCATTATTAATAAATGAATAAATCATTATATCTATTTGCCAAGCATAATAAAGTATTGCAGGTTGAGCTGAAATATATCTCATAAAGTCATTTTAAGGACAAGCAGGGCAATTTGTATTAGTTAATGTTGATCCACTCCAAAAATAATAAGTTTGTCCATCATCTGTAAAATATGTTCCAGGATCTACTGTTCTTGAACAATCAGATGCTTTATATACTATCGTAGCATTTGCTAAAGATGAAGCAGTAATATAAAAAGTAGTAAGTGTTGTTACATTACAACAAGCATCAGTTTGTGATGTAGTTGATGCAAAAACTTGAACTGCAGAACATTGTTGTACTGTTGTTGTAAATGCTTGTGTTGTAGTGGCTACTGCATTACAAGCAGTACAATTTGCATAAGATGTAAAATTACCAACTGCACCATCAGGACCAACACTTATATTTCCACTTTGAGCTTCAAAACACTCGTTGTTATCTTTTATAACATTTGGAAAAGAATTTGTTGTATTTGATACTTTTCTAACTGCACCTGTAGGTTCACCACAAGTAATATATTTTTTATAATATACAGTAGGTGGTGCTGTAGTTGATGTAGTTGGTGCAGCAGTCGTGGTTATTCCTTGACAAGCAGCACAATCACTAAATCCTGTAGTATAATCTCTTGTTACCCATTCTGAAGAAGTTTCTTGTGTTTGCTGATACTTGAAAAAACATTCATTACTTGAATTTTTGATTATCTCTGGGAAATTACTATTTGTGTTACCAACACTAATTAACTGATCCATACCTCCTGTTGCACAATCTCTATAGTGCATAAAATGAGTTAATGGTGGTGTAGTTGTTACTGCTGATGTTGTTGTTGTAATATTACATACACTCGCTATTGTTGGAAGCCCTGATGTACTACCTGCAACCTCATCACTAATAATTTTATAACAATTTGAAGCATCTACAGATAATATAACATTTGAATTTATAGCAAAAGAAGCATTTTTAACAACAAATCTTTCAAAACCATCTGATAATCTTCTTACAACATATATATTAGCATTTGGAAAAACAGTTGTAGATGTTGTTACAGGTGCTTTAGTTGTTGTTGTTGCAGGTGCTACTGTTGTTGCAGGAACTTGTGTTGTTGCACAAGAACCACTTATTGTTGGTAAAGCAGATACAGTAGATGGATTAGAAACATATTTAGATCCCACAACTATATAACAGGTTGAACCACTATTTGATAAAGTAACATTACCACCAACTGCAAAAGATGTATTGTATTGAGCATCAAATACTGTGTTATCAGAAACTCGCCTACATAAATGAACATTATGGCTATACATTCCTTGAACAGTACCATAAGCAGTCGCAACACCATTTGTTGCATAAGGTATCATATAATATAAAGTTCCTGTTGCACTAAAAGTAAATGTTTTAGTTAAAGTATAATCTCCTAAAGATGTTCCTGATACTATGTTTTTATTTGCAGGAGTTATTGTTTGTGTTGTTCCAAAATAAAACCCTCTTTGTGTTAAAGCTGTACCTCCATTTGATGATATTGAAGCATCTAATTTCATAGCTGTTCCTGTAACTTCCGATATTTTTGTTTTTGTATTATCAAATACAGGAGCTCCAGATGTTGTGGCTAAAGTAGTTGTTGGTTGTGCTACTTTATCTACTGTTGCACCAACTCCCTCACCTGCAGAATTTACTGCATAAGCAGTTATATAATATCTTGTGCCTGATGATAGACCTGTTTTTGCAGAATTAAAAGTACCTGTTGTTCCTGCTACAGTTATTTTAGGTGTGTTATTAAGATAGTTTGAACTTGTACCAAAATAAAACCCTCTTTCTATAATACCAAGTCCATTATCCGAAGTAACATTTCCATTTAATGTCATTGATGATGATGTAGGATTAGTTGGTGCAAGAGTTTCTACAGTTGGAATTAATGGCGATTGTGTTGTTGTTTGAACAGGTACAATAGCTTCATCATAATAATTACTATTTGAAATTATATACCAAGAACCATTTGATTGAAATATCCTTGCATTTATAATTCTTAAAATATTTTCTAAAACTTCCTTTGCATTTCTTTTTGAGAAATCATCCATTAATGAAAACTCATTTAAAAGTATATCGTGTAATAAAGTTAAATCTGGTGAAGCAGTTGTTGATCTTATTTTATTTTGTATATAAATATCAAAATTCAAATCTAAATTTTGTAATATTTTATATACATAGGAAAAAGCAGAATCAAAGTTAGTTTGTAAACCAGTATTTATAGCACCTGTTCCATCTAATAAAATTTCACCATCAGGTTGCTCAAAAGAATCTAATGTTCCAAGACCATCTATTGCTTTTAATGTTAATATATAAGGAGTAGAAATAAATTGTTCTCTATAAGCATCTGACACTAACCAACCCTCCCAATAAATATCAACATCACCTGAACTATCCCAAAGATTATTAGCTTCATTCCAAAGTTCTGTTTCAGCTTCCCATAAAGTATCTACTACAGTACCACTTGTACCACTTCCTGAACTTAATCTAACTTTATATTGCCTTTCATCAAATACCTGAAACTCATCATAGCTTGTATTTTCTGTAACATATAAATTTATAGTACAAGTAGAACCGATTATCGGTGTGTAAAAATCATCATCATTTTCCCAAGCAATAGTAACAGGTTCATCCCCTGCAACCATTTGTGTTACTGTACCAAAATAATTTTTAGATAAAATTTCTAATGTTCTTTCATTTCCCTTTACATCAGAAAATGACAATGAATATTTTGTTCTATATGTAGTCGCCATTACTTAAATCTGTTTCTGTTTCTTTCAGCTCTTTGTAGTGCAACAACTAAATCTTGACCTCTTAAAACAAACTCTCCTTGCATTGCACCACCACCAATCATTGATTTTAATTTTGATAAAGGTGCTACCACCTCTGGATTACTTCTTGCACCTGGATATTCGCCAATTAATGCAGTTGTTGGTCCTGATACAATACCACCACTTGCCATTTTTTTAAATCCTTTTTCTTGAACCGAAGATGCTATAGCTTTTATTAATGTACCTAATGTAAATGCTGCTAATCCTGCAGCGAAACCTACACCAGGTATAGCAAAAGTTTTAGCTAATTCTGATGCTGCCATTGCTGCCATACCCATTTGAATCAATAAATCTCCTATAACACCTAACATTGCCATTGCAAAACTTTCAAAACTTCCACTTGCATTTGTAAAAGCACCTGATAAGGAATTTGCAAAACCTGTTAGGAAAGGTGTCATTAAATCTATATTACCTTTTACTGATTCAGAAACTGAAGAAAAATCAGCATCAGCATTAACTTTAAAATCAGTAATTTTTGTTGTTAAATCATTCATATACATTGTAAAGCCGTTGATATGATTTGACATTTTTGGCAATTCTTTATCTATAACACCTGATAAGGTCGTAAACCCTGTACCCATCATAAATGGATTTATTCCTAAAAATCCACCACCCATTGCAGAATCTCCTAAAAGTGTTGTTCCTGAATCACCTCCTGTATCTCCTGGTGGTGTTGATGTCGGAAATTGTGTTTCTCTTGTACCTGTAAAAGTAAGTGGATCTGCAAATGCTAAAGATGGTATGTCAATTATTTTTTGAGTTGTTTTATCTATTGTTCTTTGTAATTCATCTAATTCATTTCTTGCATCAATAGAACTTTGAATTAATGGTGAAAATATTTGTGATGGTGCTAATTGAGTTTTACCCAATGTTTTTAAAATATCTCTTAATTTTATATTAAAACTATCCATTATTCCAATAATGGCAGTAAGACCTATAACCCACGGATTAAATCTACCAAATACACTTTTTAATGATTTGCCAACTTTTCCAATCCACCTCCAAAAACTTGCGAAAGCACCTATAGCTATTGCTAAAAGACCTCCTTTAGCTACTAAAGAACTTAAATTAAACATTGCTTCTTTTGTAGAACTATCTAAATTTTTAAATGCTGTTGTTGCTTTTTTAATTTCTTGTGTAAGTTTTGGAATACCGTTTTTTAAATCTAAAATATCAACTATTTCTTGACCAAGTTCTGCAAGTGCTATATTAACATTATCTTTTAAAGTTGAGAATAATCCACTAATAGTTGTACTTAATGTTTCCATACCATTATGGAATTTACCACCCTCACTTGTGGCATCTTTAAATGCTTGATTTAAAATATCAAAGGTTATCTTACCCTCTGAAGCCATATCCATTATTTCACCCCTTGCAACCCCCATAGAAGTAGCTAAAATGTCTAATATCGGCACTCCATTATTAATAAACTGTCGTAGGTCTCGTGTCATAACCCTACCCTCTGCTGCAGCTTGACCAAAAGCAATTCCTATTCCTTGTAAATCACCACCAACAATTCCTGAAATATCACCAAGCATTGACAAACTATCAAATGCTTCATTTGAAGATAAACCAAATCCCATTAACATATTATTGACATCTACAAGTTGATCTAATTGAAATGGTGTCTTTGCACTAAACTCAACTAATTTTTCAAAAGCAGCAGCACCCTCTTCTGCAGATCCTGTTAAAGTGTTTAATTTTATTCTTAATGTTTCAAATTTTGCAGCTTGTTTTACTGCAACACCACCTGCTAATGCTAATGGTGCAGTAAATTTCATTGTAATATCTCTACCAACAGCCCCTATATCTCTTGCAAACGAATTTAATTTTCCCTTTGCTCTACCAATTTTTTGATTGAACTTATCAGTATTTGCAATAAAATCTACTCGTAATTTATTATTAAAATCTGCCATAGTACAAAAATAACTATTTTTTATTCAACTTACTGTTTACTAATTCTTGAAATTCCTCAAATTGTTCTCTTGTAGATTTAACAGGTTTTTTTAATTCAATATTATCTTGTGGTAACTCAAACAACTCGTGTGGTTTTATCATTTGTGTTTTTTTAGTACAATTTACATTATGAATCATAGTCGCTAAAAAACGATTTTGTTCCCATAGAACATTTATCTTACTTACATAAGATTCTGATATAAGTTTATTTTCTTTAAATGTATTAGTCCAAAATTCATTAGGATTAATACCACAATAACCAATGTAGAAATCGGTTATATCTTCCCAAGAAGTATTATCGGTTATTTTTTTTTTGAATCGTTAGGATCAGGATTTCTTTTTATCCCTGCATTTAAGTCATTTCCAAGTATTCGTGATTCGGTCATAGCTTTTATAATCTTCTCAATATCTTCTGCAGTAATATCTTCAAGCCAATTTCCTACATCATATATATCATAATCAATTTCTTTCTTATTTTCTTGGTCGTAAGTTAAAATACCTGAATAAACTATTGAAATAATAGCTTTTATAGAAACACCTGATTGAAATAAATCACCAAGTTGATCTAATGAAATTTCAAGCAACTCGGTAAAAGTTGCCCAAAAGTTCATACTAAAATGTAGTGTGCGATTTTTTCCCCCTATTTTAAGAGTATAATAACCTCTTTGTTTAGTCATCTAAAAATTATTAATTAACACTTTCAGTAATTGCACCTGTAACAGTTATAGTTCCAGAGTAAGTCACTGCTTCTTCCATAGCACCAGAAATCTCTGCTGCTGAAATGTAACCCTCTCCTGTATATACTGTATCTCCTGTTGCTGCAGTTCCGAATGAGAAATCACACTTTTGTCTTGTTAAAAGTTTGTGTGCAATTTCACCTCCACCTGTCATACCACCTGCACCATCTGTATAATCTACTAAACCATCAAAAGAGATTTCTGCTGATCTAACTGCAGGTATTACTTCTGAAAATCCTGAAGAATCTTTAGTTGTTGCTGCTGCCATATCGTTTGTAAAACTGATTGAACAGCTTGTGGAATGACCAATAGTAGCAGGACTAACACCATCATCTGCGATTTTCACTAATAAATTTGTTCCGTTGAATACTGTACTTGCCATTGTTTTTAAATTTTATACTACAAATATAATTAAATTTTAACTAACCATTTCTTTACTGTTCTATTCCACCATTTCTTAAATGATAGCTTTCTATTCTTCCACCAAGTTTTAATTTTTTTAATTGTCTTTTTCATTTTTTTGTTTTTTTATAAGTTCGTAAATTTTTATTAAAGTATAAATAATTGTAACCAAAACCAACACTAATTGTGCCAAATCGTTAAGTTCTGCCATTGAAATTAACAAAACAAAGACACCTAATACTGTTGGTTCAAAGCTATTCATTTTTATACTTATTGATTTCATTTTGTATTTCTTCTAATCTAACTCCTATCTTCATTGTAAGCCCTCCCTCGTAAGTTTTAACAGGTTTTCCATCTTTATAGATAACTATGGTCGGAACACTTTTAATAGATGATTTAAGTGCAGCTGATTGGTCCTCTACAAAAGCATATTGCACCTTTGCATTTCTTAATCTATCAAGACCTTTATATTTATTGCTTGAATTCCATTTATAATTAAAATGAACAAGTGTAATGTCTTGACCATAACTAACCATACTAAATAATAATGCTAATACTAAAAATAAAGTTCTCATTTTTTTATAATTTCATAAAGTTTGTCATCAATCTCTTTTAACTTCTCCCCATTATCTTCAACTTTCTCTTGTGTTGACATAATAGTTTCTCTAATTAATTGATCTTTTAGATCATACTCTGTTCTTGAAACCTCTGGTTCAGGTAAGTTCTTTGCCTCTTCGATTTCGCCTTGTAAAGCAAACCACATACCTACAAGTGAAAATATCCCTGCACCTATCATAATTAGGTTTTCTATTGAAATATTTACCTTTTTCTTTTTTATATCGTCTATATCTAAATCTGCCATATCTTAATTATTTTAATTTATTTTAAATGCCATATATATATAAGTGCTTCCACTTGCATTAACTTCAGTATCAGAACCATTAGCTTCAAAATCAGTTGAATTGAAATCTAAAAATTTAGTTGCACTTCCAGTAGTTGCACCAGCATTACTATCTGCCTCTAATCTATTATTTCTTGGATTAGATGTATTTCTTGCACTATCAAACATTAACCAACCACCAGTATCATTAGTCCTTTTTATCATTACAAAGTCAGGTTGGAATCCTAATGAAACTGCATTACCATCACTTCCACTTCCACTATATGTTCCAAACTTACTATAACCTGCTACTGAATGAAAACAATAAGCAATTATTTCGTTACCATCTGCATAGTTCCAATTGTTTCCTGCACCTGCTGTAAATACTGAACTTGTTGGTGAGGTGCTATTCATAAATGAATTACTTGCTGATGCTGCATTACTTTGTAGCGATACTGCATTTGCATTACCAAGTGATGTATGATATACTAACCAATCATAAGCCTGATTTGTTGTTTTTCCAATTATTAAATCAGGTGCAGAAGATAGTCCGTGTCCAACCGTAGCAGTTGAACCAGTCGCAGTATATTTAACAATACTAAATCCATTTGCAGTATTTACATTTACTGTACTTGGTATTGTTCCATCTATATTAGATTGCCAAGTATTACCTGCTTTCCAACACCAACCAACATAGGTTTCACCATTGTTGTTAATTCCATTATATCCACCTAATGTAAAACCATCACTATCAAAAGATGACATAGCTGTTGATTCAAAATATTCAGCATTGGAAAGATTGCTATAAACTTGATTTTTAATACCTCTCACAGAATCTTGTAAATAATGATTTTCAGCACCATCTCTCCTCTTAATCCAAACGAGGTCAGGTTTAAATCCAAGACCAGTGATAGCTTGTGTTGTTCCTGATGCATCACTTGCTGAATTACCAGTATATGTTACTGCTTTAAAGCTATTAGCTAATGTCGTATTACTTGCTACATTTTGAGCCATTGCCCAGTAAATGTATAAGTTACCATTTGCATTATTACCTGCAGTTACACCACCTGATGTTATAGTAAACCCTGTAGAAGTTATTGTTAGGTTTGGTGCATTACTTGTGTCATCAGCATCACTTCTATTTGGTTCTAAATAACCACCATCTTCAATTCCTCTTCTTGTGTCATATAATCTCCAGTTATCAGAACCTACTGTAGATTTTATCATTACAAAATCAGGTTTAAATCCTGTTGTAACAGCTCTATCATTATTTCCATCTCCTGTATAGCTGCCAATTTTTTGATAACCTGTTACCGAATGAAATGAATACATTATCCATTTTACATTACTACCTGTCCAACTATTTGTAACACTTGTTGCAGTTACTGATGAAAAAGAATCTGCTCTTGTTGTAGGTGCATCAGTACCATTATTTCTACTAAAACTTAAATATTTACCAGTACCTACTGCTGAATGATATATTAACCAATCTTCTGCTGCATCTACACCTTTTAAAATAACTAATTCAGGAGCTTGTGAAAGACCGTGAGGAATAGTGCCTTCACTTGCAAAAGTTGCTTGTGAAATACTAAATCCTGCATTAGCATTTACACTTACTATTGCAGTTACAGAAGATTGATATTGAGTTCCAATATCTAATGTATCGTTTTGTGCAGTAGTTTCATTATATAGATTGGTAGCACTTGCTGCCGTTAATGCTTTATCATAAAGTCTAACTTGGTCTAATTCTCCCTCAAAATATTGCGAAGTATTTGCTGCACCTAAACATAAATTATCTCCTGTAATATTAAAAGTATGAGAAAAAGATACATCAGCAACTCCATTTATATAAACCTGTACACTTCCTGCATTGTTTGATATAACTACATTAGTCCAAGTAGAAAGAGGTATAGAAGCTGTTGAGTCTGCTAAAGAATCCCCCCAACTACCAAAGTTTAATTTGTTAGATGCAGTTACAAATGTTAAAAATGCTTGACCTGCTGTGGTAGTTCCAAACAAAAAAGGTGTGCCATTAACTGCTTCAGGTTTAATCCAAAAACTAATACTAAAAACAGCATTTCCTGTTATACCTGGTGTAGAAGTTATTTTACTACTACTGCCATTGAAATCTGCTGCTTTATTAAATTTTCCTGTTACATAACTGATACTTGTTGCAGTACCATCATAATTACCTGTTACATCATCCACATTATCTTCAAACTTGTATATTGCAATAGCATCTGTATCTGTATTAACTGCTTCTATCGTTGGCACATCATCATTCGCTTTCCAAGACCAAGCAACAAAGTCATCACCACTTTCATTTGCTTGACCTGAATTGGCAATAGAAAATCCATCTGTAATAAAATCAAAAGCAGTAAAAGCAGATTGTGCATCTGTACTATCTGATGAAATTACATTTTGACCTCTTACCGAATCTAATAGTGAATGAAAATCTGAAGAATCTCTATTTTTAATCCAAACAAAATCAGGGTCAAAACCAAAACCTGTTATATTCTGTGAATCAGGTTTAGTACCTGTGTATAATTCTATATTAAAACTACTTGCAAGTGTTGGTGCTTCAGTGTCTGGATCAGTTGCAAAAGCCATATAAACAAAATTACCACCTGAAGCATTTGTAGAATTATCTGTACTTACAATTTGAAATCCATTACTTAAAAAATCTGCTTTAGCACCATAAGTTGCATATTCAGCAT
>VTLG01008868.1_pt1 | contig 23647 bp, 24 predicted proteins | sample 4694571 | NCBI WGS metagenome assembly VTLG01 (sample SAMN12604809, study PRJNA352737) | marine metagenome | biome: ENVO:00000447; feature: ENVO:00000209|ENVO:00000569|ENVO:01000036; material: ENVO:00002151; isolation source: viral sequences binned using virsorter ...
ACAAGCAAAGCTTGGAGTAAGTTTTAAATCTGGCACACCAGAGGCAGTTACTTGCCAAAATATTGTTGTTAATATTCCACCAAATCAAGTTATCCCACATACACATGAATTAAAACAGTAAAAGGTGATATTTTAAATAAGAACGACCTTGCCTATTGAGTGTTTGCTGTGAGCATTAAGAGAGTGTCTAGAACCTCTCAAGGTGTCAAATCCTTTTACTAATATTTATTATACACAAAATTTGCAGTAGACAAGCACGGTTAGACTTGTCTACCTAGACACCCTATCCATTGCCTTTAAAATAGGGTATTTCTATTTTACCTTATCTTTTTTCTTAGTAGTTAATTTCTTAAATATATTTTTAATAGCTGGTTTTATTATATTAAGAATAAGAGGAGAACTCGCAGCCACAAGGCCGATAACAGCAGTAGAGACAATAGTACTAAGTTCTGGTATATATTGATCGGCAAAAGGTACGTCTTCATACAAAGTTATACATTTACTACCATCTTCGCTCCTTTCATGGCCTACAACACGTTCCAGTCGTTTTTCGTTACGAAAGTCTCCTACTCTTTGGTCATTTTTGCCAGGGCAGGGAGGAAAAGGTGGTGGGGGTGGTTCAGGTAGGTCAGGAATCTTTGGCTGCTCTGTTTCTGGCAAGGGCGGTGCTTCATTATCGACAAGCGGTTCTTCTGTAATGACAAGATTCTCAGGTGTATAGTCAAGAGGAATATAGCTAGGAAATGGAAAATCGCACGATGTGTATACGCCATTTTTATCCTCAATTAGTAAATTACGATTACCAGTATTTTTTATATCACGATGTTGATAGGTACAACCAGGTACATCTATATCTGGTGGCTTTGTAATACTTAAATAATGAGGAGTATATATTTCTGGAACGTCTGGAACATATATCTCAGGAATACTTATATCAGGTATATCAATCGTAGGCATCTCTAGGTAAGTACACCTCTACAAAGGAGTTACATTTAGGACAGGAAAGATTAGTTACCATGCTGTACTCTCCAGACATTATCGAATAATCTTCTCCATCCATATCGTGATCGCCACCCCAGATTAGTTCAGTTTCGCAATGCCAACAGTTCATTTAATAATCGGCATAGATGTACCAGTAACTTTTGGTAAGCCCTGATCTAATACTTTAGGCATCATACCTTGAACATTACCAAGAACTTCATTCATTATTTTTGCCTTAAATTGTTCAGAACTAAGATATTTCCAACCCATGTAGGATGCTCCTAAAGTGCTAGTGATAAGAACAAATGAGGCTATACTTAAAATGTTAGCTATTTTTTGAAACATGGTTAAAGAAGTAATTAATAAAATGGTAGCACCACTTACTGTTGTGGTACTGCTTCTTCTTGTGGGGTTAATGCCTCTTTATCTGATTGCTGGGATCCTTCGGGTGTCGCTTGAATCTCAAGAATCTGCTCCTCAAGAATCTTCATTGCACCGTTAACTTCATGCAAAGCAACAAAAAGCTGTTCTCTTTGCTGTGCAAGCTGCTGTAATCTTTCTTGTAAATTCATAATTTAAGAGTAGATTTTTTTACCGTCAGTTATAGCCTTATCAATGTCTGTAAAGCTTTCGCTAGTCCAAATAGATGTAGTCCCATCTTCTTTTTTATAAGCCTTGATAATTTCAAGGTGTTCTACATTGCGTTTAATACGATCCTTCCATTCTGCATCTGTCTCGCCAGCAGAAGCAGAGGTGCTTGTATTGATGAGAGTAACGCTATCCCCAGCAGCAGAGAAGATTGCTGCTACTTCATCAGCAGTACGTTCAGCCATTAGATTTTAATAAGTAATGTTTACAGTTTACCCTGTTTCGAGGGCTTTGACTTTTACGGATAACTCCTTTATGGCTTTTACTAAAACAGGAATTAAATTACCTTGTTTTGCTTCTAATTTATCTGGGTTGCTGTCCATAACTAAATCAAGATATTCTGAATTTTTTTGTGCCTCTTGTAATTCTTGTGCAATAAACCCTGCTCTCACTAAACCATCATTTGCATCTGGTTCTCTTCTTTGCCATTTAAATTTGACAGGTCGTAAACTATTCAAAAATTCAAGCCCAACAGGAATATCAATAATATCTGTTTTATCTCTTGCGTCTGATAATGAGCTAATAGATGTTTGATTACATCTTAATGTGCTGACTGATGAATTACCAAGTGTTACTTCATTATCAACGGTTGCAGATGAGGCATCTGCACTATGTCCGATAACGATATTCATATCACCATCAGTTATATTATCTCCAGCTTGATAACCAATACAAGTATTATCTTCTGCTTGACTTGCGTTTTGCAATGCTCTTGTTCCAATAGCTATGTTAGCTCCGTATGTTGTTACAGATTGCAAAGCTTGATAACCAATAGCTACGTTATTTGCTGCTGTAGTATTTGCTAATAAAACATCACACCCAATTCCTATATTAGCTGCACCAGTAGTGTTTGCCTGTAATGCACTAGAACCTAAAGCAGTATTATTACTAGCAGTTGTGGCATTAGTTAAACTAGCTCTACCTACAGCGGTATTATTACTTCCTGTAGTGTTTGCATCTAAAGCTATTTGGCCTAAAGCTGTGTTTTCACTACCTGTAGTATTTGATGTTAAAGCTAAATAACCAATTCCTGTGTTATTGCTTGCTGTTGTATTAGCGTCTAAACAACCATGTCCTACTGCCACATTATTTGTACCAGTTGTATTAACAACTAAACTATTAAAACCAACAGCAGTATTATCCTCTCCAGTCGTATTATCTCTAAGAGATCCCGAACCTACTGCGGTATTTGGAGATCCAGTTGTGTTTACTAACAATGCTGCCTTACCAAGTGCTGTATTATGGCTTGCAGTAGTGTTTGCGTTTAATGCACCATCACCTAATGCTACGTTATTAGTTCCCGTTGTATTTAATTGCATACAATTATTTCCAACAGCAGTATTATTATCAGCAGTAGTGTTAGACGATAAACTATTATTACCTACAGCAGTGTTCGCTGCTCCAGTTGAGGTTTGTGATAAAGCAGAACTACCAACACCAGTATTACTAGAAGCAGTAGTGTTTTCTTCGAGTGATTTGTAACCAACGGCAGTATTATTAGATCCTGTTGTACTCTTTTCTAATGCTTGAAATCCTAAACCAGTATTGTTGCTACCAGTTGTATTACCAGTAAGAGCTTGTTTTCCAACTGCTGTACAATCATTCCCTGTAGTATTAGCGTCTAAGGCATAAGCTCCTACGGCTACATTATCTGCTCCAGTTGTGTTTACTCTTAACGCAAGAAGACCTATGGCTACATTATTATCTGCTGTGGTATTTGCTCCCAAAGCTTCATGTCCTATTGCAACGTTATCATTTCCTGTAGTATTTGCATCTAGGGCTAAAGAACCTATAGATACGTTAAAAGCTCCAGTTGTGTTTTGTTTTAAAGCATCTTTTCCTACAGCAGTGTTATATTGTCCAGTAGTGTTTACGTTCAAAGCGTTTTTACCTACAGCAGTATTACTACTTGCTGTGGTGTTATTTCTTAAAGCATCCATTCCCACAGCTGTATTATCTGCTCCAGTGGTATTTGCACCAAGAGACATATCTCCAATAGCGGTGTTAAAACTTGCAGTAGTATTAGCATCTAAAGATCCTCTACCTACAGCTACGTTTTGTGCTCCAGTTGTATTTGCACCTAAAGCATCTGTACCAACAGCTGTGTTATGCGCTCCTGTTGTGTTGGCGAAAGCAGACTGAAATCCAACTGCTGTATTACCATCTGCTGTTGTATTGTTAAAAAGACTATATCTTCCTATAGCTACGTTTTCCGTTCCAGTTGTATTGTTTTCTAGTGAATCGGCTCCCATAGCTGTGTTGTTAGAAGCTGTTGTGTTAGATTTCAAAGCATCTTTACCAACAGCTACGTTTGAAGCTCCAGTTGTGTTTGAATTAAGGGCTGCTTGACCAACAGCAACATTATAACTCGCTGTAGTATTAGCACTTAAAGTAGCTTGTCCTAAAGCAGTGTTTCTTTCGCCTGTTGTATTTGCTGTTAAAGATTGCTCTCCTAAAGATACGTTGTAATTTCCTGTAGTATTTGCATCTAAAGCTGAAGCACCTACGGCTGTGTTCTGAGTTCCAGTTGTGTTTTCTACTAAAGCACTTCTACCAACTGCTGTATTATTAGATCCTGTTGTATTTAAACCTAAAGTACCAGAACCTACTGCTGTATTATTGTCTGCTGTAGTTAAAGATCCAAGAGCAGCTTTACCTAATCCTGTATTATGTGAACCTGTAGAAAGTGCATCCATAGATTCAGTTCCAATTGCCGTATTATGACTTCCTGTGGTCAAGGCAGCTAATGAAGCTTTACCAACACCAGTGTTATCTGCTCCCGAAGTTAAATCTGTTAGAGCATTTTTTCCAATGGCTGTATTATCAACTCCACTAACAGAAGCATCTAAAGCACTTTCTCCAAGAACAGTATTACCAGCAACAGAGTTTGCACCTTTTCCTATTGATACAGAATTAAAAGATCCATCTGTTGTAAATGTAGGGCTGATTTTACTTCCAGCTATCGCTGCACTAGCGTTTATATCTACATTTAAAATTGTTCCATCTACTATTTTTGCAGAAGTGACTGAATCATCAGGAATAGTACCAGTTAAATTACCGTTAAAACTTGTAGCTGTTAATGCTCCAGTTGCGGAATTAAACGTAAGATTAGTGCCTGTTTTGGGTGGTAAGTTACCTGTTGCACCAGTTGTAAACAAGACATTACAAGAAGTATCAGATGACTCATCAGCAACAGTTACATTTGTTGCAATCGCAGAAGTTCCAGTAAAGTTTGTTGCAGATAAAATTTGTGTTCCAGCAACCTTTAAAACTTTTCCAGATGCAAGATCAATATTTTCTGAACTTGTCCAGGAATCTGTAGAGTCAACCCAATTAAATGTTTTATTCGTAGCTCCAAGCAATGTCAAACCACCACCATCAGCAGTTGTATCTGTTGGTGTGCCTACCTTGCCTATTTCAATATTTTTATCTTCAACTGTAAGCGTAGTTGTATCAACGGTAGTAGTCGATCCATTAACAGTTAAGTTTCCAGATACTATTAAATTACCACTAATCGTTCCACCTGTTAAAGGTAATAAACCTAGATTTGCATCACCTATTTTACCTACACCAGATACATTTATATAAGCGTTGTTTGCTGAATTACGGATTTGTAGAGTACTTGTTGTTGTATTAGCAAAAAATTGAAAAGGATATGTTGTCGAAGGTGCAGATGATCCACTTTGGTTCGTGGCACTTGCTTGCATTGCCGTATTTATGGCTTGCCTGACGGCTGCACCTGTACCATTTCCTACTGCTAATGAGTCTTGTGCCACAATAATTACTTAATTATTAATATTGTAAACCAAAACACTCTACAATCAACCAAGCCCTAATGCTTGGTATGTAAACTGTCTATCTACATTATTATCACCTGAGTCCTTAACTAATATTTTAAAACTTGATTTTTGTATATCAGAAATCGTAAAGTGATCTCCTGATTGATTATTTTGTAAGGTAACTTGTACCGCAGGTTTATAAACATTAGATCCACCTATAGTATCAGAAACTCCAGTAAAGAAATTATTTGTAAATGTAACAGTTTTTTGAGAAGTACCACTTGCAATTGGTGTAAATACAAAGTCATTAATTGTACCTATCAATCCTTTTACACCTAGTTGCGTAATACAAATATTAGATGTTTCATTTGTAGATGTAAGTACGACTTTAAATTGAAATCCTCTTGCTTTTACAAAAATAGTTTGAAATGGTTTCCATGCACTGAAACTTGCAGAACCACTATCAGGATCATCTGTTGTTGTTCTTACATATACTTCTGCATCTACATCACTAACAGCAGCAGCAGTATCTACATTAAAACCTGTAAATGAAAGTCTACGTTCTAATAAAAGTTCATATGTGCCTTCTAAATCTAAAGTACTATTAAATAAATATTCTCCTGTGCTTAGTACATTACCCACGAAATCCCAATTAGTTAGAGCATCAACACTTGCAACAGAATCCCATAAAGTATCAGTTTTTAATACTATGCCATTTAAAGGAGATGAATAATTTGGCTCAACATATCTTTCTGTATTTGTATATGTTCCTTGAAATGTTGGTGTATCTGTATCTTCTTTTTGGTCATAAATTAAAGTTCTATTCCCAATAGTTTGAGTAAATTCAACACTTGCTGCTTGTGCGCTTCTAATACCTAAAATATTTTCAAATTTAGCAAAATATTTTCCAGTTATTGCTGGAACTATAGCTGAAATAGTGCTGCCTGGTGCTAAATGCAAAGAAGCAGCAGTATCAAAAGTGTCATTTGTATTTGTACTATGTCTTATTACAACATATCCACCTGATATAACATCCTTAGAAGAGGTTACAGACCATTTTGCTTCAGCTTGTGTTGTATTAATTTGAGTAACAGTAAAGTTAGTTACATTTTCTGGGGGTGTTGATTTATTCGTTAATGTATGAGTTTCAGAATATGCAGTACTTCTGCCAGCTAAAAAACTAAATGCTGTTATTGATACCTCTAAAGTACCTGCTCTTAGTCCCTTTAATTCTATATTTGGAGATGTACTGATAACTTCAGTAAAATTATCATTATCAATTCTATAATCTACAAAATACTGTACTGTTCGCAGTCCATCATGAACCCAACTAACGTCACAACCTATTAAAATACTAGATCCTGACAGATAATAAAATGTACTGAAATTTATATCTGTTACAGCATTAGGCGCACCTCCTACAGGTGGCGGTAGAACAGGTGGTGCAATAACTGGAGTGTCAATGCGTGCATAAATATCTGGATCGTATTGCACAGCAGTAATTGTATGTACTCTATCTTCTTCTTCAGTAACTCTTATAATCCTATACTTTTCTAATTTAACTGTACTTGTCTCTATTGCATAAAAACTACCAGCAGCAGGGGCTTGAGAGAAGGCTGAACTAACTGTTACTGTAAATGTAGTATTGTCTGCTGTACCAATACTTGATATTGTTCTTTCTTCTGCAATTCCTGTTGGCAAAACAACCATAATTTTAGGTGAATTTTCAGTTGTAAAAGTTCCAATATCTTCTTTACTATCTAATGTTACATTAGTTGTTGTAGCTGTTTTTATTCTTCCACCTCGCCTTGCAGTCATTTTTAATGGGTCTGCAATAGAAATAACCATGCCTGGGATTAAAATTAATCCAGAATCAATAGAAACAGAAAAAGATACGGTTTGTGTTAAATATCTTTCAGTTTCAAGAATCCATCTACCTAATCTATGTGCTTGACTTTGTGAATAACAACCAAGACTTTTTATTTCTTTAGTTATTGAACCATATACACGCACTGCATCAGCATCTTCTACTCTTTCAAATTGAACTTCACCCAACATATCGTAACTTTGATATGCCACTGTTACACAGGTGTGTCTAGATTTATGTGATGTTCCATTGTATTCAAAAAATCCATCTACAACATTGCTCGGATTTATAACATATGTGCTATCAGTGGGTTTATCTTGCTTTATTACAAAACTGCCTGATGAGAAAAAAGCTAAACCTCTGAATATATTTACAAGCTCTTTGATAACAGTAAAAACTTCTTTACGAGTATTAAGAACCACATTTAATGAAAAACGTGGCTCAACTCCACCCTTACCATCACTAACTGTTTCATTGCAATATTGTGAAATTGCATAAAAATCAAAAACATCTAAATGTGCAGCATCAATGCCACAGCCATATCTGTCATTACGAAGCAAATCATATAAAATCCAAGCTGGATCGTTTGTCCAAGTGGCTGCGCCAAGTGTTCCATTAAATAAACCACTATATGTAATTCGACCAATATAAGTTGTTGTATCTACAGTGGCATTGTGAGGTATCTGTACTTTTATCCCACGAATAAGATATTTTCTTGCTGGAATATTACTAAAATTTCTAGCATCTAATTCAAGGAAAGCTAAAGCAGTATTTGGGTATCTTAATTTTTCATCAATAATAGTAGTAAAAGATGCCCATTTAATAGTATTTTGTCTTTTTGCGCTTGTTTCGTCAGCACTTATTCTTGTAACTCTTATGTCAACAGGAAAAGAACCACTTATGCCAACAGTTATTGATTTTGTATAAGCATTACTTGTTTTACCTTTAATAGTCTGAGTTCTTACAATATTAAAACCACCGCCATTGTATTGGACAGAAATGCTAAATCGTACCTCATGACCAATAATATCCCCCTCATCAGTAATTATTTGTAAGGTAGGAATTTCAATCGTAATCCTCACTCTGTCTGTAGTATTAGCTGTAATAGTTCTAGTAAGCGCACCACCAGCTACAGTTACTGGTAAACCAACAGAAGTTGTGGATTCAATACCTGATCCAGCAGAAATATATGTTTGTGTTTGTGTACCTGTTCTTGTGACAAACTCAGCATTACTAAAATTTGATAATGGTGTGTCATCTAATAAAATTCCAGCAGCACCACCTTCTATCTGGTCAATTTCACCTTCTGAAATAACATCCGTTACTCTTGCAAACTGTGTACTCTGTAAACTGTCAGGATGTTCTATAGGGGTTCTAGGTTCACCCCCTTTCTTTGCACCTCGGATAATTTTATTATGTTCTGTCATTAGATTGTTGGTTGACTCTCTAAACCAAAACTTACCACTATACTACCTGTATAAACACGACCATAACAAATTGGAACTGGAACACCTTGATCTGCAACGTTAACAATTCCACTAAAACTAAATGACTTCAATTTAGATGATTCTGGTATAGGGTCAGGTGCTGGAGATAACATTTGACTAATGCCACCAAATATTAATGACGCTCCAATATATGTTAATGATTTTGATAAGGCAACACCAAGCAAAGGTGCGCCAACAAATGCTAATCCAAGTAATAATGCACCAGCCAGTATTTGCCCAAAACCTCTACCAGCACCAGCAATAACAGGAACTATTTTAAGAACATCTTTCTCTGTCCAAGGTTGTAACATAGGTTTTAAATTATCTGCAAAGATTTTCTGCTTACCTACCTGCACCTTATATCCATAACCATTTTGATCATTTTCAATAAACCAATTAGATAGATCTGGAAAGTTAGCACATAAAGCCTTTATTGCTTGTGCAGGTGTATCAACATTAAGCTCAAAAGTTGACTGCCCTAATTTCTTTTTGAGTTCACCGTAAACCTTTATAGTTTTCATAAGGTGTTATGCCTAGCAACAAAAGCTGTATTTTTTATATAATACTCCCCTAGTATATCTCTGCTACTTAATCTACCTTGTACATGATGTAAAATTTGTTGATCGCCTAGATAAACTGCTGCATGATTGGGTAAATTTGCCTCTAAATGTATTAATAAAACATCATGTTTTTGAATCTCATTAAATGAAACTTTTCTAAAACCTTCCTTGTCATAATTATCTTCATATAAACTATTACCTTTTTCCCAGAATTTATCTTCTCTAAAATAATCTCTTATTTCTATATTTAATTCTTGTTTAAAATAATCTCTTACTAACGAATAACAATCTACTATCCCAAAATTAAATTCTCTACCAACTAAAGGTAGCTCAAAACCAGACGGTTCACAGTAACCCCATTCTTCTATTGTTGGATTAACAATAATCCAAGGCAAGTTTGATTTTTCGCAAGCAACTTTGTCTCCTATGCTTGGTTCGGGTCTTTCAAAAGGATGAGAATGTACTACGGCAACAATTTCACCCTCTTCTTCTGCTTTTACATAGTCATTTATTGCAAGTACAAAAGTCTCTTTAGGAACATCAGAAACATTTTTACAACGTTTATACCTTTTTCTACCTTTTCTAACAATAATTAATCCGCAGCACTCTTTTGGAGATTCTTCTTTAGCGTGTGTTAATATCTCTTTTTTTAAATCATCATTAAGTATCATCTTATTAAACCAACACTAGGAAAAGATCCATAGGGTAAAGGGTCATTGTTACCAAATCTAGCTTTGCATGAAGTTAGCCTTTTACCACAAACGTCATTAGATGCACCAGAAACCGCTTGATCGTTTATATCAAAGTAATTATTTCCTGTGTAACTACATTCAGAACTACGATAAACCCATTGGCAGATATTGGAAATACATTGTCTTTTTGGTATCATTTTTCCCTGTAAATCCATTTTGCTTACTAACTCAAACTGAACTGCATCTCTTGTCTCTGATACTTTTCTATCTATAAAAAATATTTGATCTGGAAAACGTGCATTTACATCTGCATCAGGTTGTCCATCTAAATACTTTTTAAGTGTTGTTATTCTTCTGACTTCACTATTACCTAAATCATTACCAGCAAAAACAGCAGTTTGACTTGGATTTGTTGGGTGTTGCGCAGTGTTTACTAACTTCAACAGAGTTGTAATGATTCCACTTAAATTTGCGATTGTTATAGTCGGTCTTGGGATACTGCCTTGTGTAGTAAGCTCAAAACCTTCTGCTTTTATAGGTACAGCCGTGTAGGTATTACTGTTATAAACCACATTTGCAGTAAAGCCTTCATTTAAACCTCCATGAAAATAATATTTACTTGTACCGACAACTTCGGCCACTGCTGTAGAAAATGTTATTTCAAATAATTCAATAATTTTATCAGGTGCAAAAGAATTTAAATCTTCAAAAACACTACTGATTGAAGTCCAAACAACGGTTCCATCTGTAACTGTAGAACCAACATCCGTACCAAAAGAGGGTTCTGTCCCACCTGTTGTACCTGCTGTAGTACATTTAAAAACTAAACCAGTTGGTAATACTTGACTTGCTGCTGCTACAACTGTCCCAAGGCTAATTGCAGTATTAGCAGACCAAAGTGCGTAAGCCATTGTTAAACCTCAAAAACTTGTATAAAAATTGCAAAAATAGTTGATCTATTTGCATAATTAATATTTTCACTCCAATCTTCGCATTTATATTTGCCTTGTGCAGATACACTACAAGAAGTTACATTGCCACTTACAGCAGAAGTAGCAGTTGTTTCAATAGTAAAAGTATTCTGCGTTCTTGCATTAACAATATAAGTACCATCATTAATATCAGATGCAAAATCTATTACAACTTTTTCTCCTAAAGCTATACCATGATTTGCTGCTGTTATTACTGCGTTTTTAGAACCTGATGCCCTTACAAAAGTACCTGATGTTGATATAGATTGTTGTGGTGGTGTAAAATCAAAACTTTCATTATCAAAAGCTCTACTGTTTAAAAAAGATTTTATAATATTTGCATTTTCTACAGTAATATTTTCCCAAGTCAAATCATATTGTTTAGGGTTTTGATTTATTCCATACGTTAAACGTTGTTCAAATCCATCACCAAATTTTATTACTCTTACATTAGGTTTTGAATTTTTTGTAAAGCCAAATGATGGTGTTATAGAAGGAAAAGTTGCCATAATTATGTTGGAGATAAAATACCACCAGGTCTTTGTTGTTTTACAAGTTCTTGTTGAACTGCTAGTCCTACAAGTTTACCTAATTGATTAGATGATTCATTATTACCTTGTACTTCAGTACCTGATGCATCAACATTAACAACAATATTATTAGATGCATTACCAGAAGATTCAACCCCTAAGTTGCCAGAACGACCACGTTTTAATGGAAGGATTGCTTCTGGTGAACCAGCTTCACCCATCAAACCAAACTTACCAGAACCCCCAGATCCATATTTAAAAAATGTAGGCTCAGATACCACGCCACCTTTAGCATATTTTTTAACTAATCCTTGATTAAATGCATTACCTTTTGCATTTGCTAAAAACGGAAATATTGAACCTAACGTATTTACCATTGCTTTTCGTACATAAATTCTAGTGAGATCAGCTAATATTGATCTTGTCATATCTCTAAAGCTTAATTTTCCTGTTAATGCAAATTTTACAAATGCATCTTCCATACCTTTTAAAGCATTAACAGTAGCATCACTAAATTGTTTACCAAAATCTTTTATAGAATCATAATAACCCTTCAAACCTTCTTTTAATGAGCTAAATGTTTCACTTCCTTTATCCTTAAGATCACCTGTCGCTTTTGTAAGTTTCTTTGTGGCTTGTGTAGTTTTATTTATTAAGTCTGTATATGCTTTAAAAGGTTCAAATAATTCTGGACTTGTAAGTTTTTTTGAATTTTTAAAAACTTCAGCCAATTCATCTCCATATTCTTTTATTTTATTTAAATTTTCTTCACCACCAATAGCATAAATACCAAGATTTTTAAATCCTTCTGATAATGTATCTTGTAAGTTAACTTGACCTATATCTTCAAAATCTTTAAAAACGTTACCTAATAACGGTATATTTTTTAATTTGTTTACTGTTGTATTAAAAGCACTTATAGATTTATTTAAAAATTGATTAACAGCATTCATTGCATCTTGTATTTTTTCAATAATGCCAATAACTAATTTTTTTACAAAGTTAAAAACGTCTACAACAACTTTTTTTAAAACATTAAAACCACCAATAAAAAAATTAGCAATATTTGTTATAAACCCTTTTACTCTTTCTTGATTATTATTAAGAAATTTCAGTATTTTTGTAGTAAAGTCTTGAAAAATTGCACCAACAGTTGTAAACAAACCCCCAAAATTTTCTTTTAGTTTACTAAATTCTGTTGCTAATCTATCACCTGCTGCTGCTGGTGAATCTGCCAATATTTTTGCATTTTCGCCATAATTTGCAAATAAGTGTTTTGCAAAACCCATAAAATCATCAAGAGTTACTTTTCCTTGCTCTAATGCTTTATCTAATTCAGCAGGTGTCTTATCCATAGATGCAGCAAACAATGTAAAAGCTCCAGGCAAACGTTCACCAAGCTGTTGTCTAAGTTCTTCTGCCGATACCTTACCTTTACTAAATACTTGAGAAGTAGCTACCATAGCTGATCTCATGTCTTCTAATGATCCACCAGTACCTCTAATACCAGAAGCAATTGATAAAAATACTTCTTGAGCATCTTCTACAGACTTACCAGCACCTGTAACTGATGCCGTTAGTTGTGTAAATTGTCTAACTATCACATCTTGTGGTATTGCTAAATCTTTACTTGTTTTTGATAAAAATTCTTGAGCAGAATTGTATTTTTCAGTATCTTTAACAACTAATTGTAAAGCAAGTTGTTGTTGTTTTAATGATGCATTATAAGTTGCTATTTCACCTAAAGACTGTCTAACGTTTCCTACTACAGCACCAGCAGCACCACCAACTGCTGCACCTGCAGCACCACCAAACAAACCACCAATTGCTGCACCTGCAAAACCCTCTGCGCCACCAAAAATACCAGCAGCCCCAATCGCACCAGCAGTTCTTGCCAAACCACCCATTCTGCCACCTATACCTCGTTTATTTCTTTTTTGCATTTTTGCTAATTGTCTATCTAATTTATTTGCTTCTCTTGTTGCTTCTCTAAATTCTCTACTTGTCATATCTACATTTCTTGCTAACTCTCTATATGAGCTAGCTAATGCACGATTACCATTTATCGATTTCTTACTTTCAGCAAATTGACTTCTTATATTGTCTCTTAATTTTTTTGATTCTTGACTAGTAAGCTTAGTAGTATTTGTTAATCTTTTTAAACTGCTTGTAAGTCCACGCAACTTTTCTGTGCCTTTTACACCAACTAATACTTCTAATTTTGTTTCATTAGGTGCCATTATTTTTTATCCTTCTGCATAAGTTTCAATGCTTCGTATTCCATTACCTGTACTCCTTCAAACATAGCAACAGAATCTTTAACTGTATATATTTTACACAAGTATTCCAAAGATTTATAGTTTATGCCAGTTAATCCAGCCATACTGACATACCATTGTGTAGATAGCTTATAAAACATATTAACAATCTCTCTATTTTCTTCCCAAACAATACAATCTATAGTTCTTTTGTTTTGATTCTCGGCTGCGATTTGTTCTTCTGTTGCACCAAATGCTTTTAATGCTTCTACTGTCTCATCTATTACATCACCTTGTACCCAATACTTCGCAACCTCTCTTAGTTTTTTTCAGAAGCCCCTTTCATGCTTTCGCCATAAGCAACAATGATTGCTTGCACAATATAGTGATTTTCCATTATTGCTTCTAAATTATCATCATCAAAAAGCACCTCATTACCTTCCTCATCTTTGATTCCAGACCAACCAACAAGAACAGTTTTAACAAAGTTGTCATCACCACCATCAATTATCTTCTCGAAATCTTTACGACTAACATTTTTAAATTTAGCCGTAAATGTTTCTTTTTTAAATTTACCTTTATAAGGTGTCTGAACAGTTACATCCCAATCGTATTCTGTAACTTTTTTGAAGACTAATGGCATAAGTTAGGTCATTACTATACTTAGCTCATTATTACCTGCTGTTGTAGGTAATGCCAAGTACGGTAAGTTCAATGCATTTACACCACCAGTATCAGCACGAGTAACCCCTACAATATCTGTTTGTGGAACATTAACAGTAACAATGTTACCAGAGGTTGCTCCAAGAACAATTGATGTATTACCTGTAGCAGTAGCAACAGCTTTAGCAAAGTAATCTGTTGTAGCTCTTACTGGCTCTTCTATAACAGCAGTACCACCAGGCGCACGATTAGTAATCAATACTTCTTGACTAGATGCTGTTTCTTTATATAACACCTCATTGTTAAGAGCCAAGTCAAAAGATTCTAATCTTTGTGAGGTAGCACCATGAAATGTTGCAGTAGTAATGTTTGTATCATTTACTTCTAATGCTGCTGATTGATTAGAAACTGTAAATGTACCAGACATTGCTGTACTGTCTGGAGCATTATAAATACCAGTAAATTCAAAATTTATTTGAGCAAACTGACCTGCATTCATTGAAATTGTTGCAGTTCCTCTGCATCCTGTTATAACGTGTCTTGTTGCACCATAAAAACATAAGATTGTACAACTAGAAAAAGAAGCACTGACAGGAGCATAAGTTACAGAACCAGAACCACCAGCTACAACTGTTTCTGATAATCCACAGCTTTTAAGTAAAGGTGAAAGCGCACTAGCAGTACCTCTTGCACCTGATCCTGATAATTCAGCACCAAAAGATACTGCTACACGTTTATTAGCAAGTAATGTACCTTGTGTACTGTTACCTAAAAAGCCTTGAAAGGTAGAAGCTTGTACATTGTCAGCTTCAATTGGTGTTACTTCTATGTCAGTAACTTGAATAGCATTAGAACCAGCTACAGGAGTTGGATTACTCCCATATGTGGATTCAATCTTCGCTAGTAGTTTTGTCGTTCTTGTTAGAGCCATTGTCAGAGGAGGAATCGGTTTCTGGTACTAGTGTAGTCTTTCCTGTTTCTGGATCGAACATATATGTTCCACCTTCACCAGGATTAGGCACTTCTGTATTTAGTTTAGCCATGAAATCATGCAGCAGTTAAATCAGATCTACTTGTACGATAACGCACAATGAAATCTTGACTAATTATACCAAGAGGTACATCAGCCTCAACCAAACTAAAATCAGTACGATCTGGCGTTAGATCCAGAGCATACGAATTTATAGTCTGATCTGCCATTAATCTTAAATGAACTTGCTGCGTATATGTATCAGAATCATCATCAGGTATCGCAGCCCTAACAATTGTTGACACTCTTACCCTCATTGACCAATCTAACTTGTCAAAAAAGTTTGTACTTGTTGGATTATCTTCTACTGGCTCAATAATTATTGCAGGTGTTTCTGCTCTAGCTAAAGGTTCTACTCTAGATCTATAAACAGTAGCATTAGTTATAGCATCTAGGTTTGTTTTCATTCTTGCTAATATTAGCTCTCGTCTTGTATCTGCCATTATACTTTGCTCAATAATAGTGTAGTAAAACTGCCATCATCTATAAGCAAGTTTTCTCTTACAGTGTAATTTGTAGAATCTACAGATATTGCTGTTCCACGAGATGCAGAAGTAACATCAGTTGTTTTTGATGTTAATAAATATTCAACAGATGTAGCAAGACCACCACCAATTACATCTGTAGGTTTATCTAAAATACCTTTAAAAGCAGTGCCACTACCAATCTGACAACTTACACCAAAGTCGTTTAAATATACGTTCAAGGTGTCAGCATCTTCAGTTAGTGCCATTTACTTTTTTCTTGCTGTTGTTTTTTTTGGTTTTGCTACTGCTACAGGGGCTTCTATTACTTTGCCCATAGAACTTAACAATGCAAAATCACTGTCACTTATGTCGTATGTTTCTCCAGCTTCTAGTGCAGATCCACTAGCACATACGTTTTCTAAACACTTTATTTTCATAAAAAAAAAGGGGGTGTAATACCCCCTATAGTAAACCAATTATGTGGTTACGTCTAAGATTGCAGCAAATGATTGCGCATGACGAACAGCAACATCAAATGCAACTACAGCCTTAACAGAAGTTAAGTTCTTAGCGAAGTCATCACTGTCCTCACCAACTGTAATCTCTACTCCACCACCAAATAATCCAAGGATTGCTTGAGAGAAGTCACCCATAACAACAGCAGAACAAGAACCTGATGTAGAACCCTTAGTTAGGTTGCTAGGTACTTGGTTTGTCATTGCTAGAGGATAGCCGTTAACAGCAATTGGAGTTGCACCTCTACCTAATGCTTGTAGGTTGTTGTTAACAAGATACTCACCACCAGATGTCTTAAGTTTCTTAATAGCACCCATCACTTTAGCGTTGGTTACATAAGAAATAGAATCTGCGTTAACACCTGCATTATCTTCCATAATTGCAGTTTCTAGATCAACTAGTTTGTCTACTGTGATCGCACCACCGTTAGTACCGATTGCAACTGAACCAATACCAGAAGTTTGCATGATACCTGTAGGCTGACCTGATGAACCAGAACCGTTAAGGATACCTAAATCAAGACCAACATTGATGCCGTCAGAAAGATCTCTTCTTACTAGCTCTTCAATACCAGGAGTTGCCTGTATGAGCATATTTCTAGAGAACTTAGACATTGTTGCTAATGTCTTAGGTGTCATTGAAATCTGATCAAATGTTGACTCAGCCTGTGTAATAGCTGTTGTCTCTGCGGATAAGTAACCAGTAGATGCAACACCTGATCTTCTTGGGATTGCAACATCACCAACTAGACCTGATAGAACTTGAACACCAAGACCAACCATAACTGTGTTGTTTCTTAATGCTTCAATGAAATCATCAGCCCTTAGATCTGTAGCAACGATGTTTCCACCAGTTGTAGCTCCAGAAGTTACATATGTAGCTCTGTTTAATGCAGAGTAAGGAATAAACAATGATCTGCTGCTTCCACCAGTAACACTGTTCTTAGCAATATCCTGAGATACTTCTCTAGCAAAACCAGCACCTGGTCTATCCCAGTTGCCATCGCATAAAGCTTGTATACCAGCAGAGATCTTATACTCTCTGTTTTCCTTATGATTTAGTTCAACAGGTGTAACTGTCTCGATTGGTTTTGCACCTAACTTCTCAAGAACATTAGCTCTTGCTTCATTAAGTGGTGTGCCGTTTGCAATCATCTGATCACCCATTTCTGTTAATGAATGTCTGTTGCAAAGAGCAGTAATTTCTCTAATTCTTGTACGTTCATCAGATTGAGCTTTTTTAGTAGCTTCTGAACGCACAACCTCTAGGTTTTGTTCTTCGGGCATTTCCTTTTCGGGGGTTTGGGATTCTACGACAGAAGCCGTATCTGCGTTTGCACGCTTATCATCCATAATAGGATGATTTTCGTCAATAGGCATAGTATCACTATCAACTAATGACCTACCAATACCTACGGAGGTATCAGCAGGTGTAGCAACAATAGAAACCTCGTAAGGTTGCCAATTTGTTGCCAAAAAGTCATTATTTCGCTCTTCCATGTCGTTAATTACATAACCTGTACTGACATTGCGTAAAATTCCATCTTTTACGTCTTGCCTTACTTCTTCTGCAAAACTATTTTTACTAAATCTAACTCTTGAGTAACCTTTCTTTTTTTTCTTATCTACATAAGCACGTTCTACAACACCAATCACTTTATTAGGATCATGGTTAAACAATAGTGGTGCAGAGTTGTTTAGCCTTTCAAGATTTAATGCACCTTCATCATGACTAAGCACCTCCATACCAAAGTTACGAGCTACTGGAAACTCACTAGAAAAGGCAAATTCGTAAACTCTTTCGTCTTTCTCTGCAAATGTAGTTTCACCACTTCGCTTGTAACATTCTGTAACACTTCTGATAGTATCTATCTTAGTTAATGTGCTGAATCTATGACCTGCATAGATATCTGTCTCTTCACCATCCCTATAAATTTGTATTAGGGCTGCTGGATCTTCTGCTGTTCCATTGATTACAAATTCAGAGCTTGGCACATCAATCTGACCATCTCTTTCAATTTGTGTAATCTTACCTCTAGCAGTACCGCCAGAAGCATTCCATCTTACAAAATCACCAATTTTAAGAGCATCTGGTGCTGCTCTTTTTTTAGTTTTCTTCACAGGCATAGAACGTAACTCCTTTATTCTAGCGGATTTTGGATCTGAAAAACTTTTTCCAGCATCACCGCCCCATGCTGCCCATGCTACACGACCTTTTGACGGATAGCCATCTTCACCAGGACTAAATCCTTCTGCTTGCTTGTCAACCTCATGCCTTGCAAACCATGCAGACATTTCAACAACAACCTGTGGACTTAGCTCACTACCACTAAGTATTTGCGTTGCTCTTCTTGCTGCCACCTCTGTACCACCTGCTTTTCCTTCTTTTTTCCAATCTCTATATCTTTGTGCTTCTTCTTTCATGCCAGCAGTTGGCATTAAATCTATCTCCGTACCATTAATAGTTGCCACTTGCTTCCTCCGATACGTTTTCGGCATCTTCGTCTGTTGGTTCTAAGGTATCACCAAATGGATCAATACTACCGACAGGTTTGAATTGTGAACCACCTGATTGTGTTGTAGCACTAGGATCAGAATCGGTTACTATATTCATTTTGTCTAATTTAGCTAGTTCAGATTGTCTCTGTGCAAGAAGTTCTTCTACATCGCCACCATTTTCTGCAATACATTCTGACAATGTTTTTAAGCCAGATCTAATCGCATCACGTTGTGCCATTACTTCTTTTTGTGGATCAACATAGCTATATCCTCTACATACCCATCTAACCTTTTCATATCTTTCTGGTTCTGTCTCATATGTAGGTAGTTGCAGTGCATTATTCATAACAGCCATTTCTAACCATGCTTCATATATTGGCTGATAGAAGTTTTCTTTCAACATCTGCTGTATTGTTCGCCAATGATCTCTATCTTGTATCATTGCTAATCTGCTACTACTGTAATTAGATTGAGAATAGTCAGAAGATATCGCCTCAAAACTACAACCTAAACCACTTGCCATACTGCGTAACATGGTACGAACAAAAGGATCAAACTCTCCGTTAGGACTATCCATATCTGGGATAGTTACATTACTACCTGGTTCTAGATATTTAAACTGACCTGGTTCAAAACTAGTCACTCTGTCATAGTCATAAACTTCGCCACCAGCATCTAGTTCTCCTTCTGGTGTACTAATAAATCCCATTAAAGCACTACTTGCACGACATCTGATAAGACTTGCTTCTATGTATCCATCAAGTTGTTTTAGATGACTAATAGCACTTGCTAAAAAAGGTATCCCACGATGCTGACCTGGTCTTTGTGGCATAAATAAATGTATTACATCTCTTGCTGGCACAATAATATGTTGTTTTTGTCCAATAGGTGCAGAAAAATTACTATCACCAGGATGCTTAGTAAGAAAAGCATAATTAACAGCACGTTGATATACATCCATTTCTATTCCTAATCGCCATACATTCTTAGGATTAGATAACTTTCCTTTGTAATCTTCGTCTAGCTGATCTGCTTCTATTACCTCTAAAGCAAATGGAACTTTACTTCTTCCAAACTGCTTTCTATGCATCACAACAAAACTTTCGCCACTTTCTATCATTGATCTGACAGCTAATCTTTCTAACTCGGAAAAACATAAAACACCCCTTACATCACAGCTATCTTTTCTACCCCACATAGACCATTGACCTTCTATCTGCTCATTTAACTTTGTATATAACTCATTATTTCTTTGTTTTCTTATCTGTGCCTGTAATCTTACCCCTGTACCGACTACCTGATTTGTAGAATATCTAATTGCCTGTGCAGCATAATTATTATTACGAACAAGATCATGGACATTAGATCTTAATTTAACAATACCTTGTTTCCATTCTTGATCAGCAGATGTTTGGTTAGTTACCCAACTAGCAGACAATCTGTCTACTCTTGCTCCTGTATACGACCTTCTGCGTTTTTTTACAGGTTTTTGCTCAAATATGTCTTGATTTGACGTAAAAAAGCCTTTCCATGCGTTAACTAAACCCATTTCTCCTCCTAAAATCGGACATAAAGATTTTTGGGATCACCTAATCCCTGTGCTATTAGTGAAGCACGCTGCTCACTTTTGACAATACTTTTTAACTGACTTTCTCTTGCTATTAACACAGGTAAATCCAGACGTTTAAATGTTCTGTCTCCTATAGTGTATTCTTTTGCTTTATCAGAAACAATAGCTCGTATAGCAGCAGAAATATTAGCTAAATCTGTTTCTGCTGTTGTTCTGTAATCTATAGCACTTGGTGTACCAGTATATTCTAGTTTTTGTTTTACAGTTAATGTGCCTTGACCTAACTTAAATTTTTCTGCGGACTTAGAAACAATTGCACACCAATACCAATCACCTGCATTAAATGCAGCAGTGTCTGTTGCACTAATCGTAAACTGCCATCCTGTGTTATATGCACTACCTACACTTATATGCCCTTCACCTGCTGTATTAGTTCTTAAATAATATGTAAGTGTCCAATCAGTACTTGTTGCATTTTCGTTATGTGGAACAGTTGTTGCCTCATCTCGCCATTTAACAGTAGTACCTGCACTAATAACTTTTGGAAAATCAGATACCCACATAATGACCTCTACCAGTTAGTAACATAATCAGATTGTACATTCTTTGGTCTTATTCTACCTCTATTTGCATTAGAATCACTATTTTGATTTTGATATCGTTTTTCAAGCTGATTCCATAGTGTTCTGCGATCATAAATTTGATACAAACGATGTAAGGCTGCATACGCATAAACCATTTCATCTAACGCCTCATTTCTTACACCACTTTTTTTAACCCATACCCTGTCGAACTGATATCCATTACGTTGTTTTCTTATTTCTCTTTCTGCGGTGAGTTCTTCAAAATAATCAGAAGTTATAGTCGGATAAAAATGTAAAGCACCTTTACCTGGCTCTGCTTCCTTTAATCTTCTATGCATCTGCGTTTTTATTTTATTAACAGCAACAGAAAATAGCATTACGCTACCTCTTCTTGTTTTGCCTGTAGAACCATAATCTATTTTGTTTGGTTTACTTAGAAATCCATCATTACGAAGTTTGCCAACACCCTTTATAGCTATCATTCCTAACTTAGTTCTTTCTCTTACATAGTTATAGACTTCATTTGTAAAATGACCACCAGTATCTATAGCAGCTACTTCAATACGCATTTTTATTCCGTTTACATTTGTATATGGTGTCTGTAATATTTCATCTAACTGTTTCCATACATCAGGTCTAGATGGCGAGCCATATATTTTTACTCTATCTAACAAATAAAACTCCTCGTTTCTACCGACACCCCAAACAGACAAACTAAGTCTGTCATCCTGTGTATCAATACCAGCCAACAAAACTAATACTTCTTCTGGCGGTACACCTTTTTCATAATCTTCGTTAGCTGCCTTTTCCATTAATGCACTAGCACCTACCTTAGATTCATATTCATCTTGCCAAACTTCACCTAAAACAGTATTAATAAAGGTGCGTAATTGTTCTGGATTATCTTTTGATGCCATCCATTCCTCTGCAAGATTAGACCATGATGCATTTGGAGAATAAGAATAACCTGCCCATATATGAAAACCAACGTGCTTTCCATTTCCTTCAGCAGTTGCACGCCATTCTCCTCTTTCTACCATCCATCGTTTTTTACTATGTGGTATAAAAACACCGCACGATTTGCAGCAATATGAAGCTGTATTTAGGTCATTTCCCTGCCATTTGATGTTATCCCAGACAAAATACTGCATTTCACCGCATTCTGGACACGGAACAAAGTATCTTCGCTGATCAGACTCACTAAATAGCTTTTCTATGCGAGAAAAGTCTTGAACAGTAGGTGTAGACCCTGCAACTATCTTTCTATTCCAGTAATATTCTGTTCTTCTTATACCAAGCTTAATTTGATCTCCTTCTGTACCCGCTCCACCTACAGGATAGCCATCAACCTCATCAAAGAGAACAATACGTCTACTAACTCTACGAAAACCTCTAGGTGAGTTAGCTCCTACTAGTCCTAACGTGCCACCAGGAAACTGTTTTTGTAATAGTGTATTCTGACCATCTTTCGCTTTAGCTTCAGATACTAAACCATGCAAACATTTTGTATCACGCAGCATTGGTGCTACTTCCTCTTTAGAATATCCAGTTGCATCTTCTATGGTTGGCTGCACAATCATTATTGGACAAGGATCTTGATGTATGTGATATGCAATAACGTGATTAAGAATTTTGGAATATCCAACTCTTGCTGATTTCATTACTGTGACCTGCTCAATATTAGGGTCAGTAATCGCATCCATAATACCTTTCTGATATGGCAATGTTCTCCAACGACCACCTTCAGCAGAACTTTCTACAGACAAATATGCATATTCATCAGCCCATTCACTAAGACTTAATTTCTTTGGTGGTCTAAATGCTTCTAACGCAGCTTTTTCTAGCTCTTGTAAATTTGTCATGCGACTTGTGTATCAGCTATCTCTTCTAGTGACTCCCTAACAATATCTTCTAAACAATTCATAGCAGACACATCCAAATCAGGTATCCGTTGTTTTGCCTTACTAGGTATGCCTAATACCTTTGTCTTGGCTAAAGCAATTAACTGCAACCATGTAGCTTTTACTTCTTTACTACTTACTAGCTGTTCTTCTTTTTGCTTGCGTTCTATTTCTAATAACTCTGCTTTTAAATGTTCTGTTCTAGCACGACTTTCCTCGTATGCAGGGATATCTGAAACAACTGCTTTCTGCCGTGGCTTGTGATAATTATTAGTTTTTTTTATCTGATTAGGATGATATGTCTTCTCCCAATCTGTTTCAAATGCATCCTTATCTAACATAACTTTTCCATCATTATCTACAACAGGAGTAAGTCTGCCCTGGTTAATCGCCTTATATACCGCCTGTGGAGTTACGTTTTTTAATCTTGCTGCTTCTGACCTACTAATTAGTGCCATTAAATCTTTTGTAACTGTCTTGAGGTTACATTAGCAAAACATTTGTAGTCGTGGTATAATTCCGCATTTTTATTGAGAAATATTTGTTTATTGAGAATAGTTTTTGTAACCAGATTGTTATATTGGGCGATTTTGTAACTACATTGTAAATTTTGTGCCTAGTAAAATTTTGAGCATGGAAAGCTTC
>VTLG01011370.1_pt1 | contig 23644 bp, 7 predicted proteins | sample 4694571 | NCBI WGS metagenome assembly VTLG01 (sample SAMN12604809, study PRJNA352737) | marine metagenome | biome: ENVO:00000447; feature: ENVO:00000209|ENVO:00000569|ENVO:01000036; material: ENVO:00002151; isolation source: viral sequences binned using virsorter ...
ATTCATAGCATTATTTGGATCTGGAATAAAGAAACTTCCTAATGCTGAAGATGCATAATCAGCAACTAATCTATGATTAACAATCTTAGCTTGAGCACCTGAAGTTTGACCTCTTAATACCATTCCACTTTCAACCCAACCATAATAATCACCTTGTGGTTGGTTTGCCATTGATATGGTATCAACATTTAATATAGTAGAAGTTGAAGAATATGATGCAGGAACTACAGTTGTACCACCTTCAAGTGACATTGATCCTGGAAGTCCAGAATATACTTCTAATTGTGTAGGTCCAACAGAAGAAGTATATGGGTTAGCAGCATATATTCTCGTAGGAGCATTATAAGGCCCTTCTTTATGATTCGTTTGTGCTGCTCTAAATTGAATTACTGAGAAAGTATTAGATACACCACCAGTTGTTGTTCGTTGAACTTCTCCAACAACAGTCTCTCCAACTTGGAAAGTACCTGTAGTCATTTCAATTTCCAATAACTTAGGAACTACATAAGCACTAACTGCCTGACTATCAAAGAAAGAATAAAGTCTAGTTATTGGTTTAAATCCTCTACCATCAATAGCAATATTTCTAGAACGCATAAAGGGACTAACTTCTTCACTAATGGTTCTGTCACCAATAGAATGATTATCCCATCTTTCTGTAATAAGTGCTTGCTTACCATCTCTCCAATCATAACCAGTCAAATAATTATCTGTATAAGTATCTTGGAATACCTGTGTATGGGTAGATGTATGTGAAGTAGTGGTAAATTGTTCACCATCACTGGTTGTTTCAGTCCAAGTATTACTACTAGATTCAGTTCTATTTTCTGTTCTACTTATATGATCCGTTCCAGTCCAAACAGTCTCCCAACCATTCCAAACTTGAGGAGTTAAACCAGTTTGAGGATCCCATCCACCAAATTCTCTTGCAGCAACATCAACAGTATGTGCAAAATCACCTTCTACTTGAATTGTTTGAGCTTCAAGTCTGACCGTATCAACCCAAGTATCTGTTGCTGGAGTTAATTCAATCATACCTTTCCATAGACTTACCAAGAAAGGTGTAATAGACTCACTACGTGTACCAAAAGGTTGTTGTTGCCATACCACTTCTTCATAATCTAAAGTAATAATATCTCCAGTTCTTTTAATACCTTCTCCTTCAGGTGTTGGTGGATAAACAAGAGTACTTCTATCTCCTTCTACAGGTCCAATCTGCAAGTCAACTGCATTGGTATAATGACTTGCTCTAGCTTCTTGATTAGTACTATCTACACTATTTTTAAGTTGAGATCTAACTTCTTGTGCTTTCCAATTAGTAAAATTATCAACAAAGAATCCAGACTTAAATTTATTCAATCCATTAGCATCTGGAATGAACATATTCTCAGTTGAAGTCTCCAAAATAGACAAAGAAGTATAATATTCTAAATTTTGAATTCTTTTCTCTAATTTTCTAATATCTTTCATCCTATATCTCTTATGCTTTAAGAAAGATAAGATTGCTTGTTCAGCAGCTAAAAGATATGGTGGAAGTTGAGCAGTAGCAATTTCTAACCCATTATCTAAAGGAATAGGTAATTCTGGGTTCTCAGAAGGAGTACCTTTTACAACTTCAATTTTTCCATTCTTAGTAACATAAATTCTATCTATCCTACCCAAATAGAATGAATAATTTGAATTAATTGCTTCATCAGATGCTAAGATATTAGCAGTAGAGTTACCACTTTGATTAAAAGATCTTCCCAAAAATTCCAATGGAGATCTATTATTAGTTGCTGATATACTATAATTAGAAACTCTTGGTCTAATATCAATTATATCAGTATTTCTAATACCCTGAACTGTAGGAATTTCATCAGTATAGTTAAAACTATCATAAGAATTCTTAGTGGTAATATCACCATCATCTGAACTATCATAATATGCATTGGTGAAATAAACTTTTAACTGTTTAACAGGTGCTTTAGCCTTATTCCTTCTATTAAGACATCCATAATTATAAAAAGTTCCTGTTTGACCATTATTAAACGTAAAACTAGCACCAATATCCATGCTTGGTTCAGTAATAGTTGTTATAATAGCTTTAACATTTGATTCAGTAAACCTAACAGTTTCACCTTCTTTAAATTGAGATTCATTCCTTAAGGTATAAGAGATCTGACTATCACTTAATTTCTCTGCATATACTGCAATTGTACCAGATTCTTCACCTATAACATCCTCTCCAATTACCAAATCTCCAGTTTTACCTGTAGCACCATCAATTGAAGATAGTGTTAATTTAGGAGCAGAAGCTTCTGATGTATCAGTTGATTCAAAAACACCTAAAATATAGAGAATATCAGGGGTATTTAAAGATATTTTATCGTCCTGAACTCTAGTTCCATAAGGATACTTCGCATTATAATCCAAACCATCATTTAAAGTTGTTGCACCAATACCAGATCCAACAAGTTTAGACTTATCAAGAACAAGAGTATTAACTCTATCCTTTCTCTTTATCTTTGCTTTTACTTGAGATTTAGATAAAGTAGTTACTAATGTTGCTTTTTGAGTTGTACTACCTATATCACTACCTACACCTTCAATCTGCAGTGTTGTCATTCCTGCATTGAAATTAAACTTACTAGCATTAAGTACTTCAGTAACACCATCATTATATCTGATTAATGAATATCTTTCCTCATCATAAGGTAAGAAAGTTTCATTTGTTCCAGCAGTAACAACAGAAGTTAATGAATCTGTAGCCCCATCAATAGTAACTTCTTGAGTTTTTCTAATTCTTATAGTAGCATCAGTAAGATCTACATCTGAGATCATACGTTTTGGCATTCTTGTATATAATGTATTATCTAATTCTTTAGCAAAATCAGTTGTAACAAGTGTTAAATCTGATGTCTGGAAAGACCATAATCCACCATTTCCAGCTCCCAATAAATTGGAAGAAACACCAACATTTCCAGCTTTTGGTAACTCTCCTTCCGCAACACCACTAATAGTAGTAACCCCAGTTACACTAATCTCATTAGTACCAACACTTACAACTCTTACATAAGTAGAATCGTTATTATTCAATCCATCAAATTTAAGGATATTACCTTTCTTTAAAACTCCTGGGAATTGTGGATTACCACTAGTAATAGTACTTAATCCTGTAGTTCCATTAACCTCAGTAATAACAGAATCTCCAATAACCCATTCATTTCTCTGAAGAGTATCACCAGTAAATGTTACAGCATAACCAATTGTTCCTATTCCAGGCCCTGCATAAAGAGATTTAACATCTCCCATACCATAAGAAGTAACAGCAACAGCAACTCTGCTATTTTCTATACCATTAAATTCAAATGGTTCATTTTTAACAAAAGTTCCAGAAGTTTCATAAAGAGTTAATGCATCAGTAGTGGTTGCATCTCTTAGGAAACCAGTAGCACCACTATACTTACCCTTTACATATGTTGGAAGATTTAATGTAATAGCTTGATTTAAAGTTACCGTTGTATATGTTTGTATATCGTATAAAGAAACATCCCACTGGTTTACATTAGAATTTGTTGTACTATAGGATCCTGATTCTAAGGCAGCATCATAAACTCTAGCAAGACCAATTTCACTACCAGGTGCAGTATAACTAGCAATACCAACCTTTTGATCCCTTAAACTCAAAACATAAGTATTACCGACACCAATAATAGGAGCACCACTAACCCTATTAACAGTAATAGTAGCTCCTGTATTATAATTTATTGCTTGACCTTTTAATGTTTTAGTTGTTCTTGGTTTATCAATATCTTTAAAAGTAGTTGAAATTTTCTCAATTTCATATCCTTTTACAAATGCCTTTCCACAAGAAACTTGATATACTCCAAGATCATCACTTGCTAAAGCTCCATCATTAGTAGATTGCCCAGAATTCCATATACCATCATTATTGATTCCATTATTTAAAGAATTTCTAAATCTAACCTTAAATGGTCTAACAGTATAATCTCCAGATTCTGCGTATGTCCTTCTAGCAAGTTCATCAGCAAGTATATTATATTCAGTGGTTGCTGTATCTGATATCAATCCACCTTCTCTAACTTCTGCTAATTGAACAAAATTATCATCATTATAATCACCCGCTTCCTTAAACATTAAGGTGCAAGTAATCTTTAATCTATCTGCACCTGGTGCAGCATAATTATTAAATCCTTTTGAATTATCAGTTAAATTTGGATCCTCATCAGAATTGATAGTCTCTTCAGTAACTTTAAGACCAATCCTTCCAGTAGGGACATTTGTATATTGACTAACAATAAGTTTATCCGCAGGAACATTTACAAAACTACCTCTTATAAAATATACCCCTTCAGATATTTGATAAGAAGTTCCATAGGATGTTGCATTAGTTGAAATAGTTGACGCAAAAGATTCTCCTGAAGGAATAAATGCACTATTTAATGGACCAGAAGTAATATCAGTAGAAGCTGCTAAAAGTTCACCATCACCAAATGTAGCAACCTCATTAGTTGCAATATCTGCAGAATGATACTTAACATATAGAGTTAAATTATCTTTTATAGAATCTTCAGCTTTTAAAACTTTATCAATAACTGCTGTTACACCTGAAGTCAATCCAACTATTTTAGTATCTACTAATTGATCAATATATGCTTCTACGGGAACTCCTAAATGAGTTGTATTAATTTGTACTGCTGCATAATTTCTATTATAAAATGTATTTCCAGGAATTACCTTCGCACCTTCCTTGAACATATGTTGACCAAATTTTGCAATTTGGTTCTGTAATATAGATTGCAGACCTGTTAATTCCCTTGCCTGAACTGGATATCCAGGTTTAAACAGTACACGATAATAATCGTTAGACGGATTAAAGTCGTCAAAATATGGTGATACGTTTAAATTTGTTTGTTGAGTCATTTCTTATCAGAACTGCAATATGACTTTGATATCTTCCTTTTGATTAGAAGAACGGGTAATCGCTGGTCTATTATCAACATAAATCATATTGCCAGAATATTTTTTAACTTCTGGGTTAGATACACCGTCAGTGAATGATTGACCAAGGTAATATGTCTTATTATTTATTGAGGTCGAGAGACCACTAAAGTTAGTACTAATGGATAAATTAGCACTACCACCTACGATTGTGAAACTACCACCAGATTCAATATCAGCAGTAAATCGATTTGTTTTAAATCCATATGTAGGATTAGTCACAGCAGCACCCACAGTGTTAAATCCTGCAGTTGTTCTATCTTGCCAATACTTTAATACACCAGTAACTTGATCATAACTAATAACTTTACCAATAGCAGTTACACCAGAACCAGTAGTTTGAGTAATTTCAGAATCACCAGTAAAAGTTACAGAACTATAACCAGTACCAGTTAAACGTAAAGCATAGGTAGCACTTGCTTTATCAAGAGTGAGATTTGAAGTAGATCCATATGATTTAGGATTACATACAACCCCAATTCTAGCAATTTGATTTCCTGTTATAAAATCAGGATTTTCTGTATCATTCTCAATTCTAGAATATAAAAGAACATTAGTTGCTCCTAACTCTCTATAGATATTGGAACCATGACCACCTTGAGGTGGAATAATTACATCAAGTTGTGGCCAAGAATCTGGAGAAGGAAGTCCTCCAGCAACCAAATCAACAGTACCATAAGTGTAGTTAGATCCCTCATTCGAGATAGTTACACTACCAATCTTTTGATCAGCATTAACTACAACAGTACACTCTGCTCCAGAACCATCCCCTTTAATAGGAACTCTAGTATATGTTCTATTAGCAGTGCCTAAACCAACACCCCTATTTTGAATAACAACTACTTTAAGACCACCATCAACAGCATTATCCCTAACAGATGCATTCTCAGAACTAGTAGACCAATCCTTAGGAACAGGCATATACTCCGTAGAATCAAACTTAATTAATTCTGCTGGTTTAATAGTATAAAGATACTTCCATATATAACCATCACCACTTGTTCCTGCTGCTTTAGGTTCTAAATCTGTAAATGTTGGTTCATCCAATGAAGGTCTTCCTTCTAAATTCTCTGGGGTTGTACCATTTTCTAAACAAACATAAACCCTATAATCACTATTAACTACAAAATAATTGGCTGAATATAAAGAAGTTCCTTGAGCATGTTTAGGAGTATTTGTAATACTATAATCTGACCTATAATAATCATATGTTGTACCAGATGACCAATTATTTTTTCTTACAACCTGCTTACAATCCTGATCAGTTATCTTCTTGAGAGCAATCATTGTGTCCCAATACTCATTCTCCTTCTCAAAATTATCAGTAGGTGCAGGGGGACTATCATCCCAATCAGACTGAATGCTTGTAGGATTAGGAAGTCCCACAAACGTGTAGTAAGAATTATCCGATGTAGAAACACCAGCAACGAAATTCTTCGCATTTAATATTCTTATCTGATCAGTTATAATGGCAGCCATTGTACCTATAGTTTTTTTACTTATTTATGTGTCATAATTCTCAATCCTCAAAGGTTTGACCCTCTGAAGAACTGGACCTGTTTCAATTCCACTAATACCTGATGTTGTATTAACAGTAAACGATTGAGATTTAGCTCGGGATGAAAGGATTATTCTTCCCCAACTATATTCTCCATAGAAACTACTGGATCCAACAGCAGTTACTCCATCTATACTACTTACACTTGCAACTACTTGTACCATAGTTGTATTACCAAATCCTATTGCATCACCCGTGTAAGAATAATGATGAGCCACTCTATAGATATTATCTATAGCAGTAGTTCCCACACCACAAATACTATTATCAGATTGTAGTGATGTTACACCATAAGAAGGTCCAGTATTAGAATTTCTAACTATGAAGTAATCACCAGTTGATAATCCACATACAGTTGCTACAGCAGGTTGAGTAATATCAGAATCTCTCAACCAAGAATCTGATGGTATAACCATATCAAAGACAATAGCAGTAGAAGCAACACCAGCAATTGTTGTTGTTCCAATACCAGTAATAAGACCTTCATCTCCTGCGTAAGAATCAACAGAATTACTTTCATTATAATCAACAGGAGGTCCAACTAGAACCAAAGGTGGGTTAGTTCCTGTATATCCAATTCCAGATCTAATACCAACAGTTATAGCAGATATTGCACCTCCAGAGATAGTAGCAGATGCTTCTGCACGAGCAGTTGTTCCCACACCAACAGGATTTTGAATAGTTACATCTGGAGCACTTGAATATCCTCTACCAGCAGTATTACCTGTACCCGATATAGCAATAGATTGAATTGTTCCTGCAGCAGAAACTATTGCAGTGGCAGCAGCAGAAACTACTTCCTTATTATTAAAGATTTCAACATCCTTTTGGAAATCAGTAGAAACTGAATTCTCATTTTTAGGATTAAAGAATGGTCTAACACTATCCACATAAATGACAGTTGTACCTACTCCAACATTCTGAGTTAGATATGCTCTAGGGAAGAGATTTGCTTTATACATCACACGATCCTTACCAATCTTCTTACCACCAATAAACTTATCTTCAACCTGTCTAACCCAATCTATAGGTCTATGAACTGTAGTTTCTTCATATACACCTGGCCCATCATATGGATTAGTATCACATGAATTAGCAGAATTAATCTTATCAACTGTACGATCACCTTCCTGTAACCAACTTTCTTGCGGTTTATTAATTGCTGTTAGATCAGCATCCCATCCAAGAGTTAAATCATCACCAACTTTAACAGTTTCAATAATATCCTTATCAATAACATCTGCACCACCAGTTCCTCTATAGAAGATAAACTTCATACTATCTTCTGGTTTAGGTGCTTCAGTGAAACTTATATTACTACCACCAGTAAACTCATAAGATTCACCAGGAATCTGTAGAATATCATTAATAAAGATAAGGAGACAATCTTGAATAGTGACTGTAGATCCAGGTCTTGCTTGAATGGATAGTGGAGTACCAGATAATTCAATTGGGAATGTCTTTCTCTTACCATTGAATAGAGATGAGAAATCGTCAATAACTTGAAGTTGTCCAACAGACCATGCATTCCACTGATCATTATGAACTTCTTCTACTGTCATCTGGAATTCGGTAGAAGGAACAAAATTGGTAAATGTAGGAATACCAAGAGCACCTGTTATTTGTGGTGTGATTATATGATTAGCACCATATCCATATCCAACATTAGTCAAAGTAAAGTCAATTACAGTAGATCCTTGACCAACTACAATATCAGCAGTTGCTTGTGCTCCACCTGAGCCAGGAGAAGAAGAACTGTATACAAGAGGAATATCACTATATCCGATAGGTGAATCAACTACCACCTTCATTTGTTGATTAACTTTACCACCTCTGTTATAAATGTGATGTCTACTTGATAGACCTACTTGAACCTCAAAGGTAGTATCATCAAGAACCTTATTAACTGTTACACCTGGTTCATCTAAGTCAGTATTTCTAGGAGCATAGATACATGCTTGTACAGTTCCTCCAGAAACATAATTTGTAGGTACTGTAGAAGTTCCAACATAAATTGAGAAGTTTTTAGCACTACTTACACCAGCAACCTGCATACCATCATAACCAGGATCACCACCTCTTGGGTATCTGTGTTGAGTAGCATTACTATCCTTAGTACAAGTAAATCTTAATGATTCTTTCAGCAACTTAACACTCTTTTCAGTAGTTAATGAATGTCCATCCAAAAGTGTTAACTTCATATCACCAGTTGTCTGATAATATGTGGCAGCAGTAACTGTACTAAATGCAACAGGAGATGTACCAACATTTACTGTCATTGTAGTTGATGTTACTGCAGTGATAGCAGTTTGAATTCCTGCCATTGGGTCACTTGCACGAGGATATGCATGGTCAGTACCATACTGATCCATTTCACAAGCAAAGGCAATAGTACTCGTACCAATACCAACAGTATCATTAGTACCTAAACCATGTGCCGAAGCAAAGGTCATTACCATAACACCAGTGGTAGCGTTATAAGTAGCATCAATTGGAGTATAGGATGTACTACCAGCTGAAGTTACTGCATCATCTTTTGCCCATCTAAATGCGTGAGAATAAGCACCACCAGTAATAATTGTACTCGCTGCAGCACCTACGAATGTATGAGCGTACTGATCCTTCTCAGCAGATGTAGTAACATTAAGGGTGATTGTATCATCATTGTGAATTAGACCTCCTGTAGAGGCAGATACAAAGGTGTGGCCTGTCTGATTAGTAGATGGTACACCTTCTAGAACAGTAACAGTAAAACTTGTACCACTTACATTAGAAATAGTTAACCACTCACCATGAGCAGGGTCTGTAGTTCTTGGATATGAATGATTAGTTGCATTATTATCTTTTGTACATGTAAAGGTTAGAGACTCGTCAAGAAGTTTAATCTTATCCCCATTAGAGAAAGAACTACCAGGTACTGTAAGTGTGGTAATACCAGTTGTAGGATTATATTGGGCATTAGAGACTGTATATGGTGTACCATCGCTCTTAATACCCACGGCGGTGTCATATACCCTATCTCTGTTTCTAGGGTAGATGTGGTTGACTGTGGCTCCCAATCCACAGGTCATTGCAAGACCAGTTAATACAACTGTACTCTTTTGAGTTCCTGTAGCAGATAATCCATGATCATACAAAGTAGTCACTGTCATAATACCAGAACTACTATCATAATCTGCAGTGGCAATTCCTACAGCAGTAGAATAACCACAAGTAAATGCAATACCAGAAAGTATAATATCAGATCCTCTACTCAATCCATGAGCAGTAGCAGTAGTAACAGTGGTTAAACCTGTAGTATTACCATAAGCAACCATCTGAATGTCTCTAGGTTTATAGAAACATTGTGGATTAGTAATAGTAATTCCAGTTACCTGACCATTAGATACAGCAGCAATACCAACACTAGTGATACCTGCAGAACCCATACTCTCTGTCTGAATACCAACAGTAACAGTTTGAATACCTGCCCTATAACCAGAACCAGATGTTCCAATACCTATAGATGCAATAGTACCAGCAACAGATACTGTTACAGTACCACCAGCAGCAACAAGAGGTTGATAACCAAATCCCTTACTGGATCCAATCGAAACGATTAAACCACCAACAGGAATAGTTGCAGTATTAGGATCATATGCATTTGTAGCAATTCCACCAGTAAATGCTATTTCTGATACTCCACCTGTTTGATCCATTGTATAGTCAACGGAATTACCAGGCCCTTGGAATATAGAATTGATTAAAACGATAGCATTATTAGTAGCAATACCAGTAACATTTGAACCATCAACAGTCAAATCAAAGTCTTTATCCTGTCCAGTAAACTGGTTAGAAAGATCATCATATTGATAATTTAATGTATAGGTTTCACTAGTTCCATTTTCTATACCAGATCGCATAAATGTTCTTCCGTGGAAACTAGAAGACGTAGTAATACCTGTCCAATCTCTATCATCTGGGGGATTCGTTGGAGTTCCTATAGGATTCTTTCCTGGAGGTGCCTCCATAAAGTTAATATAATTATCCTTAATATCATAATTTCCTCTAATCTTAGTAACCGTATCACCAGTAGAATGTCCGACAATGGTAGAACCTAACCAACCACGTTGTACTTTAATTGCATTGGTAGATCCAATACCAACCGAGAGTACCTTCATTACTTCATACGTAGTGGCTGTACCCACTCTCACATAATCCGCACCAAAGATAGATGTAATTCCCGTAAAGTAAACTACGTCTGTACCTAAAGCAGCATCTCTATCTAAAGTAGTTGAAACAGTTGTATCACCAATTGGAGATTGAATCATATTATCAACACCAACCATTACCTTAGTATTTTGATTCTTAGAAGTAATACTATGTGAAGTACCAACACCAACTGCTGTCAAATCAAGAGGAACAGCAATTTCTTTTAGTGCATCCTCGGCAGATCTAGCAAGTTGAATCTTATCTTCACCCTTCTTAATGACATATACAGACTGACCTGGAATATATGTAACTGTACCCACACCAGAGAATTCTGTTTTAGAAATACCAATAGTATCTCCTGTAGTACCAACACCTGTTGCTGTCTTAACAGAATATACAATTTCTTCACCAGTTACCCAGAAGTGATTTGGAATTTGAATTGTATTATTAGTAAGATCAACAACACTTGTACTAGATCCATCAAAATTTCTTCTAAAGATAGGATCAGTATTATGTTTCAAGGCAAACTGCCTCTTAATCATTGCCTCAGTACCTTCGTAGATATTAATATCATTTCCTATCTGAGCATTACCTAAATCTTTCTTAGTTTCTCCTCCAACTGCTCTAGTAGCATCTGCAGGAAGTAATGAGGTATTAACTTCAGGTCTCAATGGAGTCATGAAGGTTGTAATTGATACTCCTATTCCAGCATGAGGAACAAAGGTAATTTCAGTATTATCATCAGCAGCCCTTCTACCACTAATAGTACCCATTCCTGCATTTGTAGTACCAACTTTAACATTACCATATTCGGTTAACATTACCTGAGAATCATCAGCATAATCATCTACAATAATGACTTCTGCTATCTCATAGTTACCATCCAATACATTTGCAATCTGGACAACACAATAAGCAGCATCATAGTCATTATGGTAACTAGCAATACCAACAGCACTTGGAGTAGAACTAGAAACAATACCAGTACTCTGTGCTCTCATAGAACCATATGAGAAGTCATAAGTACCAATTCCCTGATACCCCTCCGTAGCAATACCTATAGCAACTGCATTAACCCATGATGTTGTATATCCTGCTTCTGGAGTGTAAGATACTATAAGATCATTACCAGACATGTATGGCCAGTAAGTTCCTATATTTCCACCCGATGAATAAGGATCAAGAGAGTGAATAGTTAATTGACCATATTCTTGCCAACCAACATTAGTTCCATCATGAATAACAGATAATTCATCATATTCAACACTACCATCACTTGCTTCAATACTCATAAAGATCTTAGCAGATCTATGTCCTGAAATAGTAGTTCCAATACCAGCAAGAGTGAATACAGTACCAGCAGCACCACCAGCAATTTCAACCACTGTAGATGCAATACTAATAAGGGATCCATTCAATCCAGTAGAAGGATTTGCAGGTGCAGCTGGTATTTCAGTACTTCCAATTGATACACCTATTTGACTAGTAGTAATTCCAAGAATATTCTTATCAATATTGAATGAGAATGGTACAACATTATAATTATTGAGTTTATACTTATGAGGATAGAATCGAAGTATAGATTCATTTCCATCAATTACATAATCAAAATCTCCTAAATCAAGAACACTCCAAACATCACCATACTGGTTAAGCATTGGTATACCACGACCAGTATCATGTAATGCGTTAACTCTTAATATTTGTCTCTCACCAGTATATAATCTGTCCTGAATATAAATGATGAATGCCTGTGATCTACCATCATCCAGTCTTTGTCTCCAAACATCTGAATATGGAGTTGAACGTGGATTATTATTAAACTCATCACTAAAATCATCTATTATTAAAACTCTATTACCAATAGATTCTGAGTAATCAGTAATAAGTCTTGTCTTAAAGTTAATCTCATCCGAATATGCTCTTGAGACACCAGTAAGGAAATTCTCAGTCGCTAAGTCATAATTTCTAACTCTATTAATATCTTCTAAACCATGAAGATCTAATACTCTTGTAACTTCAGTAGATATTCCAACTTGAAGAGCAATATTAGATCCTAAAGAAGATTCAACTTGAAGATCACTAAATTTCTTAAATCCAGCAGTATGATTTAATGATCCAACAATATTCTGCCATTCCTCAAATTGAACTTTAGATTTAATAGAATAAGAGAAACTCTGATAATAATCATTATCTGGTATTTTTTGTAATTCGTTATTTAAGAATCCTGTCAGATATTCCCATCCATTATCAGTAGTGGATATATCATCAAGATCGTATTTGGATTCAAAAGAAATTATTTCTTTAATTCTACCCTGTGCTCCTGTATCATCAGCAATAAGAATTTCACCAACTTCAAATTCTTCATTACTCTCTACAGTTAAGAATTTTGCAGATGAATTCCAGTCAAATACTATACCTTCCTTATCTCCTGCTGTTACTTCATCTTCATTATTAAACGCATTTGGTTTAAGAGTAGCATCAAAATGAGGGAACCACTGACTTGGAATCACCATTGCAGCAGATTCTATACTATCATAAACACCTGGCCACTCACTATCAAGAAGGTATCCATCCATACGATACTTAACAGTACCGATACCACCATAATTTGGAGTTACTTCAACAATCTTAAATCTTGCATACTCATACTGTGAGGAATTATATCCCTTAGAAGTAGAACCAACACCAACACTGACATTCTCTACTAAAACTTCATCATTAATAGAAAATGGGAATGGATTCTTATAATCTCCACCAGCAGTTTTAACACTATTAAATGACTCAGCTAATGTTACTGTTACAGTAGGAATATTTGTATAAACTGTACTGGTAGAACTAGAAGTAGTACTAGTATCTTCTCTATTAAAAGTAAATCCACTTGCTCTTACACCATTAGGATTTCCAACTGGAATAATGGTAGGAGGAGTATTGGATAAACTATAACTGTTCTTTAAAATCTCAACTTTCTTTTCTTCACGATTATATAATAAATCAACGTCCTTAATCTGTTCTTTAGTACTTCCATCAAGAACAATCAAACTTGGATTAGTATTATATCCTATTCCAAATGAAGTAATTCCAATAGCATCAAATCCAGTAAGAGGTTCTATCTTCAATACTTGTGGGAATAATGCACTAGGATCTAATGTTAAATCAGAAGGATAATCAAATCCAATATTATCAATACTGGTTCTTACAACTTTACCTATTGTTTTACTAGAAGCCTCTAATTCTGCACCAGTTCCTGTTGTGGTCGTAACTGTAGTAATTCCTGGTAAATCAGCATATCCACCACCCTTGTCAGATAATTTAATTTCAGCAATACGACCATAAGCAGTTGAAGAATTTGTTGAATAATCCAAATGAGCAGGTGAAGGTGTATATTCAGATCTTTCTGGTCTTTCACTCAAATTATAAGTAAAAACTTGATCAGTTAATTTAGTGACCTTGAAATCACCATTGTAAATGCTCTTTTCAAAGATAATCTGATTATTTAAATTTACAGTATCATCTACTACAATTTCTTTGTTTATTACAGTATTTTGATCAGAATCAATTGGTAATAATTTGTAATATAAAATATCGGGGGTATCTGCATCTACTTTTAATACAGATTTGGCATCAGTTGTAACTCCCACAGTACCAGTTTGTGTAATATTAAATTTGTCATCTTCTACACCATTAGTCTTATACTGAATAGTAAAATTAGAATCTTCATAAAATTCTAATTTAAAAGCAGCATAATTAGTGGTACTTTGAGTATATGAGAGAGAAGAATCGGAAAGATCAAATGTTACATTAGAATTTTTATAATATCTTAAAGGTGGATTAATTGGTGATAAAGTTCCATCTCCTGGAGCAGGTAATCCTACAAATGTTGGAATTGACTGAGTGGTTTCATACTTATTTGCCGTTAATTTAATATAGTTTCTATCCACTACATAAACATAATATTGAGATTCACTAGTTAATCCTGAGACAGATGTTCCTGTTTCAGCAGGACTATAGATTACTTTTTGACCTGTTGTTAATTTATGATCATTAATATTAATAGAATCAGGAATTCCTGTTGCTGAAGTAGTAGTTACTATTCCAGAAGTACTAAATCCTAATGGATTAACTACAACCTTTCTATTTGCTAGATTATATTTTAAAGTTGTAGTAGTACTAATTCCAGGATCAATATTCATAGAAATAGTATCATCATTACTTAATCCATGAGTAGCTCCCGCAGCAATCTTTACAGTTACTAAATTTCTTTCTAGATCACCCTTTACAACATTAAAATCTGTCTTAAGACTATGTGTTGTACCACCTAGACCAACATGATTGAAATAAACCAATCCTTGATGAGTAGTCGTATCTGCAATTCCAGCAAAGGATCCTGTTGATCCCATTCCAACTTTAACAGTTGATAATCCAATATAATGATCACTTATTTTAGCAACCCATAAAGAAGAATAGTCAGATAAACTAAAACTATCACCAGTTGCTACTTGATTGGAAGAAGTAATAATTCCAATATTATAGTCTCCACTTCCATCTGCTTGATAAGTAACTTTATCTCCTGTTACCAATCCATGCTTAGGTAAATATAAAGTTTGAAGAGGAGCAAATATTTCAGTTATTCCAGCTCCTGGATTAGCAAACCTAAGAGTACTTCCAACACCTACAACACTAAATGGTTGAGCAGTTCCTATTGCAACGGATTCCCTAGCATCAAAATATACTTCCTTATTCATCCTATTAGGATAGGATGTCGTTCCTCCACTTGGCTGAATAGTAAACTTTCTAGGAAGTTCAGTTAGAACAGTAGTTATAGTATGAGATACACCACTAACAGCATTATTCAATCTTAAAACTCTAAGACGAGAATTAAGTTCATCAATGTTTAGAACTTTTATCTCTTCAGTTCCTATCTTATATAAATCATTTTCTTTAATAAATGGCCATTTTATTTCACCACCTACTGAGAAATAAGTAACAATACCAGTAACACCCTCAGTACTAATAGCAGAAGTTGCAGTTAATAAATTAGTACTAATTCCAATATGATATGTACCATCAACATTAGAAGCAGTTGTGTTTACACCTGCAAGAGATACGATTGATCTATCAAAGAGACCAAGATTATCAGTGTAAATTCCAACTAAAGTATCTCTAGAATTTTCTTTTGCTAAAGGATAAAATTCAATATCAGAGAATGTAGTATTAGTTACAGAAACAGTTCCTATTCCTGGACTTGCAACTTTAGCAACTTTAGCAGATGCATTAAAATTATTCTTTATTGCTTTATCAAAAACAACTTTATCATCAACCGCATATCCACTTCCTCCTGTTAATATTCCAATTGCATCTATAGTTCCTTTTTTAGCAAAATCAATAGTAGAATCTTGAGGGACATAATCATAAGATTGTGAAACATAAGAATATCCACTATAATCCTTATTGAAGGCATATGGATAAGTGTTTCTAACCCATTCAGTCTTATTTAAATTCAGATCATCTTGATTTGATTTTCTCTTAAAATTAAATGCATTTGGTTGTGAATTAAAAGAATTACCAATTAAATATGGGAAAGAAGGGGATTTATAATCTTTAAATATACCACTTGAAGCTGTAACTGATTCAAAAGTTGCAAAATAAGCATATGTACCTTTTGGAAATTCTGGAGTGACACAGAACCTTCCATTATTCTCATCCAATACACTTTCATCATCTGAAGGAACATACTTATAATCTTCAATAAAGAATCCAGCAGGGAAGTCACTTATAGGAGGTCTTCCATTAACTAAACTTGCCTGTTCAAGATAACCAGACTTCATTTGAACAACAGCACCACCAGTTCTAGATGAATATCCATATGGACCATAAATTGGATGTCCATCATAAGCCCATCCAATTATAGGAGAATGTTGAGTATTATCTACTTCAACATTATTGACCATTCTTAAATCTTTTGATCCAAATAAAGTGTTACCATCTTGATCAGTTGCATAAACAATTTTTCTTAAATTTCTAGGTGCATAAGCATAAGAGCATTGTAATCCAAAATCACTATTCAGTGGAAGTGAAAGGAAAACGTCATCATCACTTAGATTATCCTCATTTCTCCTAACTTTATTAAATTGCCATGATTTTAAATTAGGTTTAAATTTAGAAGATTGTCCTGCAGCATCCACCTGAATAAAGGTGGTAGATACACCATATCCCAATCCACCATGTTGTACTTTAACAGATACAATATTACCAAGAGAATTAACTTCAGGAACTAATTCAGCACCTGTTCCAATTCCACTAATTGCCAAATTAGGTGGTGCATTATAATTTGTACCTGCTGCACTTACGCTGACATCTACAATCTTACCACCAGATATTACAGGGGTTAATACTGCATCCTGACCAGAGAATACTTCAACTTGAGGATCCCTTGCAAAATTAAGAACGTTAGTAACTCCATATCCCGCACCATTATTTGTCAAATTGATAGATGTTATTTCACCCCTTACAATAGGTTGTACAGATGCTTCAAAAGTATCACCTGAAATAGAAGATATACCAACAGTACCTTCAATTTGTACTTGAATAGGAGGATAGTTAAATTTATGAGTTCCAAATCCTACACTACTAAAATCTGCAAATTGTTTAGTATTAAGATAAAAATCTGCTACTGTAGTTCCAACTCCAACAGCAGCCAACTGGAAAACATCTTCATTTACAACAGAAACATAATAATCTTTAGCAGTAGAAAGACCAGTAACTAATGTAGTAGTACCAGATCCAACATTTGCAAGATCATTAGAATACTTAATTACTTCTCTATTGTTAAATCCATGATTAGGAATGTTTATTGTGTTTAATGCGGTATTAATACCAACAGATACACATGTTCTTTCTTTATTTTCATAATCAGAACCAGGATCTAATATTGAAATAGAACTTACAACTGCTTTTCCATTAAGAGATTTTAATGCATGAGTTCCTTTACCGTATGCAGTAAACGTTACTGTTCCAAGTCCAGCAATCGCTTCATCATATGTTCTATGTAATTTAACAGTAAAATTATCATTAAGTGAAACATAATATATTGAATCTGTACCAAGTCCTGCTAAGGATTTTTCCCCAAAAGTTTTATAAACAACTCTCTCACCAGATCTAAATTTATGATAGGTAGAGAATCCAATAGTTGATTGATTACTTGATGCACCAATTATAACAGTACCTATTCCAGTAGTATCAGATCCAATTCCAGTAGAATCAAAAGTTCTTTGATGTGGAACTGTAACTAACTTAGCCTTTGCAACAGCACCAATACCATTACCACCAGTAATTTTTACTATGGGAACATCTAGATAATCAAATCCAGATTTTAAAAGTCTAATCTCTTTAAAATTACCTTTGACACTTGCAGTACCTGTTGCACCTGTACCAACCGAATCAGTAATAGCTATTTTAGGTGGATTAATTACATCATAATTTTTACCACCTTTTACAACATCAACAGAATCAATATTACCATAATAAACAAAATTAGTAGATTTATAGTTTAAAATCTCTACACCATCCACTAAAATACCAGTATATCCTGGCATTGTAGTAGTAAATTTACCATCATGAGTTACTGGATCAATTTTCCTTAAAAGTTTTTGAGATTCAATTCTTTTGTTATAAAATTCATACTTTTCAACAATATTATTAACTACAGTGACATTATCAACTCCACCAGTTGTTGTAACAGATGCATAAATTTCATTATAAAGATTTGACCTACTTTTTGCGAATTTTACATTATTATCATCAATTCTTTCAACATAATAGACTCCTTCACCAAAATCATTATTTGTACCTTTCTCAAAGAGAGAACTTTCAACCCACTCAATAAATTCTTCTTTTCCATTAGGAAGTTTTATAGTTTTTGACTCAAATTGAGGAGTATAATAAATCATATCTCCTGTACGGAAATTATGATCTATACCACTAGAAATTTTTATGATTGTATCACCTTTATTATAAGTTCCAGTGATATTATCAAATTTTTGCCTTTTTGGGTTTAATTTAACTTTCCCACTATAAGGAATTGATGAAGAAGCAATTAAAGTATCATTTCCATCAATATAGACATTTTGAACATTTGCAGTTTGCTCATTTATCCTTGGATGGATTGTAGAATCAGCCTTAGTAATTAATCTGGTTATTTTAACAACTTTACTAACATCTGTTATACCAGTTCCTTGTATCAAACAAGAATATTCATCAAAAATGTCATTTACATCATATTGAAGACCTGTAGAAGGTTCAAATTCTGAAGTAATAGGAGATCCCCACTTAACGGTGTTATTTACAGTTAAATGAGTAGTTACTCTATCACCAATTCTTAAAATATTCTTATCTTTTGTTGTTAACTTATAAAGGAAGTTAATAGAATCAATAATTTCTAATTTTTCAACGACATAAGACTGAGCTGTATTAAATAACCAATTATTTACCTTATTATCTTTACCAATCTTACCTAATGAGATAAGTTTAACTTTAGAACCCGATTTTTGATAATATGTCTCTTTTGGAATATCCAAATTATTCAAAACTGCTCTGATTTTAACTTTTATACCATTTGTCGTACCAGCACCAGTACTATACGAGTAAGTATCTTGATCAATAGCAGTATTATCAAGAATTGTCTTACCAATACCCGTTGTATTAATTCCTAAGAACTGATTTACAGTTTTATGAGCATATGTACAAATTCCAGCTGTCCCATCTTCAAATCTATAAGACAGAGTACCTGAATTCGGGAATCCAAGAGTTGAATCAACATCCAAATAAGTCTGAGCTACACCTACTTTACCTATTATCTTAGTTTTAGCATTTGGAACAAATTCACCATAGATTAAATCAGTAGATCCATCATTTTGACTATAAGATCCATCAATACTAATTTTCCAATAAGTATTAGTTAAAACTCCAACAACTACCTTTTCTACATCAGAAACAGGAGCATACGCTTTTGTTATATTCTCAAAAGCATCCTGAAAAAGCGTCTTATTTACTAAACCTGTTACATCACCCTCAACAGGTTCTACAATAAGGTCTCTTGCTAACTTATAATTTGCATTAGAAGGGGATATTACATAATCTCTAGGTCTAATAATATCAACTTTTTCGCCATATAGTGCTCCGAAGAGAATTTTGAAGGATTCATCAGTTCCTCTTGTTGAATAAAAATCTTTTGCTTGTTTAATAAACAGATTTTCATTTATATCTGAGTGTAAATTAGTCTGGAATCCATATAAAAACTGTTTTTTAACTTTTTCAAGGAATTTTTCTAAAAATAAGTTACTTAAATTCTCTACAACGGTCTCATCTTCATGAATAGCTCCCTTTGATGTAGAAAATATAAGATCTTCTGGATTATCACTATTAGTAAAGGAGGTAATTCCACTAAACCCTCTAGCACACTCTACAAAAGATACACTAGTTTTACTTTTATAAGTTATAATCTCATCGTTAATTTTTAAAAGACCATAGTGATCAGGAAATCCTTCTGTATTCTCAACAGCAATTGTTGACTCATCTTCAAGAAGTCTCGAAGTAAGTTTAGTGGATTTAATATTATTTGCACATTCATTTAATTTAATATAATCATCAATATTATTAATCAAATCAAGAGGACCACCTTTATATTCCTGTCCTTGATAATATTGAGATAAAAATTCACCCAATAAAGGATAATCCTCCTGCACATATTGTGGCAGTTGGCTCTTTACAATCTGATTAAACTGGACTCTCTTTTCTGTCATTTGTTATCTTACGATGCTTCCAGTGGTGTAACTTGGTGTAACAACATAATTAGATCCAGAAGGGTCAATACCAGAACTGATTTCATCAACAACCATCTCAACATTACTACTATCTAGTTGCAAATAAAGATCGTGTAATCCAATAACATCATTGGATTCTGGAATTGCAGATATTTCCATAATTTGTACACCATCTTTAGTTTTGCCAGATACAATATTGATAGGATCTAAGGTAACTCTACCAGTTTTGTAATCAACTTTTCCAATATTTTTCCTTTGAATTATAGGATTATTTGATCCAGATGAATCCAAAGAGAATAAATTCATGGTTCCTGTCTTTTTATCAGTATTTGGAATATCAAATAAGTACACAGGAACATTAATATCTAATACATTAAATGGGGTAGATCTAAGATTATAACCATTCATAGAACTAATATGAAATTCATTACCAAAATCAATTGCATATTCAGCAAACGTATCAGTTGCTAATCTTAAATCACGTCGCATTTCAACTGTGGTAATAGTAGAAGTAACTGAATCGTGACTTTGATCAATGACTCTCAAGAATTGACTATATTTAAATCTAGCACCATACTTATTTAGCTCCGCAGATTCAGCGTACTTATTGATACTATTCTGAACAATTGTACCAACAGCAGCTGCAGTAGGTGCTTTATTCGTATTATAATAAACCCTATTATTAGTCTCAATAAACAAATATTTTAAATCAAGAATTTCTGCTACAATACCTGCAACAGAATATTTCTTTAAATCTCTTTTAATATTTTCTTTAATTGCACCTGGTACGAAATCACCTGTACGTGGTTTTATACTAATGAAAACCTTCCCATATTGTGGTGGGATTAACTCTTCACCACCATATACAGAGATTGACTCTGCTTCAGGGTAAATCTTATTAGGTATTAAAATTTCATAGTCATTAGCAGTTAATGCCCTATTCTGAGTACCATATATCTGTGGTGCATACTTTTTAACGGAATCTACACTTTCGATGGCCTCACCCCCACTGGATGTCCCCTGGGTAGAGATTAAAGAGATTCCACTCGTTACATTATAATCAACAGAATTTCTATTATATGTTATTCTTCCCGCATAAGTAAGTTTACTAATGCCATTTGCAGATTCACCACTTGTTACGATATAAGATGCTTCAATAACATTACCATCTTGAAGTGCTTTACCAAATATACCATCACCAAAGATCAATTCATATCTTTCACTTTCAACTTCATTAATAAAATATACATTAGATTCACCTGTAATAGTCGTTCCTGTTTTTTCTGCAAACAAACTATCTTGTCTAACATATTCTACAGCAGTTGTAGAATTAGCATTTGATTTTACCTTAACAGTCAATGTATCAAGATCAATTCCAGTATTCTCTAAAATAAACTTTTGGAATGGATTTCTACTAGAATATGTAAATACTTTATCTAAAAGAGTTCCTTCATATACATCTATATCAGTAAATCGTGCTAATTTTCCAGTACCAGTAGAGTCTGTAGATTCAATAACAGAAACTGTTTCATCGTCAGGTATATTAAAAACAAAAGATTGACCACCAAAAGAACTACTAGTACTTGCAACAGGGCCTTTTTTAAGAGTTAAACTTGATGGAGTGGGTGACACTGATGTCATATCCACAAAGAAAGTTACTTTATTTCTTGATGCTTTTTTAGACCTTGGTAAATAACCTATATTCCTTGCCAGTGCCACCACATTCTCCCTCAGAGTGGCGGAATCAATGAATACCTCATTAGATATCATATTAGCATTATAAGAGTTTATATACGTGTTATATGCTAAGACATCTAGAATAGTAGAAAGATTAGATCCTTCAAAATCATAATCAGTAAAATTGGAATTATTCTTAAGATAATCTTTTAAAGTAGTTTTTATCTGGTCAAAATCCAGACCAGTAAAGTTTTGGAGGGACATTTATCTTGATGGTAGCAATACGAACTCTAATTGTTGAGGTGGAACATCCAAACCTATGATATTATATACGATAGTGACAAAATATTCATTATTATCATAGTCAGGAACCACCGCTAAATCGAGTAAATCAACTCTGGATTCATAATTTACGATAGTATATTCAATTTCTTCCTTAATAGTTAAGGCTGTAACTTCATCTAGGTTTTCAAATAATGATTTTTTTAAATCAGATCCGAAATCTGGATTAAAAAACTTTTCCCCACGATTAGTAAATACAATATTTCTTAAGGAACGTGCAATTGCAGCACTATTTTTTAGTGCAAGTAAGTCGTTATTTAAAGGACTTATCTTAAATGTTGCACTAATGTCCTTAAAACCTTGCTCTACCCGTTCTAATGGCATTGAAAAGTACTAAAATATTAGTTATTTATTAAGTTTTTTGACCTAATATTCTGTCAACGTCATTGAATCGACTTCATAGTCTAAGCCATCATCTTCTTGAGGGTCAAAAAGTTCCGTTTCTATTAAAGAATCACGCTTTTTAGGTGTTAATTTATCATTAGTAATCTCTCTAAGCATCTTTTTTTCCATTTTGTCCCCTATTTTGCTTATTTAATTACCACTATTTAACATCATTAAACTTAACACCTTCACAATCGCTCTTAGAACAGTAATATCGACCTTCTTCATCGGTCTTAATAGTTAAATATTCGCAATTTGCCGTCCATTCGTCCATTGCTTCCTTAACAATTGCCTTCATTTCACGTTTTTGGCGTTTGTTTAGACTTCCAAAACGACTATCAATCCATTTTTTACCATAATAAAAAACAAAAAGACAAATTAAAAGGGCAATTCCATCGCCCCATGATAAATTCCATGCCCATTGGAAAAAATTCCACATTATCCTTGTCCTCTATATTTCTTTTTTGACTTATTGCGAGAAGTTGCGCTCAATTTCGAGAGAGCCGAGCGGCCTTGACGTGTTTTTTTGGGTCTCGACATGATAACTACACTTCCAAGTACCCCTTGCTTCATTTTTGCCATAATTGTCTCTAAGTTTTGTTAAGTAATTTTTTGAGTGCTTCCGATGGGACTACAATAGTAAAAATTAGTCCTAAAAATACCGCTA